>Ga0182016_10000327_pt1 | contig 59428 bp, 41 predicted proteins | sample 712S2MmetaG_FD_120491 | JGI IMG/M metagenome (GOLD analysis project Ga0182016, IMG submission 120491) | Permafrost microbial communities from Stordalen Mire, Sweden - 712S2M metaG | ecosystem: Environmental > Terrestrial > Soil > Wetlands > Permafrost | place: Sweden: Stordalen | collected...
CTTCATCGGCCAGCGGCGGCAGGTCCTTGAACTTCACTTTTCTGGCGTTGGGAAAAGCCGCCAAAGTCTCGGGAGTGATCTGGCCGCCGGCGTCGCGGTAGATGGGCTGCACCACGCGGCCGTTCTCGTCGATAAGTAATTCGAGCTCGTAGTCGAAGCCCGTGTAGCCCGCCCCGGCCCTGCCGACTGTCTCGTAATAGCCCTCGACGGCGCGGTGCGCGTAGAAGTTGTACTCCACCACGGGCAGACCGGCCTTGCCGGCGGCCTCGATCGAAGCGAGGAACGGCTCCATGTCCTTGGCCCGGCTGTCTCTGCCATAAATGACGCTGGCCGGGAGGTTGATCATCGAGTTATAAGCCACCAGGCCGGCGTCCTTGGCGGTTTGGACCGCGCCGCGAATACTCTCTTCCGTCCAGTTTCCCACCGGTACGCCGATGACATGAGTGACACCGATCTGCCGGAGGCGCCGATAGGCGGCCGGGAGGTTTCGGACAAAGCCGCCGCGCCCTCCGGATTCGGTTTCGGCGGGCGGCGGCGGCGCGGCGGGAGTCAGAAAGCCGCCGAAGCCACCCGCGCCTCTGCCCGCCGGCGCCGCCGGCGGAGACTGCAGGCCGGCGGGCAGAGGCCCGCCGCCGTCGCCGGGCGATAAGGACAGTTTGGGCGTGTCGGGGCCTTCCTCAATCGGCCACTTTCGCGGTGCCGGCGCGGCGGCCCCAGTTGGCAGAGATTGCGCGATGGCCGCGCCCCCTACCCCTTGCATCATTCTTCTTCGTGAAAATTCCATGATATCGTCCCCATCATAACGAAGTGCGTTTCCGCCGGGTGGAGCGGGGTTTGGGCGGGCTACCCCCGCTCTACCGCGGCGGTCTTCCATCTACCAGCTTAGCTTGAGCACGAAGTTCATCAGCGGTTCGCCGGCGAAAGAAGCCGTCGTCTGATCGCCGGTGATCTTGCCGAACAACTGCGGGTTCAGGAAGTCCACCTGCGTGCTCGGGTTGGCGAAGCCGTAATTGTGGAACGGATTCTGCATGTCGAAGCGGAACTGCAGGTTCCAGCGCTCTCTAATCTTGAAATTCTTGGAGGCGGAAGCCTGCGAGTAAATGATCCCCGGCCCGGTCACGATATTGCGTCCCGCGTTTCCGGGTGTGAAGGCCGCCGGAGCGGTGAAGCAGTTGACCTTGAGCAGCGGGTTTTCCAGCGACTGATTGAAACGGTTGCCACCGATGGCCTTACCCAGCCCAAACTCCTTCATGGTAATGTCGCTGCAAGCCAGGTTGGGCACCCAGTTGCCGATACTGGTGGGAAACTCGTTGTTGGGGTTGTCGGTGAAGCTGAAACTCATGGGATTGCCGGTCATGAAGGTCTGGACCCAGGCAATGTTGTAGCCGCCGATGAGAAAGTCCAGAACGCGGCTGTGATTCAGGAAGTGGCGGCCTTTGCCGATGGGAAGATTGTAAGTGGCGCTGGTGACGAAGACCTGGTGCCGGTCGTACCCGGCGCGGCCCTTATTCAGCTCGCGGTCGGTAGTGGGCGCCACACCAGTGCACGAGCCATAATCCGAGTCACAATCGTCGATCGCCTTGGACATGGTGTAAAACGTGTCCAGCACCAGCCCTTGGGAGTAACGTTTCTGGAATTGGACCGTGCCCGCGTGGTAGGTGGAGTGCCCCGTATTGGCCATTTGGGTGACGGTGCCGAACTGCGGATACGGCAGATAGTTCTGGGTCGCGGCCAGAGCGGCAGACTGCAGGGTGGGATTGCCGGCTCCGAAACTGGTCGGGAACACGTTGATATTCCAGCTCTCGATCAGGTGTACGCCGGCGGATCCCTGGTACATCAGCTTGAACAGGTTGTTGGGGCTGACCTGATATTCCGCCGTGCCGTTCCAGTTCATGACGTAACCGGGGTGCAGGTTGCCGACCATCCAATAGGCGGTCCGTGAGCTGTAGTTCGTGCCGATGTAAGTGGAGGCATCATCGGACAAAATATTATACTGGACCGGCGCCGGACCCTGGCTGAGCTGGAACAGCGGCCGCGGATCGCCCGGCGCGCGCGCCTGCGCCACCTGGGCCTGGTACTCGTCGAACTGTTGTAGCGCATTGGGGAAGCGGATATCGATGGTGTTGATTCCGAAACCTCCGCGCAATACCAACTTGTTGAACGGATGGTACGCCCAGCCGATGCGCGGCTGGAAATCCCGGAGGCTGCGCGAACTCAGCTCACCGGTCGGGTGGACAATGGCACCCATCAGTCCGGTCAGAGGATCCACCGTGGTGGGGCTGAAGTTGCTCTCCAGGCCGTGTGCGGTGTGATAAGGGCTCTCGGTGGACCAGCGCAGGCCGACATTCAAAGTCAGGTTTTTCGAGGCTTTCCAGTCGTCCTGGACATAGAGGCTGTTGATAGCGTCCCGCGGCAGCCAGGTGGTGGTGTAGGTGGTGAAGTTGGCTTGCGCCACCGATCCCAGCTCGAACGCGGCGAGAAGGTTGCCGGGAGTGGCGGTCGCGGCCGCCCCGCTCGGCTGCAGCCCGGCCGTCATGTTGTTGAACTGGAAAATGCCGCTGGGCTGGCCCAACTGAAAGTAATTGGCCCGGAAATCGAGGACCTCATACCCCATCTTGAAGGCGTGCGTGCCGGCCATCTTGCTGAAATCGTCGCGCAGCGACAACGTCTCGCGAATATCGCGGGAGGGACCCGGGACGGTGAGGCCGTACATCGTGTTCAGCGCTGGAGCGCTGGTATAACCCGATGCCGCGGTCGAACTGAACGACGGCATCAACAGTGGGCTGTCATTCGGAATGCCAAGCTGGGAGGGCCAGTTTTCGTTGTAAGACGGCACGAAAGTGTCGTTCCGGGCCCTGTAATAGCCTACCCGGAAGTCGTTGAAGGCGGTGGGGCCGATAAGGTACGATGCGCCAATGGAGTAGCTCTGCTCGGTGAATGGAGTGAGAGTCCCGTTAGCGCCGTCGAAGACCGGCAGAGCGACGCTGGTAGGCCGCCCATGACCGCTCTCGTGGTTGTAAGTGTAGCTGCCGAACAGCTTGAAGCTGGGATTGATCTGCTCATCGACGCGCCCGGAATAGTCTTCGTAGTAGGTGCGCGATTTCGCCTCGTAAGTATAATTGCTCACCGGACCGGTGCTGCTCAGGGATCCGGCCTGGTTCGGAGGCACCCATGGGTTCATGGAAATGATTTTCGCCGCCACCGGATCGAACCGGCTCGTGGGGACGATATTGCCCGGTAGGGGGCTGCGGGTCCAGGTACCGTTGGCAAGCTGGGTGGTGGTGAGAGGATCGTAGAGCTGCGAGCCCAGTCCGCCGAAGGTGAAGTCGCCGCCCAATTCCGCCGGGGTGGGTGTTTGACTGGTATAGGCGGCAGCCTTTTTTTCGATCAGTTTCTGGTAGCCGACATACCAAAATGTCTTGTTGCGGCCGTTGTAGACATGGGGGATGACTACCGGGCCGCCCCCGGATCCATCCGGCTGCATGAACCACGCGGGCACGCCATCGGGCGCCCCCGGCTGCGCTTGCGAGGTCCTGTACTGGTTGAAGAACTGGCGTTCCGTCATGCTTCGTGTCCGGCCATAATCGGAAACCATGCCGTGAAAGCCGTTGGTTCCGCTCTTGTTGACTACGGTCACGATTCCGCCGGTGGAATGGCCGAACTCCGCTGGCAACGTCCCGGTCAGGACTTTGACTTCTTCCACGGAATTCTCTACCGGTTTGATGTCGTTCCCGGTGCTGGCCAGAGGATCGTTACCGAGCATGCCGTCCGAGAACACGGCCGTTCCGGTGGAGCGTTGGCCGGCGACGTTAAACCCGCCCAGCGACCCGCCATAAGCGTAGCCGTTCATGGTCATCCCCGGCACCAGGTCGAGCGAGTTCAGGACGTAGCGCTGGTACAACGGCACTGTGTACAGTGTGTCGCCCTCGGTCACCGTGCCGGTGGAAGACGTCTCGGTTTCGAGCAGCGTGCTCAAGGCCGAAACCTGGACCGACTCGCTCAGTTGGCCCAACTCGAGTCTCACGTTCACCGGCAGGACGTCGCCCACCTGGAGAGTGATTCCGCTCTGGACCAGGCGTTTGAAGCCGGCGGCTTCGAAGGTCAGCCGGTACGAGCCGGGGATTAGCGCCGGCACCCGATATACGCCGTCCGGATTACTGCTCACTTTGGTTTCGAAATTGGTCTCGATTTGAACCACGGTCACCTGGACGTTGGGGACCGCGGCGCCGCTAGGATCGGTTAACGTTCCGGTAATCGTCCCCGTGCTGATCTGGCAATAGGCGACAGCGGCCGTTGTCAGACACGCCGCCCACAAGAGCAAACTCGTTCGAAACACTCGCATGGTGCCTCCTGAAACTAGTTTTCTGTAATAAGTATCGGACGCGGTTGGTCGCGATCTGTAAGGCGCTGGGAGCGGCATGAGTGCGGATTGTGTCGTTTGCGCGGACGAGGGATTCTCGCGAGCCGTTTGACTCTCGCGTAGGACGTGCGAACGTAACTCTCCACCCGGCGGACTCCAAAGCCGCCTCAGCGATCCGGCTATTCATCCGGTGCCCCTAAAACACAAAAAGCTAATATAGTTTGCACTTAGGGCGTGTGGTTGTCAAGCGCAAAAGCAAAGCGCAAAAGCAAAGCGCTGCAAAGGGTCGGGTGTGCCGGGAGAAAAGGAGATTGAACCCCTGATGGGGCGGAATCGGCGCCGGCCCTCCGGCCGCGCTTCCACTCAGTGCCGCACGCTTTCGAGTAACTGCCGCGCCGACGCCTTCGCCTCCGCGTCCGTGCCCTCCGCCGCGATCTCCAAATGCTCCATGGCCGCGGCCTCGTCGCCTGTGCGTTCGAGCACAGCCCCCAACTCGTAGTGGGCGCGCCAGAAGCCGGGATCGAGCCGTACGGCCGTCCGCAATTCGCGCTCGGCGCCATCCAACTCGCCTTTGACCGCCAATAGATACCCCGACAATTCGTGGGCACCGGCCAGACCCGGGTCCGCTTCCACCGCCGCCTTTACCTGAATTTCCGCCTCCGGTTTGCGATTTGTGTTGGCCAGCAGCCTGGCATAACCGAGCCGGGAACTGGCGTAACCGGGCTTCAGCCTTATGCTCCGCTCGAAGTAATAGGCGGCCTCGGCGGTCTTATTTCGCGACGCTAGCAGGTTCGCCAGGTTCGCCTGCCACTCGGCAATGCCGGGTTCGATTCGGAGCGCCGCGCGGAACTCCGCTTCCGCCTCCGCCCACTGTCCGCCGCCGGCCAGCAGCCAGCCCAGGCGATTGTGCAGGTCCGGCAGGTCGGGATCGAGCTTCAGTGCCGTCTCCCACGCCAGCCTGGCCCCGGCGATCTTGTCTTGCCGCCACAAGGCCTGCCCCAGCAGCCCCCATGCCGCCGGATCGCCAGCCCCACTCGCGGTCGCGCGCCGCAAGACCGTTTCGGCCCTTGACCACTGCTGTAACTTCACCAGCGCGTTTCCGAATCTCACCCACAGAGCTACCGAGCCGGGTGCGCGCCGCACGGCTTCCTCAAAATAGCGTACCGCCCGGGCGCCGTCTTCCACCGCGACATACCCGTCCGCCAGGTCCGCGTAATAGCCGGCCTCCGGCGGGCGATACTTTTCGATCAGAGCCGCCAGGCGCGGCAAACCGTCCTTCAGATTGCTCCCGTCGCGAAGCTGCGCCACGGCTACATCGAGGGCATTTTCCGCCGTCTCCGGAAGCCGCGCCGGATAGAACGGAACCACCTCGCCACGATAAGCGGCGACGGGCGATTCGCGCGACGCATCCTTCGCCGCCAGCGGATCGCCCATGGCTGGCGGCGGCCGCCGGATTTCGTGATCCGCCATGACAATATGCACCGCTTCGTCGGTTCTCCGCTGGGGCATGTGACAGCTCACGCAGGCGGAATCCACCGGATGCGAACCGGCCGCAACCGCCCGCCGGATGGCCGCCCGGTGGCAACCGAGGCAAACGCCGTTGTAGTGAGCGGCGGCGGCTTCACCGGCCAGCCCGTTGTGGGGATCGTGACAGGTGGTGCAGCGCAGATTCCCCCGGCTCTTCCGGAAGCACTGCGATTCCAGCAGCCGGTAGCCTTCGTGCGCCACTTCCAACCTTTCCCCGCTTCCCGACGCACGGTCGAAAGACAACTGGAAATCCCCCAACGCCTGCCCCGGCTGGTAGGAAAAGGGTCCCCGATTCGGGCGCTGAACCGCATGCGGCAGCGGCAGGCTGGTGGTCTCCAGGTGGCACTGCAGGCACACCTCGATTTCCCGATCCGGGCTGAGACGCCTGGGATTGACGATTGTCCCGCGAATCTCCTCGGGCTTGGTCCCCGGCTTGCCAACCGCCGCGATGTGCCGCTGTCCGGGACCGTGGCACCTTTGACAATCGATCCCCTCGGGCAGCGGCGGCAGATACCGCGCCTCCGCGCCCTCCTCCGCATGCCCGTCCGGAATCCTCGGATAGGCGTTGTGGCAGAACATGCACTGGTAGGCCACCAGGCGGGTCGCCCCCGGAAAATCCGCCCGGTCGTAGCCCGGGTTCATTCCCCAGGAACCGCCATTTTCCGCGTACCAGGCAAGCGGCAGTTCCTCGAGCGTGTTCCGGCTCGTCAGGTGCAAATAGGCACGGGAATGGCTGCCCGAACCCACCACGAAATCCACCTGCTTCTCTTCGAGGTTGGTTTCCTTGCCATCGAAGCCGATCTGCCAGCGGCGCTGATAATACCGGCCGCCGCGCGCGGTCATGGAAAAGTAAGTGTCCGAGGCCCGATGATAGAAGGGTTTCGCGGAGGTGAGCTCCGCCGCCGGCACCTCCCCGGACAGACGGGAGAAGGATCGCCCCATCGCGGTCTTCCGGTAATGGTCCGCAATCTCCGCATGGCATTGTGCGCACAGGGCGGAATCGACGTAGTCGCCGGCCGGCGGCGGCGCCGCGGGTTGCGGGTATGCCTGCTCCGCCTCGACGCCGGCAACCACCAGGACCGTTGCCATCGCCAGATGTGCCCCCCAGCTTCCCCGCGCTCCCCGCATGATTCAGATTGTCGCATGCGCAAGCCGCAAGCCGTCCTCAATGGGATGCCACCCTACCGCGGCAATGCCGGCGGGGCCGAGCCGTGCGTGTCGCGGAACGGCGTCTTCGCCTCGTAAAGCTCCGCTCTGCGCTGGAGGGCTTCCGCCAGCGGCCGTTTTTTCTGCTCGGCGGCCAGGGCGATCGCCCGGTGAACAGTCTCGATCGCCTCGGGAAACCGGCCAGCCTCGGCATAGGCGGCGGCCAGCGCATCCAGGATCTCGGGCTCGTGGCCACCGGTGAGCCGCCGGGCGCGCTCGGCAAGCGTCACCGCCTCGGCGCCATTTCTGGCCGACCGGTCCGGAGAGGTTGCCATCACCCAGGCGGTTTGCTTCAAAAGAGGTAAATAGTTGGGGGCTAAGCGGAGGCCGCCGGCCCAACTGGCCAGCGCTTCCCGGAGGCTTCCCCGCAGGTCGTAGGCGTTCCCCATGGCCCAATAAGCGTCGATGAATGCGGCATCGATTTTCAATGCCGCCTGAAAGTGCCGGATTGCCTCGTCGAAATTTCCTTCTTGAACCAAAGCCGCCCCGAGATTGAACTGGGCTTGGGCGTGATTCGGGTCGGCCCGCAGCACCGTTTCGAAATGGGCAATCGCTTCGGCGATTTTTCGCTGGTGAAGCAAGGCAGCGCCCAGGTTATTGTGAATCTCGATATCGCCGGGTTTCACCTCGAGAGCCTTCTCGAAATGCGCGATGGCTTCGTCGAACTCTCTCTTTTCGGATAAGGCAACACCCAGGTTGTTCTGGACGTCGCCCAATTGGGGGTTGACCTCGACTGCCTTTCGCCAGTGCGCAATCGCCTCGTCCAGTCTTCCTTTTCGAGCCAGGCCGAAACCCAGAGACGCATGGGCATCGGCAAAGTCCGGATAAAGCTCCACCGCCGTCCGCCACTGCGCCATTGCCTCGTCGGGCCTTCCCGCCACCGATAGCGCCTTGCCGAGATTCGAATGAGCCTCCGCGTATTCCGGCTTGAGTTCGACGGCCCTTTCCAGATGCGCAATCCCGTCCGCGAACTTTCCCGCCCTGACAAACGCGATACCCAGGTTGTTCTGCGCCTTGGGATTCTCCGGGTCGATCTTCAGAGCCTTTTTCCATTCCTCGATGGCCTCGACGTATCGGCCCTGGTTCGCCAACGCCAACGCCCCGTCGAAGAGCGCATAGAATTCCGCCGCCGGCACTTCCATCTTTATGAGGCCATCCGCCGGAATATTCACAAATTCCGGGATGTTCACCGCGCGGTTTGCCGCCGTGGCATTCTCAATCAGGACTGCCGGGCTGTCGTTGCCATCCTGGTCCAAGTGGGTGAGAAACATCTGCGTATAGGGCGAACGGCTCTTCGAGGAAAAGACCATCCAGCGGCCGTTGGGCGAAAAACTGTGCCAGGAGTTCATCAGTGGCGTGTTGCACAGCATCCGCCGCGCGTGGCCGCCGCCGGCCGGAACGATGTTAAGCTGGCTATCGGGGCGCATCAGTTGGCCGTTGCGGCATTTGACAAACACGATCCAGCGGCCGTCGGGAGAAACCTTGGGGAACGAATTGCTCATGCCGTTGCGCGACGCCCCTTCAATCGCCTCCGCCAGCCCGCCTTTGCCCCCGTTGAAAGCAACGCGGTACAGGTCGTACTGGATTTGAGTCTCTTTCGGATCGCCGGCATACTCGGCCAACTTCCCGCCTGCGGGGTACGGATTCCTGGCTTCCGCGCGGGCAAAAACCAGGTATTTGCCATCGGGACTCCACACGCCGTCGGTCTGGACGTAACGCGGATCGTCCGCGCCGGGGAGAGCTTTCATTTCTCCGGTCGCCCGGCTGTACCACGCCAGGATCCCCCGCGTCGGGTAAAACACCTGCAGAAACCGGTAGTCTTTGAAGTTGACGTCGTAGAGTTCTTCGTTGAGCGTGGTTACGGCGTACTGCCCGTCCGGCGAAACCTGCGACAAAAACCCGATCGTATGGTGTCCGGCCGGCTTGTCCCGAAAGGAATTCCAGGTGATCACGTCCCGGTCCCGGATCGACATGCGCGGCGCGAGGGGAGCGATGGCATAGGTGCCTTTGTCGTTCTCCGGACCATCCACGTCCATCCCCAGCGTCTTGCCGTCGAGCGAGAAAGAATGACAGTTGGCGCACATCGGCAAGCCGTCGAGAATCAACCGGCTTTGGGGGCGATCGATACTGCGCAGCCGCCAGGCAATCAGCCCGGATGCGTCCGGTGGTAACGGCCGGATCACGCCTCTTTCCGTTTCCGTGGGCAACAGCGGCACGTCACGGTAGAAGATGGGCGCGCCTACGGGGTCTTTGGAAGTTTCGATGGTTACCCGGCCGGCCGAAACCGCCTGGTTCGATTTGCCATCCCGGAAGCCGCTGATGGTAACCGTGGCCGGCCGCGCGACAGAGTGCTTCTTGATGCGGGCCCAGAGGTCGGCATCGGGCATCCAAGTGTGGGCCGCGGCTTCCAGTGGCGTCGGCTTCGGCGGCTCGTTTGTCTTCGAGACGCAACGCGGATCGATATCGCCGATTTTGACCGGCTCTCCACGCGACTCCGCCTCAATCGCGGGCGAACCATCCTCAAACCGCACCTCGATCCGCCAAACGCTGGCAGCCTCGGCGGCATCGCGCCACACGAACGTGGGGGCAACGATTTCCGGAGGGAAAATCGACCCTTCCCGCGGATAATCGATCGTGATCGGGTCCGGCGCCTGTGGACGCGCGACCGCGTGCCGGATGGTGGCCGTCGCCAGCGCGACAGCGGCAATCGCGGTGCCGCATACAAAGTGTCTGGACCCTCTTACCGTTTGGCCCTCCCCGGCCGCGACGAGTGGCAGCCTGCGGAAATCATTCTCCCCGGTTTCATCGTTCGCGTCAAAGGCTCTCATGCCCGCCCCGCCCGCCCGCCAAAATGCTACGCTGAAGCCGGTGAACTTCATGATCGCCACACACCCGTGGAACCGGGCTTCATGAAACGGCAATTCTGGCAGTCCCTGATTGCCGTGCTGGCCGGAAATGCGATTTACTTCAGCACCCAGCAGTACCTGCCGCCGCGCGCGCAACACGGCATCTGCCGAATCGATTGGGGACTCGCGGTCGACTTCTGGATTTGCCTGGTGTGTTATGGCTTGGTTCGGTTGATTCGTTGACGGAACCCGCCCGGCGCGTGCAAGATCGCCGTCGGCCGAACGTACCAAACTGCCGGGGAAGCGCCCGGACGAATCTCGGCGCTGTAGCCAAGGGTGGCAGCGCCACGCGCGGCCCCCGATAGAGTGCGTACGCCACGTCGAAATGGCATAGCCATCTCGTAATCGCGCAGCGGCTCGCCGCGCCAGTTGGACGAGATGAAGGAAAACAACCGGAAACGACTCTGTCGACGCCTGCCGAAGACTTCTCAGAAGATCTCAATGACGAACGAACAACCACGATATGGGCCCCGCTTGAAACGGATGGACATTACAGATCTTCTCTTATCGCTGGTATTACTCCCGTGCGTTTTCTATGTGACGATCAGGGGCGATAGTGCGCTGCGAACAGTCTTGACTTGCGAGATCCCTCTGGCGCCTAAGATCGATCACCCCCTGTGAGAACAATCATGACAGATGACGATGTTGAAGACATCACTCAAAAGACTCTTGGCGAAGTCTGTCGAAGAGGGCTATTAAACAAAATCCGGCCCCTTAGACCGCCTTGACCGGCCGCGCACTTCGCGGACAAGGAGCCCGAACGGCCGATAATGCCCCTGACCTCTTCGCCGGTAGCCTCATGCCATCACGGCACCCTAGTGGAGGTTAAATGACTGTAAAATAAGCAGCTTTGGGGCGCCGAAAGGGATTTTGGCCCGGGCCTGGAACGCGGCGCCGCACAATGGCGGCTGTGGCGGCGGAAGCGGCAGACGATCTGGCGGCTGAATACTCTCCGGCTGGCAACCAACGGCGCTTTTCATGTTCCTTTTTGTCCCCGTTTCTTCTGTGGAAAACTCCGGTAAAAGCTCAAGCTATTGACCTGCTTTGGGCTGGACGAATCGACCGGGGGCGATGACCTGCGGGCGGAGGCGCGCCAGATGGGAACCGCGGTCCAGCCGGATCCTGAACCCAAACGCAACGCGTTCATCCGCAGCGACCAGTACAACTTCATTCTCCTCGGGATTCCGTCCGTCCGTCATGGTAGCCTTCGGAAATCGCAAGCGGCGGCGCGGCGCCGGATCCGGCGGGATTGAGCCGGGCATCGTGGGAGTCGGCGTGATCCAGATCACACCGCAGATTCGCGTGCTGGTGGCGATCGAACCGGTGGATGGCAGGAAGGGCATCGACCCGCTCGCCAGATTGTGCCAAGACTGCTAGAATAATGCCCACACAGATGGATGGAACTGAGATGGCTGCGGGCTCTCAAAGGGACTGGCCGTCGGCTGCGAACGCGTTTCAGCGGTTCCTTAACTGGCTCGATCAGGGCGTGGATTCCGGCGGGGAAACATATCTCGAGATGCGCCGGAGGTTGGTGTTTTATTTTGACCGGAAGAACTGTGTCTCGCCCGACGATCTAGCCGATGAAACCCTGCGCCGGGTTGCCCGCCGGCTTGAAGAGGAAGGCGAAATCACAGGCAAATCGCCGGCTCACTACTGCTACATCGTCGCCAGCTTCCTGTTCCTGGAATACCAGCGCCGGCCGGCGCGCAAGCACGTCAGTCTCGGCAATCCGTCCGAGTTCGGCGATGTGGCCTCCCGGTTAGCAGCCCCACCCCAGGAGGCTTCCCCGACCGATGCCGAGACCGTGCGCCTCCACTGCCTGGAAAGCTGCCTGGAGGGCCTCGGCCGGGACGACCGGGACCTGATTGTGGGGTATTATCGCGGCGAGCAGCGCGTGAAGATCGAGCATCGCCGCACTCTCGCCACGCGACTCGGCCTGACGCCCAATGCCCTCAGCATTCGCGCCTGCCGGATTCGGGCCAAACTCGAAGCTTGCGTCAAAACCTGTTGTGCCCGCCATGAATGATTTTCCCAGTTCTGTCTTAACTGAGAGGAGCCATGTTCCAGCCGAACACGCCCGAGCCCGATGACCAATGTATCATTCCGTACCTTCTGGGCGCTCCTGACGAACGGCTGGATGAGCTGGCCGTCGCCGACGACGATTTCGGGGCCCGGTTGGCCGCTGCCGAAAATGATCTCGTCGATGCCTATGTCCGCGGCGAGCTTAGCCCCGAGAGTCGCGAGCGCTTCGAGTCCTTCTACCTGACCAGCGAAGAACGCCGCGAAAAGGTGAGATTCGCGGAAGCGTTTCTTCTGTGGAGCAGTGCTATCCCCGCGCCCGCGGATGCGCGCCGCCGGCCGCACGGGCGTTGGCCCGTTCCGCGGTGGGCACTCGGTCTGGCGGCGTGCCTGGCGTTGCTTGTGTCGGGCGGCCTGCTCTACCGCAGCCAGCGGCTTCACGGGCCGGTGGCTCAGCCCCGGGCGGCGAGCGCGGTCTCCGAACAGGGCGGCCGGAAGTTGCAAAACCAGATCGAACCCCAACCGTCCGCTTCGGCCCCGCGACCCGTTGAACCGGTGCCGGACGAGCGGCAAAAAGGCGCCCAGCGAGCGCGCTCACAGAACCTGGTTGCGCTTGTTCTGCTACCGCAGACCCGGGGAATTGCCTCCCCGCCGACGCTCCGTCTGGAACCGCGCGGGGTGGAGGCCGCGTTCCGATTGGAACTCGAATCCAACGAGTCGCCTGCCTATCGCGTCACGCTGAAGGACCCGGCAACGAACCTGCCTGTGTGGGAGAGCCCCACGCTCAAAGCGGAGATCCACGGAGGCTCGCCGTCGGTAACGGTCAGTCTTCCTTGGCCCCTGCTGAAAGCCCGAAACTACAGCTTCGAGCTCAGCGGGATCGCGCCCGATGGCAGCGCCGACCTCATCGGCAGCTACGCCTTCCGGGTTGTGATACGCTAGTTTCCCTACGGGGACCGCCGCCACCGCCGGCGGTCGGGGATGCGGTGAATTGGCAACTCAATCTCATGCTCCGGGTGGGCGTCTGATCCGGCCGGCGACTGGTGTGGCATTGGCCGCCGCTCTTTGCGCAATCTGGATGGCCGCCCAGGACAAGCCGGCAGCGACGCTCCTTCAGCGCGGCCAGGTGGTGCGCCGCGAAATCTCCGGCGGCCAGGAGCATGTGTACTCACTGACGCTGGGCGAGGGAGAATTCGCCGCCGTGGCGGTGAACCAGCTCGGAATCGATGTCGTGGTCAGAGCTCGCGGTCCGGACGGAAAGGCGATTGCCGATTTCGACAGGGAAAGCCGGACTCAGGGACGCGAACTGGTCACCCTGGTCGCGGCCACGGCGGGTCGATTCGAGCTCGCCGTCCAGCCGAGGTATCCCAGGGCTCCCGCCGCCGAATATGACATCGGCATCGTCGAAGTGAGGGCGGCCACCGAACGGGACCATGCCCTTTTCGATGCCTTGACGCTCTCCAGCCAATCGCAAGCCGCCGTGGCCGCCGGAAAGTACGATGACGCCATTCAACTCGCCGGGCAGGCTCTGGCGCTGGAGGAAAAAGGAGCCGGACCCGACGATGCCTACACCGGACTCCTGCTCATCCGCCTGGCCGACATCGATCGCATCAAAGGCAACTACGCGCAGGCCGTGCCGCTCATGGAGCGAGGCGTCGCCATCAGTCAGTCGGTCTTGGGCCGCGACCATCCGCAAACGGCGCTTGCGCTGCGAAGACTCGGCGCCCTCTACCGATACATGGGCCAGTATGACAAGGCCGAACCGCTCGCCGAGGAGGCGGTTGCCATTACCGAACGCGTGCTCGGCGCGAACCACCCCCTGACAGCGGCCGCCTTAATGGATCTCTCCGGTATCCACGAATATCGCCAGGATCTCGAAAAGGCACTGGCCGAACGCCAACGGGCGCTGGATATCGCGGAGAAGACGCTCGCACCCGACGACATTTTTCTCATCGGCGCGGTCAACAATCTGGGCGATCTTTACAGTCTGATGGGAGACAACCAGCGCGCCGAACCCCTCCTCGAACGGGCCCTGGCACTGGCCGAGAAGAAACTCGGGCCCGAGCATCCCAGCGTCAGCATTCCGCTCCAGGATCTCGGCATCGTCGCTCGCCAGACCGGCCGCTACGCGCGCGCCAGGGATTTCCTCTGGCGGGCGGAGGCCATCCGCGAGAAGAGCCTGGGCAGCCGCCATCCCGACACCATCGCCCTTCTCATCAATATCGCCAATCTGTACCATGCCGAAGGCGATTACGGGCAGGCCCTGCAGTTGCATCGGCGTGCGCTCGATACGCTCCTCGAGGTCTGCGGACCTTACCACCGGCTGACGCTGATGGCTCTCGCCAATGTCGCGAGGACGTATGGAGCGCAGGGCAATTTCGGCCGCGCGTTGGAATATCAGACGCGTTACACCGAAGCTCTGGAGAAGAACCTTGCCTTCAACCTGACCATCGGCTCCGAGCAGGAGAATCTGGCTTACCTTCGTTCGACCTACGAACATAGCGACCGTACCGTCACACTCCACGTGCGCGACGCTCCCGACGACCCCGCGGCGCGCGACCTGGCGGCCCTCGTGCTGCTGCGACAGAAAGGACGCCTTCTTGATGCGATGGCCGGCAGCATGTCGGCATTGCGCGGCAGACTCAGCCCAGACGACCGCAGGCTGCTCGACCAATTGCAGGAAGCCGACGCCGGCTTGGCACGGCTCGCTCTGGGCGGTCCCGGAAAGAATTCCGCCGCCGAGTTCAGCAACCAGCTCGCCGTGTTGGACCAGCGAAGGCAAAGCCTGCAGGCCGAAGTCAGCCGCCGCAGCGTCGAGTTTCGCGCGCGCGCGCAACCGGTCACCCTGGCTGCCATCGAGGACGCCATACCGCTCGATGCCGCCCTCCTCGAATACGCGGCCTGGCGTCCCTTCGACTGGAAAAAGCCGAATGAAGATCAAGCCTACGGACCGGCTCGTTATATCGTGTACGTGTTTCGTCACACGGGCGAGGTGCGATGGGCGGATCTGGGCCCGGCGCGCGAAACCGACGACGCGGTGTCAGCTCTCCGCCAGGCCCTCCGCGACAGCCGGCGGACGGATGTGCGGGAGGTCGCTCGCGCCGTCGACCGACGAATTGTAGAGCCGGTGCTTCCGTTGGTTGGCGATGCCACGCGGCTGCTGATTTCGCCGGAAGGAGACCTCAGTCTTATCCCCTTTGAAGCATTAATCGATGCGCAAGGGCGCTACCTCGTGGAGAGCCACTCGATCTCCTATCTCACCGCCGGACGCGATCTCCTCCGGATGCGGGTTTCGCGGCAGGAGAGCAGCGGACCCGTCGTTCTGGCGGACCCCTTCTTCGGGGAGCCAGGAGTTTCTCCCGTCACCCCTGGCGCCCGCCCGACACGTACTCTCATGGCCGGCAGTCGCAGTATTCTTACAGGAGACGATCTGTCCGGGGTCTACTTTGCCCCTCTCCCTGGCACCGCCGCGGAGGCTCACAACATCCAATCGCTCTTCCCGGAAGCGAGGGTCTATACCGGCCGGCATGCCACCAAGAGCCTGCTGCTGCAGATCGAGGCTCCCGAGATTCTCCACATCGCCACGCACGGATTTTTCCTGCGGGACCTTGCCGGGGAGCAAGCCTCCTCCGGCGCACGGCCGGAAAACAACCGAACCGGCGCGACCCAAGCCGGCCGGCTGCCCGCCAATCCGTTGTTGCGATCGGGCCTGGCCCTGGCGGGCGCCAATCTCACCAAAGGCCTCAGCAACGATGGGATCCTGACCGCTCTCGAAGCCGCCAACCTGAATCTCTGGGGCACCCAGGTCGTCACCCTTTCGGCTTGCGAGACCGGCGTTGGCGAGGCGATGAGCAGCGAAGGGGTCTATGGCCTGAGGCGCGCCTTCTTCCTGGCCGGCGCGGAAACCCTGGTGATGAGCCTGTGGCCGGTTAGCGACCGGGCCACGCGCGAAATCATGGCGGACTACTACCGCGGTCTGAAGAGCGGCCTGGGGCGTGGCGAGGCCCTCCGCCGGGCACAACTGCAAATGCTCCAGCACAAGGATCGCCGGCATCCCTATTATTGGGCTGGTTTCATCCAGGCCGGCGACTGGGAAAAGATCGACACTTCACGCTGACCGGCGGCACAGTTTTCGCGGCTCGGCGCGTCATCGCGCGGCTTCTCCCTGCCCACGTGGTAATTTTCTCTACCAAAGCTCAGTACCCCTCGGCGAAGAAACCTTGAAATGTTTTTCCGGCAGCGTCTTATAGAGCTAGGGAGAGGTTGCCGGGCAGCCTGTCAAACGCGGTGCTGCCAGACTCAGCACTCACGGGGGGAACCATGCCAACGGACTCGATACTTGAAAAACTGACAGTAAACAGAGCCGAAGGTCACTTTGAGGACCGTTTCACCAAGGTTCACGTATTCGAGGTTTTTGGGGGACCGAACAATTTCGCCGCCCTGATTTATATGTGCCGCCTCAACCTTGATCTGGACGGCGCTTCGAACAGCTACGGGTACAACAATCCCAATTCATCCGCGCAGAACAATCTCAAGCCGCTCGAAAGCTGGCATACGGGCCGGAAGGGCGTTTCCACCGCGACGTCACAGAAAGTGGGGCTGGGAAACGCGTGTGGCGATCCCGGCGACGGTACGAAGGGCTGGAAAAACTTTCTGAGCGGGGACCGCAATTTTTATTGGGCCGGCATCAAGGCTGTCACCAGAGAGCAAGCTCGATCCCTCGGCCTGTCGATTGATGACCGGGCTGAACTAGAAGCCGGCCGGGGAGGGCGCGGCAAGAAGGGCCAACCACCCTTACTACCCGCGGGCAGCGGATATTTTCCGGTCGTCAACCAAAACACGGGTTATTACATCTCAGGCACGAGCGTGAGTTCCGATGGATCTCTCTCCGCCTATGACCCGAACCGCTACCTGGACTCATCCGTCGTCCCCTACGCAGTGTGGGCGAACAATTGGGCCCATGTGAACGTCCTTGGAAAAAGGGTGCGGCAGGGAGACTTCGGCCTGGCGGTGAATCCCGCCACGGGGGCCAGCACCGGCTACGTCTACGGCGATAGCGGGACACAGGACAAGGTCGGCGAATCTTCCCAAAAGCTTCATGCGGCACTGAGAAACCCCAATGGTCTGGTGACGTTTATCGCATTTCCCGACTCGGGTCACGGAACAGTCCTGGGAAAACACCCGGAGATGCGGATTCGTATCAAGGTTCTCTCGGATATGAGCAAGCTCGGCGCGAACGCGGCCAAACTGGCCGAGCGCCTGGCGATGGGGCGGGAACTCACGCCGCCCGATGCCGGTACATGCCTGGAACATCCGCGCCTTTGCAGGAGTTACATGTCCGCATTCGCCGCCTGGTCCAACAACGGCTAAACGGTGAAGCAGCCCTTTTATAGAGTGCCCCAAAGGAGGGGGCGGCGAGTCCATGGCGCCAAGCCGCGAACTCGCCGCCCGTTAATGCAACCATGACAACCACATTCGTCCTGACACGAAAACCCGATGCGATCTTTCAGAGCAGTGAACACAAGAACCAGTCTGGGCGCTTTGGAACCCTGATCGTTCTCCAGGGCGGGAAGGTGACGCAGGTTCAGATTACGCCGCAGGGCGGAACCGGCCCAAAGATTTCCGCTCCGACCGGATTCCTCGACGTGCGGACTTTGGACGGGTCCGGCGTTACGGAAGCCACGCGATTCACAACCATCGAGCGGATGGGCGGGTACGTCCAGCTCAAGCCTCAGTCGCACAATGGCCATGTGTACAAGAAAGAGCCGTACCCGCTGACCTACGAGACCGGGAACAAGGCTGTCTCGGAATTGAAAGGAACAAACGGGCAATGCTTCCGGGTACACGGTGGCCTGACCGCCCAGGAACGGGGAATTCTCATTCATGAGGCGCCGCACGTCGGATGGCTGATAGGGTGCATCGGACCCCGGCGATTGAATGACCTCAGTAAAGGATCGACGGACACCGCCCACCGAGCGATGCGCGACTTATTCCATATCGTGCCCCGGCCTTCGCAATTGTTCGTTCTCGACTGGTAAGCACGTGTTTCAAACGATCGCGGCCGAGCGGCCGCCCAGGACTTTTTAGATTACACGTGGTTTCGGGAATTGGAAATCCCGGCCCACGCTTTATGGAGGATGAGACGATGTTTCGAACGATTCAATTCGTGGCCGCCGCGGCATTTTTATGCCTGGCCTGCCACGGCCAATCGCAGAGTCCCAGCGCGTCTCAAGTGCTGATGTACTCCGCTACCGCTCCCCTCACGGTGCAGACGCTGACCGGGGCGAGCAGTTTTACCTTGAACAATGCCGTTCCCGGCATATTTACGGAAACCGCAGCCCCCGCGAATCTGGCCAACACGTCCGGCACCGCCGTGATTACGAACGGGTCGAACTATTCGGTCTCGCGAAGCATTGTGCAGTTGAACAATGCGCTGAATGCCAGCATCGCCACTTCGCTGTCGATCGTTCCGCTATCCTCGCCGGCTTCGGGGGTGATCGTCAAAACGGATCCAACCACGGGGGCGGAGCTTCCAGTGAGCAGCACGCTGGGCCCCATCTTTACGGAGCGCGCCGAAACCATTGGAAAGCACCGCTTCTATATCGGCTTTTCGAATCAGGACTACCATTTTACGAAGTTCAACGGGTCTCCGCTAAATTCTTTGAGCGTCCTCTATACCGGAGGCGACCCGTCCAAGGTCATCCTGGGAAGCCAGCTATCCACCGTCCCGGCGACATTCGGAATCGGGATGGACGTCCGGCTTTCACAAAATATTGCGTTTCTTACCTACGGGCTGACCGACAGCATTGATGTGTCCGTCGGATTGCCGATGATCCATTCGGCGGTTGAGGCGCGCACGTTCAACGGCACGATTTATGCCGGAAACGGCTTCGGCACGAATGGTTCCACATGTTGGTGCGTCGACACCTTCACCCCGGGCTACCCGACTTTGTTCCAGCCGGTGATAGGCCAAAGCGCGTACAGCAAGACGGGTTTCGGTGATTTGCTGGTGCGGGTGAAAGGAACGGTAGTGCGAAAACCGGGTATGGTGGTTGCGGTCGGCGGCGACGTGCGGTTTCCGACCGGCGATGCGCAAAACTATCTCGGTGTCGGAACCACCACCGTGAAACCATTTGCCGCCGTGTCGTTCTATTCGAAGCCGCTGGCCCGCGGTGTTGTGTTTTCTCCGCATTTCGACGTCGGATGGCAGTTCAGCGGGCAGAGTGTGCTGGGCGGTCAGTTACAAGGTACACCCCTCAACCAGAACACGTCGGTAGGAACTATCGGCTACATCGGCGCACCGTTTACAACCACTAAGGACTATCTGCCGGATGTGTTCAACTGGGCAGCCGGTACGGAGGTCGCGCTGGGGCGCCACAACACCGTGGTCGCCGATATTCTCGGCAACCAGGTGGGCTGGATCCACGGCATCCCCAACGCCACAACGGAGACGATGACGGGGTTGCTGCTGCCGACAGGTCCGAATGGCGACAGTAGCGGCGTAGCTGTCCCCGCGCAAGGGTCCGCCAGCGGCCTGGTGAGCGCGGGCCGGGTCTCCCTCGGTCAATACTACGCCTCTTTCGGGTACAAGGCCCGGATCACGGGCAACCTGGTGGCAAACGTCAATGTCCTGCTCCGGCTGGACCAAAATGGCCTGGTTGCGCGATTCGTGCCGCTGTTCGGCCTGGGTTACAGCTTTTAGTCGACGTTCAAGGCTTCCACCACCCAGCCAGCGCCATTGTTTCGCAGCGTGACGCTGGCTGTGTGCCCCTTGATCAAGCCACCGCCGGTAACCACCAGAACACAGCTCACCGTGGCCTGACCCGCTTGCGGCGCGAAGCGGATATCCTGTGCCTTCGGCGGAGTCAGGGCCATCCTGGTTCTCGGCGTCGCCAATGACTCAAGGAACATGGAAGTGACCCCGGGCCAAATCGCTTTCACCTCCCGCGGCCGGTTGTGCTGAAGAGCGGAATCGAGCCGCCCCAGAAGGTCGAGTATCTGCTGCCTTTGCAACTGCTCCTGCGGCCCCGCGTTGCGAACCGGGTCCGGTTTCGGGAGTTCCTGCCTGGCTGGTTGCTGTTTGCCTGGTTCCGCCTTGACCTGCTGCTGCCTCGCGCTGGCCTCGAGTTGATCGACGATTCTCTGGCCGTCGGACCGGTGTGGGTTATCGGGGTAGTCTCTCAGGAACCTGCGCAACGCCTCGGAATTCGTCTTGTCGACCGCCTCCCACGCCAGATCCGCGATACGCGATCTGGCCGGACTTGCGTGTGGACCACCGGGATGTCTCTGAAGGAAGTCCTGGAGTTGCGGGATCCCCGGATTCGTGCCGAGGCGATCCCAGTCCTGTCTCTCGACCTCCGCTGGCGTTGGCGTTGGCGGCGGCGGGGGAGGCGGCGCGGCGGGCGCTATGTTTTTCCATTCCAGACGCGTCGTCTGCCCGGGCTCGAAGTGCTCTGGAACGGCGCGTTTCGCCGCTCCCAGGGTCACGTCCAGCGCCCGATCGCCGGGGGCAACGGGCCCGGGGAACACAAACGCCGCCGATCCGTCCGTGCGGCCTAGCGGTGCGTCGCCGATACGGACCTCCACGCCCGCCGGCGCGCCGTCCAATTCGAGCTTCGAACGCTGTAGCCGCAGCCGGAACGCCACCGTCTGCCGCGAGCCAGCCAAAATACTGACCTGTAAGGGAGCAGCCTTCTCGTAACGATCCCGCTCCACTCCCACCTCGTGGGTTTTTGCTTCGAGAGGCAAAGCCACGGATCCCGACGCGTCGGTGCGGCTACTTGCCACGCCGTCCACGTACACGAGAGCTCCGGCCACACCTGTCTGCACCACCAGAGTCCCGGTTGGAGCCGTGGGCTTGTTCGGCGGAGGAGGGGGCGGCGGAAGGGGTTGCAGGGTTAGTTCCATCAGGCGCGTAGACGCATTGACGGTCACCGTTTGTCGTTGCTGAACGTAACCGCTGAGTCCCGCGGTGAGCTCATAGCTGCCGGGTGCGAGATCCAAACGGCAACTGGGAGTTACGCAGGAGTGCTCTCCCAGCCGGACAGTCGCCCCCGGCGGATCGGTGCGAATTTCGATCGGAACCGTCGTCGGCACGGTAATCGATTTGTGCCACAGGCGGGGTGCGAGCGCCACGCCGCCGACCACCACCGCGGCTGCCGCGCCCGCAACGATGAGGTTCCAGGGGATGGTTCTTGGGGGCGAAGGCGCCGCTATCGCCGTCTCGACGCGCGCGTGAATGCGAGCGGCAATGGTAGCGATCTCTGGGTCCCCGGTATAAGGAGCGGCGGCGTTCCGCGCCGCGCGATCGAGGTCTCGCCATTGGCGCTTCCCGAGTCCAGGTTGCGCCTGCTGCTCCAACGATAGCAGTTGCGCCCGGCATCGCTGTCGATCCAGTTCCCGGTGCACGCGGCCAAGCAGTTCCGCGACGAGCGGTTCGGCGGCATAGCGCGGTTCCATCAAATCGGCTGCCTCTTGCGGTTTGCCCTGCGCCAACAGAGCCTCGGCCCGGCTGCGAATCTCCTGGATCTCTCGCTGCCGGAGCCGGCTCTCGCAGGTGAGCAGAAGTCCCGCCAGTTCCGCCTCCCCTGGAAACCGCGCTGTTGCTGCCCGCAATGCGCCTATTGCATCGTCGATCCGTTCCGCGTTGAGCAGCGCCTGGGCGTGTGCGATGACGGCGCCGATTGCTTCCGAACGCCGCTGCCGCTCCCGAGCCGCTTCGACTTCCGCATGCAGAGCCTCGATCTTCTGCTGCAGTCTGGTCCACACTTCCTCGCCCGGATACTCGGACCGCGCCTTCTCCAGTTCCAACCGCGCGGTCGAGAGGTCGCCGCGCTCGAGAGGAGCACGAACCGCGGTTTCAGCCGCCGCGATCCGCGCCCGCCGGTCCAGCGCCTCTCGGCAGGCATCAATCTCAGCCTGCAGAGTCGCCCACATCCTGTCGCCAGGATACCTGGCGCGCGCTGCGTTCAGGTACGCTGCAGCCTGGGCTGTGTCGTTCCGCTCCAGGGACCGCCGCACGTGTTCGGCCACCGCCGCGCATTCGGCCCGCCGGGTTTGGATCGCGACCATCATCTGACTGGCGCGGAGGTCGGGAGCATTCGTCACCATGCCGGTCAGCAACGCTTCCGCTTGAGTCACGTTGCCTTGGCTTAGCAGCCGCCTGGCCTCTTCGAGACCAGCCTCGTATTCACGCCATCTCGCGATCTCTTGCTGGAGATCTTGCCATCTCCGATCTCCGGCAAACAGCGCCTGCGTCTCGTCGAGTTGACGCATGGCTTCCGGAAGGCTGTCGGCTGTCAGTTTTGCCCGAACGCGCGAGACAGCTTGCTCGATCGCCTGTTCCCGCAATCCGCCCTCAATGCGTTCGGCCAGTTCGAGAAACGCTCCTTCGTCCGGAAATTCCGCCCGGGCCTGGCGTACCGTTTTGTCAGCCTGCTTCCAAAGGCCCGCCTCGATTTCGCCAAGAATCGCGGTCCGGTATCTTTCGATCGATTCACGGCGCTGTCCGCGCTCCATCTCACCGCGGAAACGGTCCAGAGCCTGCGACAAATCCGAATTGTGCGGGTAACGCGGCCGCGCATCCTCCAGAACGCGGATGGCGCCGCTCCCATCCCGCTGTGTTCCCAGGCTGGAGGCGTCGGCCAGGGCCTGGGCGACAGCCTGCTGTTCCTGTTTGAGCGCCAGCGTCGATCGCGCGGTGACTAGTAGCGCCACCACTTCCGCTTCCCCGGCATAGTCTTTCGCCTGCGTGATGCGGTCGACGGCTTCCTCGTGTTTTCCGGCGGCCATAAGCGCGCGGACGGATTCGATCAGATGCTTCAGGCCGGCGGCATAGCGCTGCCGTTCGACCTCGATCCCGAGCTGCAAGGCGAGGTCGACCAAGGCGGTCTCTTCGCCGAAGCGTCCTCGCCCGGCCGCGATGGCGGCCAGCGCGCCGCGGAGGTCGCCGGCGCCGCGCAGGCTATTGGCCCGCTCCAGCACCGCGGCGACGGCCTCCGCCCGTCTTTGCGCCCCCTCCAGCGCATCGGCGGATGCCTTTTGCCTGACCAGCCCCGACTCATCCGGATACCGGCTCAGTGTTTCCGCGAGTAACGCAGAGGCCTCACGGTAAGACTTCCGGTTCATGAGGTCGTTCGCTCGTTGCCGGCAATCGGCGATATCTCGCCCGCGCAGCAATGCGTTCAATTGCTCGCGCAGGAGCGATACCGGGCCGGCCCCCGCGGCTTCGAAGGCGAAGTTCGCGGTGAGATGAACCAGCATCTGGCCGGCACGGTCCAGGTCGCCAGCCTGCATGGTTTCGCGCGTCCGGGCCACCGCCAGGTTGAACCTCTCCGCCCGTACGCGGCGCTCTTCTTCGGCCTTCTGGCGCTCGATTTCGCGGCGCAGGTCCGCGATTGCGGGCATGCCGGGATCCTGCTTCTCCAACTCGTCCAGCGCCGCCGAGGCCTCTGGGAATTGTTTTCGGGCCAGGTGATCGGATGCGGCGCGCAGGGCCTTCTGGCGAATCTGATCGCGCTCGCGCCGCGCCAACTGCTCGCTTATTTTCGGAAGCAGCCGCCTGGCCTCGGTATGCTCCGGATCCGCCTGGATCGCCCTGTCGAGCCGTTCGACCGCGTCCTCCAGTTCGCCATGCGCCTGTTTCGAACGGGCTTCTTCCACGAGCCGGTTCGCCTGCACCGCGCCGTCCAGCTTCGCCTTCGCGTCGGCCAGCCGCTTCCGGACCGCCGTGTCGGCCTTGTCAACCTTGGCGGCCGTCTCCAGCGCCTGCACCGCTTCGGCGAAGCGGTGCTCCGAGAGGTGTTTGTCGGCTTCGGCCAATCGCGCGGAGATGCGCTCGCGGTTGATTGTCTCCTGAAGCTTCTGGTCGATGGTTTCGAGCAGTTGACGCGCTTCCCGGTTTCCGGGCTCCAGCCGTTGCGCTTCCCGCACCTTGGCGCGGGCGTTCTGGAGGCCGGCGGTGATCATCAGCCCCGGAACCTCCCGCAAAATCGCCGCTGCCTGCTCATGCTGCAGGTCGACCAGCACCGAAGTGCTATCGAGCCGCAATTCTTCGAACTTCTGGTAGCGAAAGTCCCGTTCCTTGGCAATGCATCGGTGTACCAGCAGTTCCAGGGCTTCCGGGCAATCGGGCGCCAGCCGGCTCACCGCCGGCGGATCGTGTGTAAGAACCGCCACCCGCAGCGCGTTCAAATCGCGCAGGAACGGCTCGAACGGGTGGTGTCCCGTGAGCAATTCATAGTAGACGTCGCCAAACGCGAAGATGTCGGTCTGTTCATTGGCCTTCGCATCCGAAGTGAACTGCTCGGGCGCCATGTACGGCACCGTTCCGAGGACGAAGCCATCCATGGTCATACTGACCGTCCGGCGGTTGGATGCGAGCGCGATGCCGAAATCCATGATTTTGACCGACCCATCGCGCAGCAACATGATGTTGGCGGGTTTCACATCGCGATGCACGACGCCCTTGGAATGTGCGTAGGCCAGCCCCTCGGCGACCTGCGTCATGATCCGGACCTTATCCAATAGGGACAACGGCATCCGTTCTTTGACGATCTGGCCGAGCGTCTGGCCTTCCAAAAGCTCCATCACCAGGTACGGCGTTCCCTCCTCTTCACCGCTGGCGTGAATCGTGACGATGTTCTTGTGGTGGAGGCTGGCAGTGGTAACCACCTCGAGTTGGAAACGCTTGAGCAGGTCGGAGTCGCCCTCGGCAAGCAGCACCTTGATCGCCACCGACTGCCGCACGTCGGGATCCCAGGCTTTATACACCTGCCCGAAGCCGCCACGACCGAGTTCCGCTTCGACTGTATACTTCCCGATCCGGGAGATCATTGAATTAGCCAGGCAGGCGGAGGGGACCTGCGCCACGGTAGTTTATAATACCCTATGAGCTTGTTTGGAGGGGTGGGTACCTCAAGTACATCCCTATGCGTTTACTATCGCACGGAGTCTCCGATATCGGGTGTGTCCGTTCCGAGAACCAGGACCGGATTCTGTTCGACGATGCGCTGGGTCTGTATGTAGTTTGCGACGGAGTCGGCGGACGCCGCCGCGGCGACCTTGCGGCGGAGATCGCCATCCAGACGATCCGCGAATTCATCGAATCGTCCACCGATCCGATGGAGGTGACCTGGCCCTATGGCTACAACCAGCAAATGTCCTTTGCCGGTAATCGCATCCTGACCGCCGTGAAGATGGCCAACCGCCAGGTCTGGCGCCGCGCGGAAGACTCGTTGCAGTGTTTGGGAATGGGAGCCACTGTCGCAGCCGTTCTAGTGGACGGGACCCTGGCGGTCGTGGCCAATATCGGAGACAGCCGCGTCTATCTTTTCCGCGGTCCGGCCTTCGAACAGTTGAGCGTGGACGATACCGCCTCGATGTACCTCCCAAATGCCAGCGGCAGAACCGAGGTGGAGCGGAGCGTTCTTACCCGCGCGGCAGGCTCGGAACAAAATGCGGAGGTACATCTGAAAGAGATGGAAGTCGCCGCCGGAGACTTGCTGCTGCTGTGCAGCGACGGCCTCTATGGTTCCGTGCCGCAAGAACAGATCGCTGCGATCGTCGGCGCCTCTGGGCCGACGGCCGCGCAGACTGGGGCCTTGATCGCGGCTGCTCGCTCTGGCGGAGCCCCGGACAACGTCTCAGCGGTACTTTTGCGGTTTCAATAATGGCCGTGGGGCCGGCGCCGGCAGCCGCGGTCGAGTGTGAGCCCGCTGTTCGAATTGGTGGAAGCCGGCATTAATTCCCAATACGATGCGATTCTCATAACGGCTCCACCGTATCGGGGCCCGCGCCGGGCGGCGTCTCGAACACCCGAACGATCTTGCGTTGGGGTACCGAGACGATCGCCACCTTGTCGCTATCCTGAATGCCGAGGTAAGCTATTTGCCCGTCGCGTGAGAGTGCCACCGAGAGCGGCTGGCCGGGGAGCCGGATCCGCGCCGTCTCCTGGCGTGTGGCCAGATCGGCAAATCCTATCGCTTGGCCGGTCTGAAGATTGTAGACCAGGGTCTTTCCGTCCGGAGTCAGAAACACCCGCGCGGGCCCCGTGCCGGTCTGGATTTCTCCCTCCACGTGGCACGTTTGTACGTCGACGATCGAGATGGTATTGCTCTCCATGTTCGTGACGTAGACCAGCTTCCCGTCCCGGCTCAGCGTAGCCCCCTGCGGGTCCTGACCGGTCGCGATAACCGCATCCACGGCTCCGGATACCAGGTTTACAACCGCTACCGCCCCCGAACCCGAATTGCTGACCCAGGCCGTGCGATCGCCGAGCAGCACCATGTGAGGGCTTTTCCCTGCGACGTCGTACTTGCGGACCACCTTCCGCGCCACCGGATCGATGCGCAGCAGTCCGTAAGGATTCTCGATGGTGACGACGATTTCGCCGCTTCGCGGAAGAACCGCGATCCCGTGAGGGCGCCGGAAATTCCCTAGATCGATTACGCCGGTCTTCTTACGAGAGCGAACATCGATGATCGAAATGCTGTTGCCGCCCTCGCCCGGGTCGGTCATCCAGAGCATACCGTTGTCTGTGACGTACAGCAGACGACGGTCGGGCGAGAATGCCATCTCATGTGGGTAGCGGCCCACCTGGACTTCGCCGAGGCGCTGGCCCTCCTCGGTGTAAAACCCCACTTTGCCGGCCTTCTTTTCAACGATGGCCAGCGTGGATTGGCCGAACAGTGAAATGGCCGGCACCAGCGCTAACAGAGTGCGTCGGAAAAATGTCATAGCGAAGCTCCAGAAGGCGAATTCTAGCAGAGCGCCATCCCTCATGACCCGGGTGTGGCACTTTCGCTCTTGGCCTCTCTTCGCCCCAAGTCTTGAAAACCGGATCGGAGCGCCGCGATCGGTTTACGACCCGCTTTCCCGACCGACCCGGTTTCCCGGAATTACGAGGAAGCTGTTGTCGCGAACTTCCGGCTTACTTCGTTATAGGCCGTCACCGTTCCGGATCCGATGTGGTAGACCCATCCATGTAAGGCAAGATCGCCTTGTTCCAGTCGAGCGGCAACCGACGGGTGTGAGCGCAAGTTCTTCAGTTGCGCGGCTACGTTAGCTTCGGTCAGCGCGAGAAGCAATTCGACGCTCGGTTCTGGTTCGCGGCGTTCCACTTTCGCGTAGCGCAACCAGGCAGTCACGTTGGGATAAGCTTCCAACGCCTCGGGATTGAGCGCGCCTCTCATGACACCGCAATCGGTGTGACCGCAGACGATCACGTCCGGCACCCGCAGCACGCCCACCGCGTACTCGATCGTCGCCGAAACGCCGCCAACCGCACCAGGGTAAGGCGGCACAACATTGCCAATCACGCGGCAGATGAACAACTCGCCCGGTTTGGTCTGGGTCAACAGGCAAGGGTCAATTCGGGAATCGGAGCACGTAATGAATAGTGCGTCAGGGCGCTGGCCCGTTGCCAGCCTTTCAAAAAGGTCCTGGTGTTTCGGATAAACATGCTTTTGAAAGCGGGAGACACCGCCCAGGAGTTTTTCGACAGGCACATTTTACAGGGTACGCCGTTCTCTTTCACGAGGGAAGAAGGTGTGCTCCGCTCACTTTTTGGTCCCGGACCAGGTTGCGTTCTCGTCGAAGCCCGCGTACACAGCCGTGCCCTTCATGACGGTCGAGCTCTCGATGGTGCCCTTGTAGCTCACCTTGATCTTCTGGCCGCCCGCGTCGCCATCGAACTCGAACTCGATGGCATTCCCCTTCACCGATCCGGTAATCTTCGCCTCACCAAAGATTTGACTATTGAACGTTCCGGTGAGCTGTTCCCCCTGCTGCTGGAAGACGATTGTCGGGTTCCCCGTGCCCTGGCTCGTCTCCACGGCCAGTTGCCACGTGCCGGAGACATCGGCCGCAAACGCGAAACCCGTACAAAGGATCAGCGTACAAATCAGTTTGAGCATGATTCCTCCGCAACTAAAGTATCAGAGAAAGGGACAGACCCCCAACTGATTTAGAAAAGCTGCAGTTGCCTGGTCCGATACCGGTGAGCAGCCTTCTCCGACGTGATGCGCTCCACCTGGTCGGTCAAACAGACCAGGTACATAGGTTTCGTCGCCTCGGCTATCCGACTCAGAACGCTCTCCGCCCGGTCGTCCACGAAGAGGGAATTGCCGTCCGTGATGAGGTAAAGCTTAGGCTCCATGGACCATATGTGACTGCCCTGGTGCCCGAGTTCACGGCGCAGCAGACGCAGAACCTTGCGGATCTTCTGAAGCGACAGTCCCTTTCGGCGGAGAGCCGCCACGGTGAGAATCTCCAGGATCTGTTCAGGAACATAGACGCGCCGACGATCGTCATGGCGCGGCGCAACGACCTTACGCTCATCCCACCATTGCAGTTGTCGCAAGCTGACCCCGGCTAGGCGAGCGACATCAGCGCTGAGAAAGACCCGCTCACCCAAAGGGCTCTTGTCCGAAAACATAAAGCTTGCCGTCGAGATCCCGCGGCGCGCCACGTCGGGCAGAAGCCGGCACGCCGCCATCGAACGCGATTGTAACTCGCTCGCGGGGGCGCCGCGTCCATGGCGTGCCGTGTTCAAGGCCGCGCGGCGGCACGTGCACGCACGGACGCGGTGCCCGACGCGTTGGCATTCCAGTGAGACCAGACAAGGCCGCGCCCGTTCCACGGGAGCGCTTGGCGCAAATGTTAAATTTCAGATGCACATAATCTGAAATAATTTAGTTTACGGACTCGGCTAGCTGCGCTAAGGTAATAGAGAGGGCATAATTGATGCAGCTACGCCGCATACAGCGCGAGCGAGCCGTTGATGCCGTTTACGATGCACTCCAGCGGGCCATCGTCAGCTACTCCATTCGGCCTGGGACGCGGCTCAACATCGAAGAACTGGCGGAGAAACTCGGCGTCAGCCTCACGCCCGTTCGCAATGCCATCCAGCAGCTTGCCACCGAAGGACTGGTCGAGATTCGCCCCCGCAGCGGAACGTTCGTCGCCACTCTCACGGTCCAGGACGTTGAGGAAACATTCAAGATTCGAGGTGCTTTGGAGTGCCTGGCGGCCGAGTCCGCCGTCGAGAATCTCAGCTCCAACGATATCCGTTTGATGAAGGAACTGCTGGAATCGTTGCGCAAACCCGTGCCCGATGACGATGCGCGTCAGATCCACGAGCGGGATAACGGCCGCTTCCACCAAATGCTGGTGGAGGCGTCGAACAATCGCCGCCTGATCGAGATGTATGAGGCCCTCAACGCGCATATCAAAATCGCCAGGATTCACGCCGGCGACAGCAACTGGCAGTCGCGTTTGCAGATCGAGCGCAAGGAGCACGAAACCATCATGGCGGCCATTGAGCACCACCGCCTCGCCGATCTGCAGAAGGCCTTGCGCAAGCATATCTATGGCGCCAAAGACCACCTGGCGTTGGCTCTGCATGAGCGCGAGCGGCAAATGGTAGCATCGTGAAAATCTCCGGCATTGAAGCCATCCCCGTACACATTCCGCGCGACCGCGACAATGCCGAGCGCACCGCCGGCTCGCCCACCCCGCTTGGCAATCAGGAGGGCCTTTACCGTTGGTCGACGGTGTTTCCGGCTCTGTATGCCATCGATTTTGAGACCGCGCTCGTGCGGGTGCAATTGGACGATGGAAAGGTTGGCTGGGGTGAAGCACAGGCGCCTCTCGCTCCCGAGGTTGCCTGCACCATCGTCGATTTGCTACTGAGACCGGTGGTCTGCGGCAGCGAGTTCGATGGCTCCCTCGAATGCATCGAATCCTTGTGGGAGCGGATGTATTCCACCATGCGGGTGCGCGGCCAAACAGGCGGATTCATGCTCGATGCCATCAGCGGCGTCGATCTGGCTCTTTGGGACTTGGCCGGCAAGATTCAGGGCCGTCCCGTCTCATCGCTCGTTCCCGGTTCGTGCGCCCGCACGGAAGTCGCGGCCTACCTGAGCGGAGTCCCCGGCTCGACCATCGACGCCCGCCTGCAGAATGCGCGTAGCCGGCACGAAGAAGGATTCCGCACGTTCAAGCTTTTTCTGGATTGTGGACGGCAGGAATTCTTGGATACCTTCGTCGAGCTTCATCGCAGCTTCGGGGAAGAAGTTGGATTCGCCGCGGACGCGCTGTGGCAGTTGACGTCCGCCGATGCAGTGGAATTCGGGCGCGCTTTGGATCTGCAGCGGGCCAGGTGGCTCGAAGCCCCGTTGCCGCCGGAAGATGTGGCGGGCCATGCCCGGCTTGCGCGCAGCATTCGGACCCCGATTGCCATCGGCGAGAGCTACCGGACGCTTTACGAACTCGCTCCGTTCTTCGCGGCAGGCGCGGTCGGTTATGTGCAGCCGGATCTCGGGCGCTGTGGCCTGACCGAAGGCTTTAGAATCGCGCGCAAAGCGCGGGAAATCGGCCTCCCGGTCGTGCCCCACTTGAGTATCGCGGCGGGTCCGCAGATTGCCGCGGCCATCCACTATGCCGCCGCGCTGCCCAACTGCGAACTGCTCGAATTCAACCCCAGCGTGCTCGCCATCGCGAATCGATTTCTGGCGTCGCCCGTCGAATGCCGCGCCGGCTTTTACCAGGTTCCCGCCCTGCCCGGCCTCGGCGCCGAAGTCCGGTATCCGCAGTTGCCCGCCTAGATTGCGCGATCCCCAAGCTTTCCGTTTGGATCCAAAATCTGAAATATTCTACTTTACATTTCTGTTTCCGTGTGACATGATTCCGGAAGGGTTCTTTTATGCCGGTTTTCGGAGCGGTTTCTCGGATTTTCGCCATCGTCCCGTCCTTATCCTTCCCGGCGGAGGCATGTGTCGGGCGGGGGCGATGGGCCGCTCGATGGAGGATTGCGGCGTGAAGATTGTCCGGGTGGAGACCGTGCCCGTCCGGCCCGTGCGGGCGGCAAGCACAGCTCCGGCACAGAGGTTCTTCGAACGGCCGAGGCTGACGCCATCGAGCGCTCTTTTCGAAATCCGCGACCGCCAGCACGCGGACCGGCAGCCGGTTGCCGAACTTCTGGTCAAGGTCGTTACCGACGACGGACTCGAAGGCATCGGAACGGCCGGGGCCGCGCGCGGCCACGCGCAATTCACCATCGAGAACCACCTCAGGCATATCGTGCTGGGGCAGGACCCATTCAACGTGGAACTGCTGTGGGAGCGCATGTTCCGCGAAACCGTCAAGTATGGCCGCAAGGGCATGGCCATCGAGGCCATCAGTGCGATCGACATCGCGATCTGGGATATCCTCGGCAAGGCCGCCGGCCAGCCGGTCTTCAATCTATTAGGCGGCCGCACCAGGGATACCATTCGTGCCTACGCCAGCGCTCTTTACCCCACCGGCAACCTGGACGATCTTGGCGCGGAGGCGCGGGGATATATCGACCAGGGGTTTTCCGCCATGAAGCTGCGTCTCGGCTGGGGCCCAGCGGACGGAACAGCGGGAATGCGGCGCAATCTGGAATTGGTCCGTACGGTGCGCCAGGCTGCCGGCCCCGATATCGAAGTGGCCGCCGATGCCCACATGGGCTGGAACGTTTCCTACGCCATCCGCATGATCCACCTGATCGAAGACGCCGGATTCCAGCTCGCCTGGGTGGAAGAGCCCGTCATGCCGGACGACATTCCCGGCTATGCGCGGGTGGCCGCCGAAGTGGATACTCCCATCGCCGGCGGCGAGCACGAGTTCACCCGCTACGGCTTCAGGGATCTGATCGCGCAGCGCGCCATCGACATCGTCCAGCTCGACGTGAATCGGGCCGGCGGGATCACCGAGGCTTGCAAGATCTGGGCGCTGGCGGCCGCTCATGACTTACCCGTGATACCCCACGGAGGGCACATGCACAATTGTCATCTGATCATGTCGCACCTCAACTCGCCCATGGCGGAGTATTTCCCGCCGCCTCCTCCCGGGCGCGCGCCCGATTCCAACGAAATGTTTTGGCACATATTTACCGGAGAGCCGAAAGCCGAACGCGGCCGGATTTCTCTGCCGGACCGCCCCGGTCTCGGGATCGAAGTGAACTGGGACTTTGTGGGTTGTCCGGATCACGCAAGCACAGTTTCCTCGGAGGCTCGATGAAAGGCTTCGAAGGCGTTTTTCCGATTCTCAATACTACCTTTTCGAGCGATGGCGCGCTCGATCTGGAGAGCCAGCAGCGGCTGGTGGATCATCTGCTCCAATCGGGCGTCCACGGCTTGGGCTTGCTCGCGAACGCCAGTGAGGGCTATACCCTCGCTTCCGAAGAGCGAACCTTCATCCTGAAGCTGGTCGGCAAACAGGTCGCCGGCCGCATTCCCCTGGTCGTCTCCAGCGGACATTCGGGCACCGACGTTGCCGTCCAGCTCAGCCGCGAGGCGGAGGATCTGGGCGCTTCCGCGCTCATGGTCCTGCCGCCCTCCTACATGAAGACCGACGCGGATGGCTTGATGTTCTACTTCGACGCGATCAGCCGCGCCGTCGGCATTCCCATCATGGTTCAGGATGCGCCGCTCATGACCCAGGTGGCCATGCCGCCGGGATTGCTGGCGCGCATGGCCCGTGACATCGAGCATGTCCGCCTCGTGAAGGTGGAAGCGCCTCCCACCGCGCCCAAGGTCACCGCCGTATTGGCCGATTCCGACCTGGTCGTCTTCGGAGGGCTCAACGGCCAGTTCCTCATTGAGGAAGTCGAGCGTGGCGCGCGCGGCACCATGCCGGGCAGCGACATGGCGCCTTTGTACGTCGATATCTGGAAACGTCTTTCCATGGGTGACCGCACCGGCGCCTGGCAGGTCTTCACCCGCGCCCTCCCGCTCATCCGCTTCGAGCTGCAACCCGGCCTCGGAGTCGCAGCCATGAAGCAGAATCTGTTGGCCGCCGGGGTGATCCGCTCGGCAAGAGTGCGCCATCCTACCGCGACGCTCGACGCTTGCGGCCTCGCGGAACTCGAGTTTTTGCGGTACTGGACCGGTTCGGACGGCGAACCCGCCACCGTCTCCGGAAAGACTCGCTCATGAAGATCCCGAACCTGCGCTGGTACATCGCGGGTCTGCTATTTACCGCGACGGTCATTAATTACATTAACCGCCAGACGATGTCCATTGTCGCGCCCGTACTCACCCAGGAACTTCATATCACTCCCATCGCATACTCGGAAATCGTCCAGGCCTTCTTAATCGCTTATACCGTCATGTATCTCGGCTCCGGGTTTCTGGTGGACCGTTGGGGAACGCGTAACTCACTGGCCATTTTCATGGCCTGGTGGTCTCTGGCCAGCATGGCGCACGCCCTGGCGCGCAGCGTGCTCGGGCTCGGGATCTGCCGCTTTCTGCTGGGCGTCGGAGAGCCCGGCAATTTCATGGCGGCGCTGAAAGCGACCTCCGAATGGTACCCGTCCAAAGAGAAGGGCTTCGTCAACGGAATCGTCAATGCGGGCGCCTCGGTCGGCGCCATTGTGGCGACGCCCCTGGTGGTGTGGATCACGCTCCGGCACGGTTGGCGTGCGTCCTTTGTGGTCACCGGGACGTTCGGCTTTATATGGATGGTCGCCTGGCTTTGGCTCTATCGCACGCCGGAAACTCACCCCCACATCACGCCCGCCGAACTGGCCTATATCCGTGAAGACTCCGGAGCCGTCACGGCCCAGGCGCGCATCGGCACCCTCGACCTGCTGCGAATGAAGCAGACCTGGGGCCTGCTGCTGGCCCGCTTTATCTCCGACCCGGTTTGGTGGTTCTATCTGTTCTGGCTGCCGAAATATCTCTTCGATCAGCGCGGCTTCACTCTCGTTCAAGTCGGAATGTTCGCTTGGGTGCCATATCTTTGCGCGGACTTCGGCTCGGTCGCCGGCGGCCTCGTGTCGGGCTACCTGATCCCCAGAAGCTCAAGCGTCCTACGGGCGCGGCTGAAAACCATGCTGCCGTGCGCGCTGGTGATGCCGCTAAGCATTTTGATCCCGTTGACACCGTCCGCGACGGTTGCCGTGGCGCTGATCTGCCTGGTCACGTTCAGTCACATGGCGTGGAAAACCGCCCTGATGACCATGACCAACGATTTCTATCCCAAGCGCGTCGTGGGGTCTGTCTCCGGCATCATCGCCTTCGGCAGCGGCTTGGGCGGCACGCTGTTTACCAGCTTGACGGGTTTCATCGTCCAGCATTTTTCCTATACCTGGATTTTCGTCGTGATGGGCTTTCTGCACCCCATCGCCTATATTCTGGCCCGGTCGCTGGTTTGCGGCCGGATTTCACCTGCGACACCGGCCGTGCCGCAGCCGCAGCTTGGTTAGAAAGGTGAGCGTATGAAGCGGACCCTGTTTGTGCTTGTTGCTTTGTGTGCAACCGGTATGCCTTGTCTGTTTGGGCAGTCCCTCGAAAACTCGATTACCGGCGAAGTGCGGGACGCCAGCGACGCCATTGTGGTGAATGCCGTCGTCACGGCGGCCAATATCGCCACCAACGTCTCGACGGTTGCCCGCACCAATAACGCCGGAGGGTATAGCATCCTCGGGCTCGTCGTGGGCCGGTACACCGTTAAGGCCGAAGCCCCCGGCATGGAAACAATTGTTCGCACCGGCGTCGTCGTGCAGGCAAACCAGGCGGTCCGTGTCGATTTGGTCTTGCCGGTGGGACAAGCGTCGCAATCGGTCACCGTAAGCTCCTCCGCCAGCGACGTCATCGAGCGCACCGAGGATGCCGCCACCGGGCTGGTGGTCAGTCAGACTCAGGTGGACAATCTCCCCATCGAGGGCCGTGACTTCCTCTCCCTGGGCCAGATCGCTCCCGGCGCGAACGAGGCGGCTGCGGGCAATCAGAATTCTCTCGGCCGCACACAATCCATGAATCTCTCGGTCGACGGCCAACGCATGTTCGACAACAATTATCTGTTGGACGGCGTCAGCATGATCGCCGGGTTCGTCAACGGCAGCACCTTTGTGCCGTCGCTCGAAGCGCTACAGGAAATCAGCGTTCAGACCGGACAATATTCCGCCGCGTACGGCATGTTTTCCGGCGCGCAGGTGGACATGATCGTCAAGTCCGGAACCAACCAGTTGCACGGAAGCTTTTATGAGTACCTGCGCAACAACGATCTCGATGCCCGCCAGTTCTTCGATCAGGGCGCGCCCCCGCCATTTCATTACAACCAATACGGCGCCACCATGGGCGGCCCGGTCCTGATCCCCAAGCTCTACAATGGCCGCAACAAGAGCTTCTTCTTTTTCGCCTACGAGGGCGACCGCACCGATCAGAGCACCACCGAGGAAGCCACCGATGCCACGCCCGCCATGCGGACCGGCGATTTTTCCCAGCTATCGCCGAAAACAACCATCAAAGATCCTTACACCGGCCAGGCGTTTCCGGGCAACGTGATTCCCACTTCGCGGGTGGCGCCCCAGGCCGTGGCGCTGATGCGGTATATTCCGCTGCCGAGTGTCTCGGGTCTGTCTCTGAACTATATCAACGAGGCCACCGCTAAAGACAATGAAAGCCAGTATATCGGCCGGATCGACGAGAAGATCTCCGATAAGGACGCTCTCTTCTTTCGCGTGGCGGACCGTGACGCTTACCTGAAGAACGTTACCGTCAACCCGAACTTTAAGAGCTTGAGTTATCCTTCCAACGGCGACTATGTCCTGAGCGAAACGCGTATCTTTTCCGCCACCGTAGTCAACGAGGCGCGGTTGTCTTATATTCGGGAATCGACGCCGTCGAAGACCGGACGCGAGGGCGCCAACATCGATCCCTTGCGCGATTTCGGCATCACCGGCCTGAACTTCTCCAACCCCTTGATCGTCGGCATTCCGACGGCAAGTGTCAGCGGCTACATGGGCACCGGCGAGAACTTCGCCAATCCGCGTCTGCTGTATTCGGCTCCCGCTTTCCAGGACGAGATCTTCATTCACCGCAACAAGCACTCCCTCCACATCGGAGCGGACTATACCCGGCGGCGGCAGGACTCCTTCGCCGTGAACGCCACCAACCAGGGCAGCTTCACGTTCAGCGGGCAACTCAGTGGAAACGCCTTCGCCGATTTCGTGCTGGGCCTTCCCTACCAGACTTCAGTTACCGAGTATTTGACGGAAGTGTCCCTTCATCAGAAACATATCGATGCGTATATCCAGGACGATTGGCGGGTTTTGCCGAACTTGACCCTGAACCTGGGCGCGCGGTATGAATATGCGGGCTCGTATACCGACTTACTGGGCAACGCTCGTAACTTTAATTGGCAAACGCTCTCGCTCTTTCCAACGCCGGGCACGACCGCGCCGCTGAACAACCCGGCCAATGACATCGGCCCGCGCGTCGGCGTTGCCTATAACATCAATAAGACAGGCACGGTCGTCCGCGGCGGATATGGCCTGTACTTCACCCAGCCGACCATAGCCAATGTTACCTTGCTTTATCGCAACCCGCCGCTCAACCAGTCGAACACATACACCACCAATCTGGCGGATCCGAATCTCACTCTCGCCAACGGGTTTTTACCGTCCGCCGTAGGGGCGGCAACGCCTCCCAGCCTGGTGAGTATTCCGCAAGACTACGGTCCGGGTTATGCCCAAACGTGGACCATGAACGTCCAACAGAAGTTGCCGGGCGGCTGGGTCGCCGAAGTGGGCTATGTGGGCACGCACACGCTGCACCTCGATAGCGCGCACACCGCCAACGTGCCGCCGCCGGAGCCCGGCGTCGTCCAGAACAACAGACCGTATCCGCAGTGGGCCGCTATCCGCGTATTCGGCACCGACGGAATCGCTTACTACGACGGCTTGATCAGCCGTCTGCAAAGCGCATCCTGGCACGGCGCGAACATTCTCACCGACTATACCTACTCGAAATGTCTGGACAACAAGAGCTCCGCGGCTACCAGCAACGTGGGGAACGATCCCGCCGAACCCCAGAACGAGTACGGCTACATCAAAGGCGATAAGGGACGATGCGCCATCGATTTTACGCAGCAGTTCCACTTCCACACCGTTTACAGAATTCCGTTGGGAGCGAATTCTCACGGCTTTGCTGCCGCTCTGGTTCGGAATTGGCAGGTCAGCGCCGGCGTCGTGCTTCACTCCGGCCCGCCATTCACCATCATCGAGTCGGGCAACACCGCCAATACCGGTAGCGGCACGCTTCGTCCCAATCGGATCGCCAACGGCAACCTGCCCGCCGGCCAGCGAACGCCCCAACACTGGTTCGATACCACCGCCTTTGCCGCCACGCCGGCATACACCTTCGGCAATGCGGGACGCGGCATCATCGGCGCACCGGCCACCAGGCTGGTCAATCTGGGCATCGTCAGGCGCTTGGCTTTCCACGAATCGCGGCAGCTCGAAATTCGCGCCGAGGCATTCAACGCGTTCAACACAACCCAATTCGGGCTGCCGGCCTACACTTTCGGCACCCCGAGTTTCGGGCAGATCTCCACAACCTACCCGGCGCGCAATTTTCAATTCGCACTGCGGTACGCATTCTAGCTCCAAGCGAAAGACGGCTTATGAATAGACGCACGTTCTTCGAACTCGCCGGAATGGCCGCCAGTCCGCTGCTCGCGCAAACCGTGGAGACCGCCCGCCGGGGAGTGGGCCCGCTGAAAATTACCAAAATCGATGCCTTGGTGATTCGCACGCCGGGCGACAACCCGGCGCCGGAATCGCTGGCGACGATGACTCCGCTGGGCGCCATGACCGGCGGCGCCGGAATCTGGAACCGCCTGGATCACGCCAGCCCTTCCCGAGCCAAAGGACATACCCAGGCTGTTCTGGTCCGCATCGACACGAACCAGGGCCTCACCGGCTGGGGCGAGTGTCACGCGCCCGAAGCCCCGCGCGTCCACAAGACAATCGTCACGGACCTGGTTGCGCCCGTGTTGACCGGCCAGGACGCCCTCGAAGTCGAACCGCTGTGGGAGAAACTCTACTCGACCGAGCGGCTGCGCGGCTATTCGACCGGCTTCTATACCGAAGCCATCGCTGGCGTAGACCTGGCCTTGTGGGATCTGCTCGGCCAGTTCGCCGGTCTTCCCGTGTACCGGCTTTTGGGCGGCAAGTATCGCGACCGCATTCCCAGCTACGAAGGCATCGGCGGCGCTTCCATTGCCGATCTGAAAAGTTCCGCGTCAAAAGCCGTCGACGAAGGCTTCAACGTGGTGAAGATCGGTTTTAGCAAAGGCGCCGGTACCAACGATATCGCGCGCGTCGCCGCCGTTTCGGAAGTGATGCGCAAAGGCCAGGTCTTAGTCGATTCGCTTGGCGCCTTTAAACTGTACGAAGCCGTAAAACTGGGACGCGAGTTGGACCGGATCGGCAACGTCGGCTGGTGGGAAGACCCACTCATGCCTGACGACCTGACCTCGTATCCGAAATTGGCCGACGCGCTCGACACCGCCATCTGCGCCGGCGAAGAGCTCTGCAACCGTTTCCAGTTCGCCGATTTCCTCGCCGCCAAATCCGCCGACATCATCAACCCCGACGTGTGCCGCGCGGGCGGAATTTCCGAAGTGAAGCGCATTGCCACCCTCGCCGACGCGCACGGCGTCATGTGGGCGCCCCACATCAGCACCGGAACAGCGCTCTACGTGGCGGCTTCGATGCATCTCGCCGCGGCAACGCCGAACCTGATCATTTCCGAAGGTGGCCGTGCGTTGGCCGGACCGCTCGGAAACGAGCTGCTGGAAGAACCGATCGATTGGAAACCCGGCTGGATCGGCGTGCCCGATAAGCCCGGGTTGGGCGTGCGATTCAAGCCAAGTGCGTTGGCGAAAGTGACCGCCGGAGAAAATGGATAATCGACCCGCCTCGAAGACTGTTGTGGTGATTGGCATGACCGCGGAGGAGATCCGCGAACTCGAACAGGCGGCCCCGCCCCAGACGAAAATAGTTTCCGGTTTGGTTACCGCGCCGCGGCCAACCAACATCTGCCCCGAAACCGCGAAAACGCCCGGCGCGCATGCCGCGCTGATACGCCAGATTGCGGAAGCCGATGCCTTGATCGGCGGTCCCACCCAGGAGATGATCCAGGCCGGCAAGAACCTCAAATGGGTCCAGATCCTGAGCGCCGAGGTGCGGCCGTATCTCTATCCCGAAATGGTCGGCGGCGATCTGGTCATGACTAATTTACGGGGAGTTGCCGCTCCTGGTGTCGCCGATCACGGCGTCGCCATGCTGCTGGCCCTCACGCGGCAGCTCACCCGCTTTATCGGCAACCGAAATCTAGAGAGATTTGAGCGCGAGCGCTTCGGAGTCCTCGAGCTCAAAGGCATGACGGCCATCGTCATCGGCGTCGGCAATATTGGCTTGAACGTTGCGCAGAGGCTGCACGGCTTTGAGGTGAATGTCATCGGCGTCGATGTCGAAGACATCCCCGTCACACAATGGACTTCCCGCGTCGTCACGCCCGATCGCCTGGATGAGTTTCTCCCCCGGGCCAACATGGTCTTCATGTGCGCGCCTTCCACGCCCCTCACCGATGGCATGATGGGAGCGAAGCAATTCAGACTACTTCCGCCCGGAAGTTACTTCATCGCTGTCTCTCGCGGTTCGACCTACGACATGACCGCTCTCGTGGACGCGTTGGAGACCGGCCGGCTGGCAGGTGCGGCCGTGGATGTGACGGTGCCCGAACCTTTGCCAAGCGGCCATCCTTTGTGGCACTACGATAATGTCATCATTACTTATCACTGCGCTACGGAGTCGCAGATGGAAATGCCGCGCCGCCTGGCTCTGGTGAAGGAAAACCTCACGCGCTTTTCGGCCGGACGCCGATTGCTCAACATCGTCGACAAGCAAAAGGGCTATTGATTTTACAGTCAGCATTAATTTTTCGTGGCGAGCGCGGCGGGCCTTGGCCGTTCGCCGCCGACCCGCGGCGCAGGCGGCTGAAAGAGCCGGCGCGCCGGCACGCACCCGAGCGCGACCGCGTCAGCCCCCGCGGCGTCGCGCTTTTGCCACGCGTCCCACGACAGAGCCGGCGGCGCAGTGGGTGTACCATCGCCTTTCTGGCGGCCGATCTGGACCGCGGCGGCCCGCAACCGAGCCTCGGCTGACCGGCGGCGTGCCATAATATAACGATGAAAGTTGTGCTCGCTATTATGGCTGCCGCCACCCTCCTCGGCGCAGGCGAAGTCAAACTCGGCAAACCCTTCTCGCTGAAAGATCCCGTCAGCATCGCAACCCTATTGGCCCACCCCGACGATTACGCAGGCAAGACTGTCCAAGTGAAAGGCAGGATCGCTGAGGTGTGCCAGATGATGGGTTGCTGGATGGACCTTGTCAGCAACGACGGGCAGAAGATCCGGATCAAGGTCAACGACGGCGAGATCGTGTTTCCCAAGGACGCCTCCGGCAAGGCGGCCGTGGCCGAAGGCCGGTTCACCAAGATCGTCCTCACGCGGGACCAAGCCATTGCACAGGCCGAAGAGCAGGCCAAAGAGGCAGGCAGAAAGTTCGATCCGGCTTCGGTGAAGAGCGGGATGACGTTGTACCAGATTCAAGGTACAGGGGCGGTCATTACTTCGGAGTAGCGCGTTAGGGGACCAGCTTCAGAATCGTTCCGTGTCGGGAATCGCCTTTCCACTCGCGGCTGGAGCGATCCAACCACCTCACCCATCCAACAGGCATCCAGTAAGCCGGAGGGGTCATCATTCTCGGGATTTCTCGCACGTAGCGGCGGATAACGATTCGGGTTTGAGGAGCGATCGGCGCTGGAGCGTCTGGGCTATTGGCCTTTGGGCAGGATTTTGATTTTTCCGGGCAAGGTGAACAGGTCGTCTTTCAGGTCCTTGTTCATCTGGACCGAGTCGGCGTAAAGCTCGAAGACTTTATCGCCGTTGCGTTCGCGATGAATGTCGTAGGGCCAGACGATGCCATCCACGGTGCGGTACTTGGTATAGACCGTGACTTCGGTATCGAAGTCTTTATAGATGGGGTTGCGGCGGCGGTAGGTCTGGCGGACGGGCAGCTTGGTGGACTGGTTGAAAGAGACGGTGACGGTGAAGCCGGTGGCGTCGGTGATATCGACGATGTCGACGGGCTGGTTTTCGAACGTGTCGCGGCCTTCGGAGTAAAAGGAAAGGCCCGGCTCGTTCCAACGCTGGCGGAGGATATAGAGGATGCCGCGCTCGGTGCTTTCCGTGTAATTGGTGTAGGTTTCGTCGGGGAGGGGACTGGCGCCGCGGTAGCTCACATTCCAGCCGCCCTCGTCGGTGAACAGAAGCCAGCCTTCGTCCTGCTTTTTGCCGAAAGCCTGGCGCTCGCGCAGGCCGAGTTTGCCCGGAGCGGGCACGGTGTACCGCGTGTAAATGGTCGCCACCGAAAGACCCGAGATCTGGCTGCGGTAAAAAGAGTAAGCGCGGCCGGAGACAACGCGGTCTTCCATGTGCAGGAACGCTTCGCCGCCCAGCGCGGCCAGAGCTTCCTCGACGACGCGCTTGCCGCGCTCCTGACGGGTTTCCTGGCCTCGGGCCAGGGCGACGGCCAGAGCGGCCGCGAGGGCAATGTGGCGGGTACGCATTAGTGTGCGGCCAGATCCTCGACCTTCAGGCCGTTGTTCACCTGGAAGCTGGTCACGGTGGCGTCCGCGAGTTTCTGGCCGTCCTCCATGATGACCACTTTATAGGGTACGCGAACGCCGGCAAGCTCGCGGTAATCGGAATAGATCTCTTCGGTGGATTTGGGCGGGGAGCCGGGGCTGTAGCTCTGGTACAGCAGGCGTTCCGGCAAGCCGGTATCCGGTGAGACGACCAGCCTGGTGGTCGCATAGCGGTCGGAGATTTCCAGCGTACGATCGTCGACGGCGCTGACGGTGCGGCCGGCGATGCGATCGCTGAGCAGAAGCTGGAACCAGGAGCGAAGCAAATCCCCCTGAATTTGCTGCAGCGTTTCGCCGCCGACCTGGCCGGCGCCCGCGGCGCCCCTCATGTAACACGTCTTGCCGTCGGAGTAGACCAACATGCCCCCGTTGGCGGCGATCAGTTCCTGGCGCATATAGGAAGGAGCGATCCATTGCTCGACCTCTTTGACAAAGCTGACGGATTTGGAGGGATCCAGTTGGTAGTCGGCGGCGCGGCGGTAATCATGCACGGCCGCGAGTTTGCCCGAGCCGCCGACGGCTTGCTGGACCCGCTGGAGCAGCTTCTTGCCCCGCGCGGCACGTTCCGGGTCGACCGGTTTTTCTTCCAGGCGCGCTTCGGGAATAGTGAGATCGATGGGCTTGATGGGAAGGCCGAGGGAATCGAGGGGCGCGCCGAAGTGCTCCGGATTCCCCACCGCCACGATGGTGAAATTGGCCGGATTGAGACGCTCCTTGGCGACCCGCAGGACGTCGGCGCGGGTGACCGCGGCGAGCGCGCTCTGATACTGCTGGATGAAATCCTTGGGATAGCCGTAATACTCGTAGTTGAGCAGGCGGTTGAGGGTCTTAGCCTTGCTGTCGAAGGCAAAGACAAGGCTGTTGAGAGCGGTGTCCTTGGCGGCCTTCAGCTCGGCGTCGGTTACCTCGGCGGTGCGCAGGCGATCGACTTCGGCGAGAATGACCTTAATGGTTTCCGCGGTGGAAACCGACTTGGTGCTGCCGGAGATCTGAAACAGACCGGGATGGTCGTAGTTGCCGCCCCAGCCGGCGTAGATCTGGTAGGCGTTGCCCATCCTGGTGCGCACCAACTGGAACAGGCGGCTCTGAAATCCACCGCCCAGGATGTCGCCCGCGATTTCGAGCGCGGCGTAATCCTTGTCGCGGAACTCGCCGCCGAGGTGGCCGATGGAGAAGAACGTCTGGCTGACGTCGGTCTTGGTGGCCAGATAGACGCCCGGCGCGGGCTGGGCGGCGACTTTCGGGAAGGCGGGAACGGGCTGCTGCTGGGCCGTCCAATCGGCGAAGAGCTTTTCGATTTTGGCGCGCATCTGGGCGGCGTCGAAATCGCCGTGGACCGCCAGCATCGCGTTGGCCGGGAAAAAGTAGCGCTGGTAAAATTCCTGTACATCGGCGCGGGCGATGCGATTGATGGTGTCGTACTGTTCATCCCAGCCGTAGGGCGTGGCGGGGCCGTAGACGATATCGGCGAACTGGCGTTCCAGGATGCCGTGAGCGTCGTCGTTGCGGCGCGCGATCGAGCTGCGCATCTGGGTCTTGGCGAGCTCCACTTTCTCGGCGCGGAATTCCGGCGCGGTGAGGAGGTCGTGAAAGACGGCCAGGACGTCGTCGGCGTTCTCTTTGAGACAGGAAAAGCTGACGGCGCCGTAAGTTTCGTCGATGCGGCTCTCGACGGAAGCGGCCACGTCCTCCAGTTGCGCGTCGATCTGGTCCCCGGTGCGGGTCTTGGTGCCGCCGGTCCGCAGCGCCATGCCGGTGATGGTAGCGAGGCCGATCTTATCTGGCGGATCGAAGAGGTTCCCGGTGCGTATGCGGGCCGAGCCGCCGATCAGGGGCAGGTCGCGATCCTCAAGAAGAGAGACGCGCATGCCGTTGGGGAGGGTGAAGGTTTCCACCTTGGGAATGGAGATGGGCTTCAGCGGGGAAAACTTCAGATCCTTATAAGACGGAGCCGGGGCGGGAGCGGCGGCATGGGCGGCGGGGCGCGCGGCCGGAGCGGTTTGCGCCCAGGCGGCGAAGGGGAGAAAAAGAAACACCAGGAGATTAACACCGTGGCGCACGCACTCGTGCGTGCCGCGTCGAGTCTTTACTCGACGCTTCTTCGCCCGATGGCGGCGGGCGTCGGCAAAAGTGCCGACGCGGCACGCAAGAGTGCGCGCGCCACATTCGCCGGTCCGCCCCCTCCTCATCTCGCACCTCCGCCCGGATTCACGGTATACGCAACGGTGCGGGACTTAGTTACGAAGCACTGCCTGGCCACCCGCGCGACGTCCGCCGCGGTCACCTTATTCAGATCGTCGATCTCGGTGAAAAGCTTGCGCCAGTCGCCGTAGCCGGCATGGGCCGAAGCGAGTGAAGAAGCCAGGCCGGCATTGCTGTCGAGCCTGCGGATGACCGAAGCGCGGACTTTGGTTTTCACCCGGTTCAGGGTTTCGCTATCGACCGGAGTGGCAAGGAAACGCCCCAGCAGGTCGTCCAGAGCTTTCTGGTTTTCCTCTACGGTGTGGCCGCGGCCGGGAACCAGGAAAAACAGAAACAGATTGGGATACCGGCCATCGGGATAGGTGGCGATGGCCTCGGCCTCCAGGGCGATGTGTTTTTGCTCGACCAGTTCCTTATACATCATGCCGGTACGGCCGCTCGAAAGGATCATGGAGATCACATCGAAAACCGGATCGTCCGGATCGTACTGGTCGGGGCGATGGTAGCCGATCACCAGCAGCGGCTGGTTGCGGGATTCCACAACTACGGTTCTGGGGCCGGACGGTTCGGGGTCGCGGGTGACGATGGCGGGCGGCAGCGGGCGGGCCGCCATGGAGCCGAAATAGCGTTCGGCCAGGCGGCGCGCCTCGGCGGGTTCGATATCGCCGACCATGGCGATGACGATGTTAGCGGGCGCGTAGTACTTTTCGAAGAAAGCCCGCGCTTCGGCCACGCGCAGGTTCTGGGTGTCGCTATTCCAGCCGCCGGGCGGATTGCGATAGGGGAACGCTTCGAAGGCCGTAGCGGTGAAATCCTCCAGCAGCCGGCCCTGGGGGCTCGATTCCACGCGCATGCGGTTCTCTTCCATCACCACGTCGCGCTCCTTATAGAATTCGCGGAAGACGGGATGGAGGAAGCGCTGCGACTCCAGCAGAAACCACAACTCGGCGCGGTTGGAGGGAAGGCTGTAGAAGTACTCGGTGTGATCGAGCGAGGTGTCGGCATTCATGTCCACGCCGCCGTTTTCCTCGATGATGCGGGAAAACTCGTTGGGCTCGACGTAAGCCTGGGCGTGATCGATGGCGATCTTCAACTGGGCTTCCAGCAAAGAGATGCGGCTCGCGTCCGCCTTGGGGCCCTTGTCGCGCTCGGCATCGAGACGCCCGTAGATCTCTTCGATCTCGTCCAGGGCTTTCTTTTCCGCCGCCCAATCCCTGGTGCCGATGGTCTCGCTGCCCTTGAAGGCCATGTGCTCGAACATGTGCGCCAGGCCGGTCTGGCCAGTGGGATCGTCGACCGAGCCGGCGTTCACGTAGGTATGAAACGACACCACCGGAGCGTCGTGCCGCTCGACCACGATGAAGTGCAGCCCGTTCGCGAGGGTGAACTCGGTAACCCGCTTTTCAAATTCCTTGAGATCCTGAGCCGGCAGCGAGATCGCGGCAACCAGAATCGCGCCCAAACCGAACCGTTTCACTGGTGATGGCTCCTCTGTATTTCTAGAGGATAGCAGTGAAGGGGCGAGGGCGCGGTCCCCCGGCTAGTCATAGACCTCGCGACGATGGCCGATCCGCGTCACGCTCACGAGCATCAGCCCATCGTCGATGATGTACAGCACGCGCCAGCCGCCCACCCGGACACGCCACTGATCTTTGTAGCCTTTTAGCTTCTTGCAGCCCACAGGCCGGGGATTGTCCGCCAGCGATTCGAGTTTGCGGACGATACGAGCCAGCGCGTTATCCGTTAGCGCCTCGAGTTCCTTCCGTGCCGACGGCTTTAGCTCGACGGAGTAATTACTCACCGAGGCGGCCACGTTTCACAAAATCCGCCTTGATCTTTTCGAGTGGAATCCCTTTCTCCTTGCGGCGGGACTCCGAAATCAATCCATCCCAGAAATCCTCCAACACGGCGCCGTATTTTTTTAAGTTAATCTGAACGGCCACCTTGCGGCCTTTCTCGTCGGTGACGTACTGGATTCCATTCATAGCTTCATTTTCCTTCAAGTGGCGGCCTCGGCGCATTGTATATTTATCGCGATGCCCGTGGCGCCATGGGCATCAGCGCGTGCGCGCAAAGTGCCGCTCGAACAGCTCCCGCGCCCGCCGCAGTCCCTCCGGGGTCAGCACCACCGACTTTGCTTTGCTCTTCGGGTCCTGGATGAAGCCCTTGGCATGCAGCCGGTCGAGAGCATCCCAGTCGTGGGATTTCCACGCACGAGCCCCCCACTCATCTTCGTCGAATGCCGACAGAGACAGCAGCGCCAGTACCATCTCGTCGACTTTGTCCTGGTCGTAGTCCATTTGCGTCCTGTTCCAAGCAAGAGTTTACAATGAGGGCGAGAGCGCTACCAAAGGGTCGCGCCACCCATACCGATTGATTGCTGGTCGGTAAGAGTGCGCTCTCAAAGCCACGTCGTTATTCTGCGGCGGGACGCCGGTACGCTACAATCATCGGGAGGCGACTATGGCTGGCCGCGTTTTCTCCATTCCGCGCCTTGACGGGCGAAAAGAAATGCCTCCCTCGGAGGCACGCCGCACGCATGACGAGCTTATAGAGGCGATCAGGGGCGGTCAGGCGATGCTCTTGAGAGTGTTCGGCAACATGGCGGAGGCCGCCGACGAGCGAATTGCATCGGTCGAGAGCGACATAGCAGCCTGCTGGAGTCGGCTCGCCATGATCGAGTCGCGCACCGGGGAAGCGGAAAGTCGGCTCAATATGCGGCACCCAGTAGCAAGATGACGGAGGGTCGGTCGATGGCACGCCGGGAGGTCCATCGCAGGCTCGCTCGACTGACTGCAACGGCGGTCGCCTCAATTCTGTTTCCAGTGGCAGTCGCTCTGGCGGCGGCTCAGGAGCCAACGGAGCCGACGACCCTCGTGGTTACCGTCCACGACCCCAGCGGGGCCGCAATTCCGAACGCCCGCGTGTGGTTGTACCCACGCCCGGATCGAGAGCCAACAGCGACGCGAGACGGAAGGCTCTTCTTTGCGGCGAAGCCGGGAGATCACGATCTGTTCGTTGAAGCCCCGGGCTTTCGCGAGGTCGCGAAACGGATCGAAGTGCGGGCCGACGCGCCGACGGCGATCAATCTCACTCTGGAGATTGGAGGCTGTACCGAATGCGTGGAGGTCGCGGCCTTACCACCGGATTCGGACGTTGTGTTGACGGTGTCGGACGAAGCCGATCACCGGGAGCTCACGCTGAGAACCGCCGACCTGAAGTCCTTGAACCACCAAAGCGTCGCGGTTGACGAGCCGGGCGCTCAAACGCGAGAGTCCTACTCCGGTTTCTCGCTGGCGGGCGTGATCGATAAGCTCTGCGCAGCCGGAAACTGCGATCTTCGCAAGCCACGGGTCTATATAGTTGTAACTGGCTACGACGGCTATCTCGTGCTTCCGCTCGCGGGGCTTGGCGACGCGGCGCGCGCGCAGATAGTGGTGGCCGACGCGGCGTCAGGCAAGGCTCTTCCTCACAGCGGCCTGAGAGTGTTCCTGATTGAGGAAGGCCATGTCACCGAGTCGGTGCACGGGATTATTGGCATACGCCTCGCAGCACCGCAGCGGTGAGCCGAAGCGGCCCGGTTATTACCGGCTGGGAATTCCAGGGATGTCCTACCTGAGCTGGATATCAACTTCCCGATAGCTGCCCGGTGTAGCCACATTGACAGCTTCAATGACGCGCTGAATGTGAGGGCGAAGGCGCGGCCATTGCTGCTGGCCGAGGACCACGATCCCGATTTTGCGGCCCGCAAGGTTCTGCTGATAGCGCATGTTCTTGTCGGTGGTCAGCAGGATGTCGAACCCGGCCTGCTCCGCCGCGGTCAGCAGGTCGCCATTCCTGAGCTTGTCCCAGCCTTGCTGCGCTGCTGTGCGAACGGTATGGCCTTCCAGATATGGACGGATCGGCACAGGCGTTGCCTGATCGAAAAGGATAAGCATCTACGGCGCGTAAGCGGGTGCTTTATCGAGACTGCGGGCGGCGAACTCGATCACCGCCTTGACTTGTTCGCGCTCCAGCCCGTCGAACCATTCCATGATGTCGTCGATATTAGCTCCGGCTTCGATGTTTTCGAAAATGGCGGCGACCGGCATACGGGTTCCCCGCAGCACCCACGCACCACTCACCTTGCCGGGAACGCTCTCCACGGCGGGGCACTGTGACCAATCCAGATTTGGCATCGTTCGGTGTCCTCGCTTCAGGATAGCTCCACTTGGCCCCTACCGGCTCTGTCCCCCTCCGCCCATGGCTGCCAGCACGGCTTCCAGGGCCTCCGGCGACCCGGTGAACAGATTCAGCGGAGGACGGCGGTAGGCCAAAATCTGCTGGTAGATGGCGGTTTCCTGGCTGGTATTGAGCGCCAGTCCGGCGATGTATTGAAGGCGTAGATTGCCGTCGCGGTTGATTTCGGCGCCGGTGAGCCAGGGGGCTAGATCCTTGGCCTGGCCGGCATAGGTCGAGAGCAATCCGGGCAGCGAGCTGAAGCCGACGCTGCGCAGGGATTCCAGCACGCGCGCGTAGTCGGGGCGCCGGAGACGCTCCATCAGCTTGTCGACGTCGATGCGCATGGGCTCGGCGGTGCCCAGCAGGAAGATGTCATAGCCGGCGCCATCCACATCGTTGGCCCAGACGGTGCCGTTGGGGAAGACGTTGAAGAAAGTGGCGATCTCGCTCTTGACGGTTTCGGCGTTCGATTCATAGAGCGGCACCCACTGGGTCACCACGCCGCCCGGATTCAGGTGGTCCCTGACCAGTTGGAAATACTCGCGGGAATAAAGGGTCGCGCTGCCTTTCACCCAGGGGTGAATGGGGTCCGAGGTGATGATGTCGAACTTCTCCGGGGTAGTCAGCACGAAGTGGCGGGCGTCGTCGTAGACGATCTGGGTGCGCGGGTCCGTGGCCACGTGAAAGTTTTCGTTGCCGAAAAAGCGAGTGGCGACGGGCGGGATGAGCGGCTCCATTTCGCAGATGACGATGCGCTGGACCTCCGGGTGCACCACGAAGGTACCGGCCGTGACCCCGGCGCCGAAACCGACCACCAGCACCGAATGCGGACCGGGATGAAACAGCGCGGGCATATGCCCCAGCATGCGCTGCAGCCGCATGTCATAGGACTCGGTGGAGGCTTCCACTTTGCCGGAAACGTGGAACTGCACGGCCCCATCGTCCCAGCGCGTGATGGCGATGGAGGAGTTGATGCCTTCGCCGGAGTAGAGCAAAGTGGAGCGGGGGGCGGAAGTCATGATGCGGCGTCCGTAGGCGATCAACATTCCGGGCGTAGGTCCCACGTTTACGGCCAGGTAAACCGCCAGCGCCAGAGCGGCGGTCAATGCGGCCGTGCCACCCACCGAGCGGCTGGCTCTTACCTGCGGCAGCAGCGCCACCAGGCCGCCCAGCGCGGCCAGCAGGATGAGCAGGCGATTCGAACCGGCGGTGCCGATGGCCGGTATCAGGATCAGGCTGAATCCCAGCGCGCCCAGAATCGCCCCCAAGGTGTTGGCGGCGTAAACCGTGCCCACCAGGCGGCCAGGCTCTTCGCCCGGCCGGGCGGCGGCAGCCAGCGCCAACGGGAAACTCGCGCCCCACAGCAGCGTGGGCGGCAGCAGGGCCCAGATCACCCGCACCAGGTCTATCTGGAAAGTGAACCACGGGCTGGTGGAGAGCAGCGCATTCACCGGCCAGTTGGGCAGCGATTGGCCGATCATAAAGGCCGTCCAGGCGATGGCCGCGGCCAAGGCCAATTGAGAAACGCCCAGAGCCGTGCGCCCGTCGACCCGCCGCGATACTAGCGCGCCCGCCGCGCTGCCGATTCCCAAGCCCACCAGGAAGACCGCCAGGATGATGGAAAACGTGTAGACGGTCGCGCCCAGCATCAGCCCAAGCAGCCGGGTCCAGACCACCTCGGCGCCAAGCGCGGAAGCTCCCGAAAGGCCAATGGCGAGGTAGACCGTGCGCTGGCTGGAAGACGTGGCGTACGCACTCGTGCGTGCCGCGTCGGCACTCTTGCCGACGCCTGCTTCCCCGGGTTGCAAAGGCTCCGCCGGTGCGCGCCGCGCCAGCGCCAGGCTGGCGATTCCCACCAGCGCGTTGATGCCCGCCGCTACCAGCGTAGTGGTGGTCATATCCGACACGCGCAGCAGGTAGAAACCCGCCGCCAGCGATCCCAGCACCGCGCCGGCGGTATTGCCGCCATACAGCAGGCCCAGCCGCGAAACGCCGCGCGGGCTCATTTCCACCCAGCGCGAAATAGCCGGCAGGGAAGCGCCCATCAATATGGTGGGCGGCAACAGGCAGAGAGCGCAGACCAGGGCGCGAAGCAGCACGGCGGGCATGCCGTGGCCCACCGCGGCGGCATAGACGCCATCCACTGCCGGCATCCCGATGAGGGCCAGAATGCCGCACGCGCCGATGGCGAACTCGATGTACGCGTAGACTCGCAGCGGGTGCATTTCCGCCAGCCGCCGGGAGCGCGGCAGAGCCAGGCTGCCCAGGCACAACCCGCCCATGAAGGTGGCGAGCAAGACTCCCAGCGAAACCGCGGTGGAACCGATTACCAGTTGCAGCAACTGGTACCAGACGATTTCGTAGATCAACGCCGAGCAGCCGCTCAGCGCGAACAGCCCGAGGAGCACGGGAAACAGACGGGAGGCCCCGGTAACGCGATCAGTCATGGAATGACTGGATGATAGCACCTCGAAAGGCTGCGATTTCGGTAGGATAGACCACAGGATGCCGATAACAGTCGACTGGCAGCACGGTACCGCGAGCGAGGTCATGCGCCTGATTCTTGCCTATCTCCTGGCTTTGCCCGTTGGATGGTACCGGGAGAAAGAGGCGCACAGCGTTGGCGTGCGTACGTTTCCGCTGGTGTCCATGGCCAGTTGCGGCTACCTTCTGCTGGTGGCGAATGGCAGCGCCGACCAGTCGCGGGTGATCCAGGGACTGGTGGCCGGCATCGGGTTCATCGGCGGCGGCGCCATTCTGAAAGCCGAAGGCAACGTACACGGCACGGCTACCGCCGCCAGCATCTGGAATACCGGGGTGGTGGGAGCGGCCGTGGCACAGCAGCGGTATTGGCTGGCCGCCACGCTGGCGTTTCTCAATCTTTTTGCCTTGCGGGTGCTGTTGCCGCTCAAACAGAGGTTGGAGGCCCGCACGGCGGAGCGAAAGCGCGATGAGGATCTGTAGACCGCATTTCTTAGGGCCGTTGCTGCTCGCCCTGCCCGCCCTGGCCGCGCCGTCGGCCGCGGAGACGATTCTGCTGCGGCAGGGATGGCGGCTGGCTTCTTCCGCCGCTCTGCCCGGCGGGGGGCGCTCGGGCGGCGAAGCCCTCTCGTCGAGCGGCTTCGATGCGCACGGCTGGCAGCCGGTCACGCTGCCTTCCACCGTGCTTTCCGCGCTGGTCGGGGCGGGCGTTTATCCCAACCCTTACTTCGGTCTGAACCTGCGCTCCATCCCCGGCACCGGTTACGGCATTGGCATTAATTTTTCCAATCTGGCCATGCCGCCGGACAGCCCGTTTCGCGCCAGTTGGTGGTATATCACCCGCTTTTCCCTTCCAGCCGGCTTTCACGGTAAGACCGTCTGGCTGGGCTTCGACGGCATCAACTTTCGCGCCAACGTCTGGTTCAACGGAAAGCCCGTCGCCACTTCGGACCAGATGGCCGGCGCCTGGCGTCTCTACCGTTTCGACGTCACCGATGCCGCCCTCCCCGGTGCGGACAATGCCCTGGCCGTCGAAATTTTTCCGCCCCAGCCGCACGACCTGGCTATCACTTTCGTCGACTGGAACCCTTTGCCGCCGGACAAAGACATGGGCTTGTGGCGCGACGTGTGGGTCGCTGCCACCGGACCGGTGGCCATTCGCTTCCCCACGGTCACGACGCACTTCGAAGGACGGGCCGCCGACAATTGCCCGCTCACGGTGCGAGCCGAATTGACCAATGCTTCCGACCGTCCGGTTTCCGGTTCGCTGCGGGGCAGAATCGAGACTGGCAAGGCGCCCGCCATCGCTTTCTCGCAAAACGTCACCCTCGCTCCTCACGAGACCCGCGTGGTGCGCTTCACCCCCGACCGGTTCGGGCAACTCGTTTTATCCCATCCGCGCCTCTGGTGGCCGGTCGAGGATGGCAAGCCGGAACTCTATCCGCTCGACCTGGAATTCGTCGCGGCCGGTGGGGTCTCCGACTCCAGCCACACTCAGTTCGGCGTGCGCGAGGTGACTAGCGAACTGGACGCCGCCGGGCACCGGCTGTTCCGCATCAACGGCCGCAAGATCCTGATCCGAGGCGCCGGCTACACCTTCGACATGCTGCTGCGCGGCGACGCCGAGCGCCGGCGCGCCGAACTCGATTACGTCCAGGACATGCACCTCAACGCCATTCGCTTCGAAGGCAAGCTCGAAGACGAACCTTTCCTTGACGAATGCGACCGCCGCGGCATTCTGGTGCTGGCCGGCTGGTGCTGCTGCGACCACTGGGAGAAGTGGCGCGATTGGAATGCCGAAGACGAAGCCATCGCGGCCGCTTCCCTGCGCGATCAATTGCGCCGCCTGGCCCGCCATCCCGCCGTCTTCGACTGGCTGTACGGCAGCGACGGCCCACCCCCGCCGCCGATCGAGAACCTATATCTTGGCATCATCAAGGAAACCGACTGGCCCAATCCCTACCAGTCTTCCGCCTCGGCGCACGAGACGCCGGCTGGAGCCACCGGCTTGAAGATGACCGGTCCCTACGAATATGTGGCGCCATCTTATTGGTATCTCGATACCGAACACGGCGGCGCTGTCGGCTTCAACACCGAGACCAGCCCCGGCCCTTCGCCGCCGCCGGTGGAATCGCTGCGGCGCATGCTGCCGGCCGACCATCTCTGGCCCATCGATTCGGTATGGAACTTCCATGCCGGCGGAGGCAATTTCAAGAACCTCGAAGTCTTCAACCAGGCGCTCGATCGGCGCTACGGCAAGCCCACCTCGCTCGAAGACTACGCCCGCAAGGCGCAGACGATGGCCTACGAGGGCCACCGCGCCATGTTCGAAGCCTATATCCGCAATAAGTACACGTCCACCGGCGTAATCCAGTGGATGCTCAATAACGCCTGGCCCGGCATGATCTGGCATCTCTACGACTGGTATCTGCGCCCCGGCGGATCCTACTTCGGGGTGAAGAAAGCCAATGAGCCGCTCCACGTTCAGTACTCTTACGACGATCGTTCGGTGGTGGTGGCTAACTCCGGCCGCGCCGCGGCTCGGCTCAAGCTGTCCGCGCGCGTGTACGACTTCGATATGACGGTGAAGTTCACGCGCGAAACCGCCTTCGATGCTCCGCCCGATTCCAGTACCCGCGTGTTTTCACTTCCCGAGCCGGCCGGACTTAGCCCGACTTACTTCGTGGCGCTGGAACTGGCCGGCCCCGCCGGGATAGTGAGCCGTAACTTCTATTGGCTCTCCACCGCGCCCGAGACACTCGATTGGAGCAAGTCGAACTGGTACGTGACACCGACCCTGGCTTACGCCGATTACACCGCGCTGAACCGCCTGCCGGAAGCCACGCTAGAGCTGAGCGCCGAAACCAGCGGCGCCGGCGACGCCCGTGTCACCACCGTACACCTGCGCAACTCGAGCCGCACCCTCGCCTTCGGTCTGCGGCTGAAGCTCGACGGCGCCGATGGCGAAGAGATCCTGCCGGTGCTTTGGGAAGACAACTACCTGGCCCTGTTGCCCGGCGAAGCGCGCACCCTGACCGCCAAATGGCGCGGCAGCGAAGCTCACCCCAGCGTGGAAGCCCAAGCCTGGAACACGAGCGCGGCGCGGGTTCCGGCGGCGTTTCGATAAACCAGCCGCGGCCGCGAGAAGAGCGCGAAGGCGCCGATAAAAGCCGTCAGCGCCCGCCGCGATCGCCGACAGGCCGGGTGCTTAACCGATCCGGGAATTTCGCGGGCTGGGCGCGGCAACCGCTCCCTTACGGTCGCGGCTCGGGAAGTGACTGCAAACCCGCGGTGCCCGCGACCGTAAGGGAGCGGTTGCCGCGCCCAGCCCATGCGGCCGGACGTTCGACACGGTGTTAGCAGAATTGCTATTTTGGGTGGTCGCGGTTTGGGCGACGGAAGTAAGCAGTTAGACGGAAGGGGAGGATTATGAACGATAGGAACGACAGTTCGGTATCTCGAAGGGTGTTTATGGCAGCCGCGGCCGCTGCTCCGGCGGGGTCCGCCCTGGTCGCCGCGGACACCTCGGACAGGATTCGGATATTCGACCCGCCACCCACCAGGATCCGGATCTTGTGCACGCGCGTCGGACCCGCGGCCGGCTTCACGCCGGCGGAGATTGAACAGCTCAAGGCCGGGGGCAAGAACAACGTGGAGATCTTTATGCCCACGACCCAGGAGGAACTGGACAGGCTGCTGCCCGAGTGCGACGTGGTTTTTGGCCAGCTCAACGCGGCCACCCTGGCCAAAGCGAAGAACTTGAAGTGGGTGCAGAACCTGGAAGCCGGACTCGAGAAGGAGTTGTTTCCGGAGTTGGTCGCCCACCCTTGCGTCATGACGAACATGGCGCGGATGTATGCGCCGGCCCTCGGGGAGACGGCGATGGCGACACTGTTGTGCCTTACGCGCGGCATTCAGGCGCACTACATTCCGCTGTTCGAGAGGAAGGAGTGGAAGCCGGTGCGGAATCTGGTGGAGATCCAGGGCAAGACCATGGGGATCGTGGCCATGGGCGGCCTGGGGCAGGCCACGGCCAAGATCGCCCACTACGGCTTCGACATGAGAATTCTGGCCGTGGACGCCAAACCGATGGCTAAACCGGTCTTCGTCGACACGCTGCGCGAGCCGGAGTGGCTCCTGGAAATGGTTCCGCAGGTGGACGCATTGGTCTGCTGCTGTCCCCTTACACCGGTGAGCCGGGGAATGATCGGCGACAAGGTGTTCCGGGCAATGAAGAAGACGGCCTACTTTATCAATATCTCCCGCGGACCGCTGGTGGACGAGGAGGCACTGGCCTCCGCCCTGAAGGAAGGCCGGATCGCCGGCGCCGGATCGGACCCAGGGCCCGTCGAGCCGTATCCTCCCACCGGCGTTCTGTGGGGTTGCCCGAACATGATCTTCACGCAACATTCCGGTGGATTCTCGCCGGAACGCCAGATCCGTCACATGGGCCTGCTTGCCGACAATGTCCGCCGTTACGCCCACGGCCTGCCGCTGGAAAACGTAGTGGACAAAGGGCGCGGCTACTGACGACGCAAACGGGGCGCGCACGCGACAACCGCTCCCTGGGAAGGCTTGAAAAAATCACAAATCGCAGGCGGAACCGCCTGCGCCACCAAAGCAGGTGCATTGTTTTCAATGGTGGAGCAGGCGGTTCCGCCCGCTCAGCGCGTTTCGGAGAGTTTTCTTCACAGCTTCTGTGGGAGCGGTGCCTAGTGGGACAGGCCTCCTGGCCTGTCGCTGGCCGGAAGAGCCGCTTCGCGGCTACGACAGGCCGGGAGGACTGTCCCACCAAATACGTCACCGCAATTCCGAACGCGATCTCTTAGTGCCCCGCGCCCGACAGTGGCACCGTTTGCGCTCCCGACTGCGTATTGTCGGTGACCTTCAAGGTCGCTGCGTACGATACTTTGGCGACTGGCTTGAACGTGACGCTGATGGTGCAACTGCCGCCGGCCGCGACCGAGCTGCCGCAGTTAGAGCTGGGCGTCAGCGTGAATTCGGCGGCGTTCGTGCCCGTCACCGTTATGCCGCTCAGCGACAGCGTGGTGGCGCCGGTATTTTTGAGCGTCACGGTTTTGGTCGCGCTGGTGTTCACCGTCTGGTTCCCGAAGCTCAGGCTGCCAGGGTTGAAGCTGGCCTGAGGGTCGATCACGGTCGCGGTTAGCGTGACCTTCTGCGGATTACCCGGCGCATTGTCCGCAATGCTCAGGGTTGCGGATTGCGGCGTGTAGAACGGTCCCGCCACGAAAGTAATCGAAATGGTGCAGTGGCTCCCCGCGGCCAACGACTTCGGGCACTCGTTGACTGCTACGAATTCGAACGAGTTCCCTCCCTGCGCGATTGATAGGAGTGGATCGGTGATGGAAATGGGGGTGGTCCCGTTGTTGGTCAAGGTGACGTTCTGGGTGGTGAGGGTTGCCAGATATACTGTGCCGAAGTTGATGCTGGACGGAGCCACGGTAAGCGCGGAGACGAAGTTGGCGGTCACGTTCTCCGGCCCGGTCATGGTGATGGTGGTGGAGGCGCTGCCGGCGTTGGCCACGGTGCTGCCGGTCCAGCCGGAGAACACATAGCCCGCGTTCGGCGTGGCCTTCAGGTTCACCACCGCGTTGGCGTTTTGATTACCTGTGAGAGGAGTAACTGTGCCGCCGCCGGATGGATTTACCGCTGTCGTCAGCAGGTACTCGGTGGCCACGGCGATGCCGCTCAGGCTCACCGATTGCGGGCTGGTGAAGGCATCGTCGGTAACCGCGATCGCCCCGGTCAGGGGATTGCCGCCGGCCAGCGGAGCGAATGCGGCTCCCAGGTGGCAGTCGTAGCCGGACCCGAGCGGAGTGCCGGCCGCGCAGCCGTCGCTTACGCTCGCCAGCTCGAAGTTGGATGAGATGGCGAATGGGCTGAAATTGAGTGGCGCATTGCCCACATCGGAGACCACCACACTCTGCGGGCTGCCGGTCTGGCCGACGTTCAGCGAGCTGAATGACAACACCGAGCTGGTTACGCTCACCTTGCGGATGCGATTGTTTAGGAAGTCCGCGATATAGAGGTTTCCCGCGCCATCCAACGCCAAGTCAAAGGGATATTGGAGCTGCGCGCTGGTGGCCGGGCCATTGTCGCCGCTGTAGCCTGCCACGAGGGGAGTGCCCGCCACGGTGGTGATGATGCCGAGGCCGTTCACCTTGCGCACGATGGCGCTGTTGAACTCCACGATGTAGAGGTTGTCCGCGCTGTCCACTGCCACGCTCGCGGGACCATCGAGCTGCGCGCTGGTGGCCGGGCCGTTGTCACCGCTATAACCGGCTGTGCCGTTGCCCGCCACGGTGGTGATGATGCCGGCCGGGTTCACCTTGCGGATCGCCTGGTCGTAAATGTCCGCGATGTAGAGATTCCCGGCGCTGTCCAGTGCCACGCCCTCGGGTTGGTGGAGCTGCGCGCTGGTGGCCGGGCCGTTGTCACCGCTATAGCCGGCCGTGCCGTTGCCCGCCACGGTGGTGATGATGCCTGCCGGGTTCACCTTGCGGATGACGTGGTTACCGGTATCCGCGATGTAGAGATTGCCCACGCCATCCACCGCCACGCTCCAGGGGGTTTCCAGTAGCGCGCCGGTGGCGGTACCGCCGTCGCCGCTGTAGCCAAGGTTCCCGGCGGCGCCTGCCACGGTGGTGACAACGCCGCTGGCTGCGTTCAGCTTGCGGATGACGCTGTTGTTATAGTCCGCGATGTAGAGGTTGCCGGCGCCATCCACGGCCAAGCCCAGGGGTTGGTCGAACTCCGCACTGGTGGCCGGGCCGTCGCTATAACCCTTGGTTCCGTTGCCCGCCAGGGTGGTGATGGCGCCGGCCGGGTTCACCTTGCGGATAACCTGGTTATAGGTATCCGCGATGTAGAGGTTGCCCGCGCTGTCCATCGCCACGCCTCCCGGTTGGTCGAGTTGGGCGCTGGCGGCCAGGCCATTGTCACCGCTATAACCCTTGGTTCCGTTGCCCGCAGCCGTGGCGACGATGCCGGGAGTGAACGCCAGGGTCGAGCCCGTGCCGGTACCGGAGATCGGGGTGGTGGCCAACGGGCTGCCGGAGGAATTGATAAGATTGACCGCGCCCATGCGCAGTCCGGGGGCGCGCGGGGCGAAGCCGACCCGCACGGTGCAGGTGGCCGGGCCGCTGAGAGAACTGCCGCAGGTGGTGTTGGCCAGGGTGAAATCGAGGCCGGCCGTGCCCTGGGTGACTACCTGCACCGGGTTGGCGCCGAGGGTGGTGCCGCTGGGGATGTAGTAATCGAGAGTGAAGGTGTCGCTGCAAGGCGCCGGCGTGTGCTGTCCAAAGCAGACGTTGGCCGCCGGCGCCGGCTGCGCCAGTTCGTAAGCGCCGATGTCGCAGCCCGCGCCCTGCGGGCGGGTGACGCCGCGCTGGTCGGTGAGGACCGGGTTTCCCAACGCATCGGTGCATTCGTTCACCGGGATGGCATTCACGGCGGAGCTGGCCGCCATCAGCGCAATGGTCTGGGTGGGTCCGCCATTATTCGCCAGTCCGCTCAGGTCAGACGCGGCGCCAGTGACGTTATTCTGGTCGCCGGCCTGGGTGAAGGAGGTGCAACTGGCGTCGTCCGACAGGTTGTAGCCCGCGGAGGTCATGGTCGTCCCGGCGGCGGAGTAACAGTTTCCGCCGCTGGGCTGGGCCGCCAGAAGCGTGCTCTTGAGCGTTAGCGTGCCATACTCGTATTCGTATATGCCGCCGCCAGAGCTAGCGGAATTGCCGGAGAAGGTGCTGTAGCTCACCGTCGCCGTGCCGATGTTCCAGATGGCGCCGCCGTTTACCCCGGCCGAGTTGCCCGAAAACGTGCTATTGCCGACCGTCAGCCCGGTATAGCTTGCAATAGCGCCGCCATAGCCGGCGGGAACGGAGTTGCCCGAAAACGTGCTGTTGCTCACCGTCAGGCCGCCCGAGCCAAGGCTTTGGATAGCGCCGCCGGCGGCGGAGGCGCTGGTGGTGGTGTTGTTCAAGAACGTGCAGTTGCTCACCGTCAGCGTGGCAGTGCTAAAGATCCCGCCGCCGGCACCGGCTTGATTGCCGTTTTCAATCGTCAAGCCGGATATGCTCACCGTGTCGCCGGTAATGACAAACACCCCGGAGGTGTTGTTCCCGCTGATGGCCAGGCTGGCCGCGCCAGGCCCGCTGATGGTCAGGTTCTGGTTGATTTGGAGGTATCCCTGAGTGAGCGTAATGGTGCCGGTCACGCCGAAGACGATGGTGTCTCCGGCGCCCGCGGCAGCGATCACGGATCGCAGCGTTCCCGGGGACGAGTCATCGGCCAGGCTGGTCACCGTATCGGTCGCGGCCAGGCTGGGCAGAGCTGTGCTAATTACGAGCAGCGTCGCCGCCAGCGCGTGCAGGGATCCGCGCCGGGCGCAACCCATTAGTGAAAGCAAACCGGGTAAACACAACGTCGAAGTTTTCTGCATATCCCCTCGTTTTTTCCTTTGGCGGCTACGCATATTTAGCCTGCTAAACGAAAAGGCGAGAAATCCGCTCAGCGGCGATCACGGGGATGGAATCGAGGTTCTCATGGGTCGAGTTGACCCACAACTCTCCAGGTCTGCGTCGGCTACAAGGCACCATCCGTAAGGTGGATCGGCCGTAGCTATAGCCATGATTGGCTGCCCCACAGCGCAGCTATAGCCGCAACCAAGAGCGCCGGGCTGAGTCCCGGCGTGGCAGACCGAGGGTCCGCTCCACGAAAAAGTAATTGCGGCATCGACAGGGGGGGCAGACAGACTTAGGGCAGAGTCCGCTCCACGGCGCCCTAAACGGAGGTGTTTTTCGCGGTCCGGCTGCTTTAGGCGGCCCTGCGGAGGGGCTTTGGGGTCGCCTGGAGGAGCTTTTTGGCTTCGGCGAGGCGGGTCAGGTGGGTGGCGAGGCGGGCGATTTCCGGGATTGAAAAATCAAATTGCGGGGGGAAGGCCTGGCGCGGGTAGTCGCGCGCGA
>Ga0182016_10000328_pt1 | contig 59242 bp, 49 predicted proteins | sample 712S2MmetaG_FD_120491 | JGI IMG/M metagenome (GOLD analysis project Ga0182016, IMG submission 120491) | Permafrost microbial communities from Stordalen Mire, Sweden - 712S2M metaG | ecosystem: Environmental > Terrestrial > Soil > Wetlands > Permafrost | place: Sweden: Stordalen | collected...
CAACGGCAATTTCACCGAGCCGACCAACCCGGCAGAGTGCGTCTGCACCACCGAGACCTGCGGGAGCGGCATGGCCAATGCGGCGGCTGCGGTGGTCGCGGCGAGCGGCATTTTCGTGCAGATCACCCCCTCCAGTACCACCGGCACGCCTGGCCAGCGCATCAGCCTCAATGGCAGCGCCAGTACGGCGGCCGCGGGCTATACCATCGTCAGCTATCAGTGGACCACCGATCCTGCCACCAGCGGCCAGCTGCTCAATGCCAACACGGCGATCGCCACGCTGGTCATACCCTCGTTCCGCTCGATCGGCGTCACTCTTACAATTACCGACAGCGCGGGCCATACCGCGACCGGCTCGGTGACCATCCGATCGGCCCTCGCCGCGGCCAGCGGTGTCGGGGCGATCCAGCCCGCCTGGCTTGGAGTGCTTGCCGTTCTGGGGCTGTGGCAGGTGCGCCGGCGGCGCCAGGCAATGCGCCTCGTTTTGAACTGAATCGGGCCCCAAGTGTCGCTATGCTATGCGGCCCTAGAACGGTAGGCGGGGGCGCAGGCGCATCCGGCATCGCCGCCGCGCACCGCAATTCCCGGATTTGAGGAGAAGTCGTTGACCCTGATTCGTCCTGGATCGCCATGGCGCCCCGGCGCCGTGGCCTCAAGTCTATTGTTGCCGCTCACCCTGGCCCTGGCCCTGGCGCTGGGCGCCTGCAGCAGCAACAGCAATCGCGGTGTCACCGGAAACGTCGGCGTCGGCACCGGCGTCGCGCTGACCACCCCGGGCAGCGTCACCCAGATCCAGGTAGCCACCACCATCGTGGTCACGGCGAGCGTCACCGCCGATGTCAGCAATTCGGGCGTGACCTTTGTCCTGTCCGGCGCAGCGGTCGCACTGGGCGCAACGCTGACCGACATCACCGCCACAACGGCCACCTTCAACGCCCCGGCCAACGTGCAGGGCGCGACCGATGCCATCGTCACTGCAACCTCCGTGGCCAATTCGGCCAGCACCGCCGCAGTCACGCTGGTGGTGCTGGGCACGCCGGTGCCGAACCTGGCGCAGCTATTCCCGGGCAACGTCAACGTACCCTACGGTGCCTCGATCTCGGTTGCCGGCGGCGAGGCGGATTACACCTGGGTGCTGGCCACCGGTTCCGGGCCGCTGCCGCCGGGCATCGCGCTGAGCGGCAGCACCACCGCCGTGACTTCGATAGCCGGCACACCGACCACCGCCGGCAGCTACACCTTCAAAGTACAGGCCACCGATGCGTTGGGCCGCGTCGCCTCGCAGACGCTGACCATGGTGGTTCTGCCGCAGGCCACCTGCCTGCTGCGCGGCACTTTCAACTTCATGGTGAGCGGGTTTCGCGGCGGCGGACCGATGAGCCATGCCGGCAGCATCACCGTCGACGCCAGCGGCAACATCACCGGCGAGCAGGACTACAAGGACGGTCACAGCACCATCACGCACGAGCTCCTGACCCCGCTCGGTGCGGGCAGCCCGCCCGCCTGTATCAACCGCCAGACCAATTCGGGCCAGATCACGCTCAACGCCCCCAGCGGCGCGATCCTCTACAATTTCTCGGTCACGCCGCCGGACGCCGCGGGCAATCTCAATTCTGCCCGCTTGCAGCTGATCGGCTCCGGTGCCGACTCCGCGTCCGGCGAGCTCACCAGGCTCGACAGCAACGCGGTCACCGCGGCGCCCCCGATCGGCAGCTTTGCGTTCGGACTGATTACGCTGGCCAACCAGGAGCCAGACACGCTGCACTATGGCAGCGCCGGGTACCTCACGACCAATGGCGCCGGCACCATCACCGCCGGCCTGACCGACTCGAACGGCTCGCCGGCACTGACCGCCGCACCGCTCACCGGCACGCTGTCGGCGCCCGACAGCAACGGCCGTGGCACCGCGAGCCTGACGGCAGGCGGGCAGAACACCTCGCTGGTCTACTACATGATCAATGCCGGCCGGATGTACCTGATGGATATCGGCGCCACTGTCGGCTCGCCGCGTTCCACCGGCTATATGACGGCTCAGGTCGGCGATGCCGCCGATGGCAGCTTCGACAACGGTGCGCTGGCCACCGCCTCAGCCTCGATCATCAGCCTGTGGGGCGCCTCAGGCAGCGATGAGCCGCTGACCGTGATGGACATGGGTCGGCTCTCCGGCGGCAGCGCCGCTGCCGGCACGCTCGACGTATTGCTCGACAGCTCGCACCATGTCACCAACACCGCCGGCATCACCTACAGCGCACAGCCCTATACGGTCGCCAGCAACGGCCGCGGCACGCTGTCGCTGAGCGGCCCCGGGGTGAGCCGCAACTTCGTGTTCTACCTCGACGGCATCGCCGACGGCTACGTGGTCGAACAGGGCAGCACCGCCGGCAGCGCCGGCCTGCTCGAAGCGCAGTACGTCCCGGCCGGCGGCAGCTACCCCGATACGTTGCCGGGCCTGTTCGTCGGCGCGACGCAGTTCGCGAGCGTCCCCGGCCCGATCGTGCTGATACCGGGGGTCAGTATCAGCTTCGGCAATCTGTCGGCCACCTACAGCAGCGGCCTGTTTGCCATCGACTCGACTACCGGACGTGGCTTCGGCTCGTTGTCGCAGAGCGGCGTCGCCAGCACCGATGCGGCGGTGTACGAGATCTCGCCCACGAAATTCGATCTCATGACCTTTGGCACCATCCAGGTTGACAGCACGATCCTGTGGATGATCCAGCAGTAAGTCGCGCGCTGCTCGCCCCGACCGCCTAGACCGCAACTCCGGCGCGAACGCGCAGTACCCGCAGCCGGCTGTTGACATCTTCGCGGTTGAGGTAAGCGCCGGCGAGGCGGCGGTAGCCGACGTACGCCTCGCGCGCGTGCAGCAGCCGCCAGTTGTCGAACAGCAGCACCGAGCCCGGCAGCAGCCGGCGCCGGTAGTGCAGCGCCGGATCGGCGCATAGCGCTGCGAACCTTGACAGCGCGCGATAAAAGCTTCGCTGCTGCGCGGCAGCTAGCACGAACGGGGCACGATCGTGGTTGTTGTAACTGACCTGCACCAGCGCACCCGCAACATCGAGACGAAACAGCGGCCGACGCGCCATCAACTGGATGCCGCGCGCGTAGTCGAGATACCGGCCCGGAATGCCGACCGTGCTGAGCAGCTGGTAGTCCTCGGGGTGCTCGCGCTGCATGATCTGCCCGACCTTAAAGCCGTCGATCAGGATGTTATCGCCGCCGCTGCATTCGGCCGCGAGGCAATGGAAGATCTGGTAACCGGGCGCGTCCAGGCTGTAGGTACCGTCGGTATGCGGGCCGATCGCCATCGAGGTGTAGGCAGTGTCCTTGTGCGCCAGATCGGCCGTGAAATCGTAATAGCCGCCGAAGATGGTCATGCGGATGTAAGCCACGCGTTCGGCGACGCCGATAGTGGCTGCAGGCGTCGCCGGTACCCCCTCGACCATGCAGAACCCGTGGCGCTCGACCTGTTCCAGGAATGCGAGCAGCACCGCATCGTCTGCCATCAGCGCACTGTGCTCGACCTGTGGAACATTGGCCGCGAGGCTGGCGCCATCCCAGGGCGAGTGCCGCGCCGGCATGGCTTCCGGATCGGCGCGCAGGCTGGCGAGAAACTGCGCGTCGTAACGGCTCACGCGCCCGTCCGGCAGCCACTCAACCCACAGTGCCTGTCCATTGTCCTCCACCGTGACCGAGCGCGCGGCGATATCGGCCGGAATCTGGAAGGTGTCGATCAGCCGCTGCTGCGTTTCCGGGTGCAGCGCATCTTCGTTCGAATCGTGATCGCGCAGCCAGAACAGCGACAGCGTCAGCTCGGGGCGCCCGTCGGCGAAGGCGAGCTGCACATCCGGGCCGGTAAGCAGCGCGCTGCGCAGCAATGTCGTCATCAGACGCTCCGGATCCATAGCCGGCCCAACAGCAGGTACACCGGCAGCGTCAGCGCCAGCATGGCGGCGCTCAACAGCAGCAGCTTCGGCTCGGCGTAGCCGATCACCACCCCGCAGAACAGCAGCGCCACTGCGGCCAGCGGCCGATAGCGTTCGAGCGACGTCGCGGACGGCAGCCAGCGCGGATATAGCAGCAGCGCGATGCAGGCATAGACGTACAGCATCATGCAGAAGATCACCGACACTTCGATCAGCTCGCCGAACTGCTCGCCCAGTGTCGGCGAGATGGTCGCAAATACCACCACGCTCATCAGCGCCGCCATCGTCACGAGGCTGGTCACCGGAACGCCGTGGCGATCGACGCGGCCGAACATGCCCGGGAACAGACCGTGATCGGCGCCCGCCTTGCCGGTCTGCGCGGTCAGCAGGATCCAGCCGCCGAGCGTGCCGATGGCCTTGGTTAGCGCCGCCAGCGCAATGAAGCCGGCAGCCACCGGTCCCAGTACCACGCGTACCGCGTCGGCGAATGGCGCGCCCGAGCGTGCCAGCTCGGCCGCCGGTATCAGGCCCATCAGCACGGTGCAGGAGGAGATGTATACCAGTGCCGCGATCAGCACGCCGCCGAGCGTCGCAATCGCGACGTTGCGGCGCGGATTGTCGACCACGGCGCTGGCGATCGAGGCGCTCTCCAGCCCGGTGAAGGCCCAGAACAGCAGCACCAGCGACCGCGGAATAACCTGCGCCGCCGGCTCGTGACGCACGTTCCAGGAATCCGCGAACAGCTTGCCGTTGAAGTACCACCAGCCGCCGGTGGCGACCAGCAGGATCGGCACCAGCCCGATGACGATCGCCAGCGATTCGACCTGGCACACCAGTCGCGGTCCCAGAATGTTGAGCGCCGTCAGCAGCCAGATGAAGCCGGCGGTCGCCATCGCGCCCGGCAGCGGCGCGCTGAGCGCCGGCACGAAATTCGCCAGGTACCCCACCGCTGCAACCGCAATCGCAATGTTGCCGATCCAGCACGACAGCCAGTAGAGCGCATTGGCCTGGAAGCCGAAATAAGGTCCGAGCGCCTCACCCGCGTAGGCGCACGGTCCGCCAGGCTGCGGCGCCACCTGGCTCAGCTTCGCCAGGATGGTGGCGATCAGCAATGCACCCACGGTGCCTATCGCCCAGCCGACCACAGTGATGCTGCCTACGGTGGCCAGCGTCGCCGGCAACAGGAAGATGCCCGAGCCGATCATGTTGCTCGCGACCAGTGCGGTCGCCAGCACCGGGCCAATCTTGCGATTGCGAATCATCGGCTCCCTTGCCGCCCCGCCAGCGCTCGCTTACGATCAATTCAGAAGACTGAATGAGTGCTCTGATGCCCGTCAAGGGCGTCGACATCGCCATCTCTCGCATCGCCCATCATCAAGGGGGCCAGCGGCCTTGCCTGCACAGCATAGCGATGCCCTGATCATCGGCGGCGGCCATAACGGACTGGTATGCGCGGGCTACCTTGCGGCCGCAGGGCTGAAGGTCACGGTGCTCGAGCGCCGGCCGGTGGTCGGCGGCGCGGCTGTCACCGAGGAGTTTCATCCGGGTTTCCGCAACTCGGTGGCTGCCTACACCGTCTCGCTGCTCAATCCCAAGGTGATCCGTGACCTCGAGCTGGCCGCGCATGGGCTCAGCGTGGTCGAGCGGCGGCTATCGAATTTCCTGCCGACCGAGGACGGGCGTTACCTGTGCACCGGCGCCGGCCGCACGCGCGCCGAGGTCGCCAGATTCTCGGACTCGGACGCCGCCCGTCTCGATGCCTATGGCGCCAGGCTCGATCACATCGCCGACGTGCTGCGCGAGCTGGTACTGCGCACGCCACCGAACATGGTCGCGGGCAACTGGGCCCAGGCGCTGCCCGAACTGCTGCGCGCCGCGGGCGTCGGCCGGCGCATCGCACGCCTCGACCTGCCGCTGCGCCGCGATCTGCTGCAGCTGTTCGCCACCTCCGCGGGTGACTATCTCGACGGCTGGTTCGACAGCGATCCGATCAAGGCGGTGTACGGCTTCGACGGCATCGTCGGCAATTACGCCAGTCCCTACACGCCCGGATCGGCCTATGTGCTGCTGCATCACGTATTCGGCGAAGTCAACGGCAAAAAGGGAGCCTGGGGTCACGCCGTCGGCGGCATGGGCGCCATCACGCAGGCGATGGCGCGCTCGGCGATAGCGCGCGGCGTCGCCATCCGGGTCGGGACAGCGGTGCGTGAAGTGCTGCTCGAGCGCGGGCGCGCGGTCGGTGCGGTAACCTGCGCCGGCGAGGAGTTTCGCGCATCGGCCGTGATCTCGAATCTCAATCCGAAGCTGCTGTACCTGAAGCTGCTCGACCCCGCGGTGCTGCCGCCGGATTTTCGCCAACGCATTGAGCACTGGCGCTGCGGCTCGGGCACGTTCCGCATGAACGTTGCACTGTCGGAGCTGCCGGATTTTCGCTGCCTGCCGGGCAAGGCGCCGGCCGATCATCACACCGCAGGCATCATCATGGCGCCGACGCTGGCATACATGGAACGCGCCTACTTCGATGCGCGCCTGCGCGGCTGGTCGGCGCGGCCGATCGTCGAACTGCTGATTCCATCAACGCTCGACGACAGCCTTGCGCCGCCCGGGCAGCACGTCGCCAGCCTGTTCTGCCAGCACGTCGCCCCGCAGTTGCCCGGTGGCGCGTCCTGGGACGACCATCGCGATGCGGTCGCCGACCTGATGATCGACACCGTCAATGCCTATGCGCCGAACTTCAAGGCCGCGGTGCTGGGGCGGCAGATCATGAGTCCGCTGGATCTGGAGCGTACCTTCGGACTGGTTGGCGGCGATATCTTCCATGGCGCCCTCAGCCTGGATCAGCTGTTCTCAGCGCGCCCGGTACTCGGCCACGCCGACTATCGCGCGCCGCTGCCGGGCCTGTATATGTGCGGCGCTGGCACCCACCCCGGCGGCGGTGTGACCGGCGCGCCCGGCCACAATGCGGCGCGCGAAGTGCTGATCGATTTCCGCCGCCGGCGCCTGCGGCGCAGATCGTAGCTCGCAGTGCGTCGCCGTGGTCAGCGCGCTGCGCGTACACCGCTGCCCGCGCCGCAGCCATGCGTAAGCGTCGATGACACCAGCATTCCCCGGCGATACTCAGATCGGTTCCAGCGCGCGGCGCACGAGCTGGTCGACACTGCCGTCATTGTGAAATCCAGCCGCCTCCGACGTCGGACACAGCAGCGGCGGATAGCTTGCGAACTGCGCCTGCAGTGCGCGATCGGGCTGGTAACTCACGCGCGTCAGTACCTCTCTGCCGTGCCAGCGCGCGATCGCCTCCACCACATCTTCGATCGACAGATGCAGCACTGGCAGCAACCAGCTGCGCTGCGCGGCAATCTGCGCGGCGTCCAGCTGCGCGGCATGGATCAGGTTGTCGACGACGCACGGCCGCGACATGAACCAGCTCATTCCCTCCGCCGCCACCGGGCAGACAAAACTGCGCCCGGCGGACAATTCGCGTATCAGATCGCTCAGGAACAGCGACAGCATGCCCTTCGACGGCGGCCGCGCGACGATGCCCGGGATGCGCACCGAACGGCCGTCGACGAACCCGCGCCGGCCGTAGTCCGACACCAGGTACTCGCCGATCAGTTTCTGTGCCCCGTAGCTCAATGTCGGCAACGCAATGGTCTGCTCGTCGATCACGTCCGGCATCGGCACGCCGTAGACGCCGATGCTGCTGGCGAACACCAGCTTCGGCGCCCCGCCGGCGAGCCGTAGCACTTCCAGCAGCTGCAGCGTCGAGTGCAGGTTCACCTTCATGCCGAGTTCGAAGTCGCGCTCGGCCGCCCCACCCGGCACGCTCGCGAGGTGAAACACGCAGTCGACACCGCCGTCGATGCTGCGCTCGAGCGCCGCGCGCTCGCTGATATCGGCCTCAACGTAGCGCATGCGTGCATCGCCGCTGCGCTGTGCGATCTGCTGGTCGAGTACCGTGATCAGTGTCGCCCGCCGCCCGTCGATGCTCGCAGCGCCCAGCAGCCGCGCCACCAGCGCCTGGCCGATGAAGCCCTGACCGCCGACCACCAATACCCTCATGGCGTCTGCCTCATGGCGCCTTCGCCGGCACCACGCGCTGGTCGATCGCGCCGAAGATGGAATTGCCGCCGGTATAGAGCATCTCCACGCGCACCCGGTCGCCGAATTTCATGTAGGCGGTGCTGGGCTTGCCGTGGTCCACCAGTTCGATGCCGCGCCGCTCGGCGATGCAGGCCGAGCCGACCGTGCGGTATTCCGGATTGGAGATCGTGCCCGAACCGATGATGGTGCCGGCACTCAGATTGCGCGTGCGCACGGCGTGCTCGACCAGTTGCCCGAAGCCAAACCCCATCGCACTGCAATCCGGATGGCCGAACTCGCTGCCGTTCCAGGATACGCGGATCGGCAGCCGCACGCGGCCGTCACGCCAGGCGTCGCCCAGTTCATCGGGGGTCACCGCCACCGGTGCGAAGCTGGTCGCGGGCTTGGACTGCATGAAGCCAAAGCCGGTCTTGATGTCCTTGCCGGCCAGCACGCGCAGGCTCCAGTCGTTCAATAACACCAGCAGCCTGATGTGCGCGCCCGCCTGCGCCGCACTCGTGCCCATCGGCACTCGATCGACGATGATTCCAACCTCGCCCTCAAAGTCGATGCCGTCGTCTTCCGACGGCAGCGGCACATCTGCCGCCGGCCCCAGGAAATCGTCGCTGGCGCCCTGGTACATCAGCGGCCGGGTGTGCTTATCGGGCGGCGGCGCCAGGCCGAACACCTGTTCCATCAGGTCGCCGTGGCTGTGAAACGCCGAAGCATCGAGCCACTGCCATGCCCGCGGCAGCGGCGCCACCAGCTGCGTCACGTCGAGCGCGAATGAGCCGGCGGCGTGACCCTGGTTCAGCGCCTCCGACAGCGCCTGGAGCTTCGGCTCGCAGGCCGGCCAGCCATCGAGCGCCTGCTGCAGCGTCGGGGCTATCGACACAGCGACCACCGCGCGCGACAGGTCTTTCGATACCACCAGCAGCTTGCCATCGACCCCGCCGCCCTGGAGTGTCGCGAGTTTCACCGGCCATCTCCCGTTATTGAATTGCTGTTGTCCTGCTCTGCCATCTGTCGTCCTGTCATTCGGGCTCCCGGGCTCAGTTGAGCGGCCGGCCGCCGTCCACGGCGATTACCGCACCGGTGGTGAAGGTCAGCTGGGTCGCTGCGGCTACCACCGCGCGCGCCACTTCCGCCGGCAGTGCCAGCCGCTGCAGCGGGGTGCGTGCCGCCTGCTCATCGCGCCAGCCCTGGTCCAGCGACTTGACGAACTCGGTGTCCACCAGCCCGGGTGACACCGACACCACGCGGATGCGCGGTGCCAGTGCGCGCGCCAGCGAACACGTCATGTTGTCCAGCGCGGCCTTGGAGGCGCAGTAGGCCACGTTGCTGCCCATCGCGGTGCGCGCGGCAATCGAGGAGATGTTGATCACCACCGCGCCTCCGGCAAGCCTGCTGCGCTCGAGCAGCGGCCTGAGCGCTCGCACCGAGGCGAACGCTCCGCGCACGTTGACCGCGAAGATCGAATCGAACAGTGCATCATCGAGCTGCCTGAGCTCCGCGTGCGGCACGAAGCGCGTGGTGCCGGCCGCGTTCACCAGCACGTCGCAGCGTCCGAAGCGCCGCTCGAGCTCGACCGCCATCGTGCCCAGTGCAGCACTGTCGGTCACCGGCGCCGCCAGCGCCACGTGGCCACTGCCCGGAAGGCTCGCCGCCAGCTTTGCCGCCGCCGCCGCCGAGCGCAAGTAGCCCACGGCGATGCGAAACCCGGCAGCCGCCAGCGCCGCGCAGATCGGCGCACCCAGCCCACCGCTGCCGCCGGTAATCAATGCCACTGGCGCGGCATCACCGCTGACATTGCCGCCGTTCGCATTGCCGCCGCTGGCGTTGCCGATGGTGGCGTCCGCGACGCCGGAACCAGCCACCGTCAGGCGGCCTTGTTCTTGCCGTAGCGGCGCACGCGCAGGTCCGCCTGCTCCTTGTGCCCGGCGAAGCCCTCCAGCTCGCACAGCCGCGAGCAGTAGCTGCCGATCAGCGCGCTCGCCTCATCGGTCAGCACGCGCTGGTAGGTGCAGGTCTTGATGAATTTTCCGACCCATAGCCCGCCGGTGTAGCGCGCCGCTTTCATCGTCGGCAGCGTATGGTTGGTGCCGATCACCTTGTCGCCGAACGCCACGTTGGTCCGGGGTCCGAGGAACAGCGCGCCGTAGTTGCTCATGCGCTCGAGGAAGTAATCCGGGTCGCGCGTGAGCACCTGCACGTGCTCGCTGGCGATCTTGTCCGCCTGCGCCACCATCTCATCGAGCGTGTCCGCCAGGATGATCTCGCCGCAGTTCTCCCAGGCGATGCGCGCCACATCTGCCGTCGGCAGCCAGGACAGTTCCTGCTCGATCGCGGCTGGAAGCTCCTGGGCCAGCCGCGCCGAGTTGGTCAGCAGCACCGCAGGGCTGCCCGGCCCGTGCTCGGCCTGGCCCAGCAGGTCCACCGCCGCCATCTGCGCATCGCATGAGTCATCGGCAATCACCAGCGTCTCGGTCGGGCCGGCCAGCAGGTCGATGCCGACGCGTCCGAACAGCTGGCGCTTGGCTTCCGCCACGAACGCATTGCCCGGGCCCACGATCATGTCCACCGCCGCGATGTGCTCGGTGCCCAGCGCCATCGCCGCCACCGCCTGCACCCCGCCGAAGGCATAGATCTCGTCCGCGCCGCCCATGTGCATCGCGGTCACGATTGCCGGGTGCGGCGCGCCGCCAAACGGTGGTGCCGTCGCGATCACGCGCTTGACCCCCGCCGCCTTCGCAGTCACCACGCTCATGTGCGCGCTGGCCACCATCGGATAGCGCCCCCCGGGAACGTAGCATCCGACGCTGTTGACCGGGATGTTCCTGTGCCCCAGTACCACGCCAGGAAGCGTCTGTACCTCAAGGTCGCGCAGCGCCGCTTTCTGCGCCAAGGCAAAATTGCGAATCTGCGTCTGCGCGAACTCGATGTCGCGCTTGACCGGCTCCGGCACGGCCGCAAGGCAGCCTGCGATCTGCTCCTCGCTCAGCCGGAAGCTCGCCGGCGACCATTTATCGAACTTCTCCGAGTACTCGCGCACCGCCTGCTCGCCCCTGGCGGCGATGTTCTCCAGGATCGCCTCCACCGTCTTCCTGACCTCGGCCTGTTTATCCGCCGTGGCCTCCGCGGTCTGTCCGGTCTTAAGGTAACGAATCATTGTGCTTCTCCTGTGCTCACGGCCTGGTAATGCTCGACCGCGGGCGCGGCCGCAAAGAACGGTCCCAGCAGCGCCCGCCAGCGCTGGAACTGCGGCGAGCCACGAAAACCCACCATGTGGTGCTCGACCGACTGCCACTGCACCAGCAGCAGGTAGCGCCCGTCGGTCTCAATGCATCGGTGCAACTGCAGCGACCCGAACCCGGGCATCGCTGAGATCAGCTTGCGCGCCTCGCTGAAAGCGCTCTCGAACTGCGCCGACTGCGCAGGCTGGATGGCGAACACCGCAACCTCAAGAATCATCTGCCACCTCGTCCAGGTTCTCGTTTCAGTGCACCATCGGCAGTCCGGTAGGTGACCGTCAGCCAGATACGCTGTTTCGAATCGCGCAGCACGAAATTGACCTTGCCTAGCGGTTGGCCGCTGTTGACAGCGTCTCGATCAGTCGCGCGCGGGAGAAGATCATATCGTCGGTTCCCTCGCCCTGCATCACGCGGCCGTTGTGGCGCAGCGTGATATGCAGCTGCTGCGGATCGCCGACTGACTGCGCCGGCACCACATACGGGCCAGTAAGCAGCGCGGTCGGGGCGCATTCGACCCCACCCAGTCGATGCCCATCTCCTGTAGGTGCTTTGGCTGCAGCGCACTGAACGCGATGGCGCGTTCGGCCGCCACCAAAGCCCCGAAGGGCGCACGGCCGGCCGCCGAAAAGGTGCCGAGTTTGAAGGTGGTTGCCATGCTAGCCAGTCGATATTAACGCGGCCGATAATTATAGGTGTGGGGCATCCGCGATCGCCAGAAGGCACCACTACACTAATATCCTTGCTCAGACGTGCCCCTCGCCGCCGTCCACCAGCATGGTCTCACCGCGATCGGTGCCGCGCCGTAGCGCGCGCGCACCTGCTCGGCAAAGCCGCGCCCCTGCTCCCAGCTACTGCTGTCGACCTCGAATCCGCTGGCTTCGCCGTCCGCCTGGCGGGCGAGTTCGACGGTCTCGGCGCAGTCGGCCCGTGTGTCTGGCGCACATGATCGGCATCGTTCTCCTCCGATGGCGCGGCGAGAGGGTATCGGCTTCCGGGGGCCACAACCAGCGCGCCGGTCGCAATGTTACCGCTCATCACGCGCCCGCCCGGCGGCCCAGCCTGCCGCCGCATGCCTGCCAGCAGCCGCCTTAAGGTAAAAATGCGGGTATAAACAACGCTAGAGACGACGGAGCGGACCCGTGGTAGGCTAGGCGCCGATCGTCAACGTCCGTATCGCCCCGTGCGCCGTCCTAGGCGCGATGAGTCCGAGCCGAACTGCCTGCGATCAGGTGACAGGACTCCGTTCGATGGCCGGCGAGACACCCTCTCTCTAGACCTGGTGAACGTGCCTGCCGAGTGGAGCGTTTAGGGCACAAACCTTTTCCCGCCCGAAAGCTCCTTTAGTACTTTCGAGAGAGTCAATCATGGCGAAGATCTATGTTGGAAACCTTCCCTTCACTGCCAGCGAGGCGGACATCCGCGCGCTGTTTTCTCAGCACGGCACGGTGGAGTCGGTGTCTCTGCCGACCGATCGCGAGACCGGTCGCCCGCGCGGCTTCGGCTTCGTTGAAATGAGCCAGTCGGATGCCTCACGCGCGATCCAGAACCTCAACGGTCAGGATATGGGCGGTCGCCCGCTGCGTGTGAATGAAGCCCAGGACAAGCCCCGCAGCGGCGGTGGGCGTCCGGGTGGTGGTGGTGGTGGCGGCGGCGGCTACCGGGGTAACTCCGGCGGCGGCGGCGGCGGTCGCTGGTAAGCACCGCTTTTGCGGAAAAAAGCCCGGAGCAATCCGGGCTTTTTTTTTGCCTCCGGCGGCTGAGCCGGTCATGCCCAGCGACGCTCATTCCTGGTGGCGGTAGGTCTTGAAGCCCTCGCGTGCCACCAGCGCATCGCGCCGGGCGATCTCCAGGTCCGACTCCACCATTTCCTGCACCAGGCGCTCGAACGGAGTCTCCGCGTTCCAGCCGAGCCGCGTCCGCGCCTTGGATGGATCCCCGAGCAGCGTTTCGACTTCGGTGGGGCGGAAATAGCGTGCGTCGATTTTGACGATGCGGCGGCCGCTGTTCGCATCCACGCCCTGCTCGTCCACACCCGAGCCGCGCCATTCGATCTGCATGCCCATGTGACCGGCAGCACGTTCGACAAATTCACGCACCGAGTGTTGTTCGCCGGTCGCAATCACGTAATCCTCGGCAGCATCCTGCTGCAGCATCAGCCATTGGGCGCGCACGTAGTCGCGCGCGTGACCCCAGTCGCGCAGCGAGTCCAGGTTGCCCAGGTACAGGCACTCCTCCAGCCCTTCACGGATGCGCGCCAGCCCGCGCGTTATCTTGCGCGTCACGAAGGTCTCGCCCCGAATCGGCGATTCATGATTGAACAGGATGCCGTTGCAGGCGTATAGGCCGTACGCCTCGCGGTAATTGACCGTGATCCAGTACCCGTACAGCTTGGCCACGCCGTACGGCGAGCGTGGATAGAACGGGGTGGTCTCGCGCTGCGGTGTCTCGTGCACCTTGCCGAACATCTCCGAGGTTGACGCCTGGTAGAAGCGCGTCTTTTCCGTAAGCCCGAGCAGGCGGATCGCCTCCAGGATCCGCAGCGTACCAAGCGCGTCGGCATTGGCGGTGTACTCAGGTGTCTCGAACGAGACCGCGACGTGGCTCTGGGCTGCGAGATTGTAGATCTCGTCGGGCTGGGTCTGCTGAACGATGCGAATCAGGTTGGTCGCATCTGTCAGATCGCCATAGTGCAGATACAAGTTGCTGCCGGTCGCGTGCGGGTCGTGATACAGATGATCGATGCGATCGGTGTTGAACGACGAGGCCCGTCGCTTCACGCCGTGCACCGAGTAACCCTTGCCGAGCAGCAACTCCGCCAGGTAGGCACCGTCCTGGCCGGTGATGCCGGTGATCAATGCGCATTTTGCCACGATGTCCTCAAGTCCTCAGGCGCCAGATAATGGCGCACGATTATGGCATGGCGACCATGCCGGGTTTGCTGCGCATCAGGCAGCAAGCGCCTGCGCACACTCGGCCAGATCGGCAAATACCGCATCGGCGAGATCGATATCCGACTGGCTCAGCGCAGCGCCGCTGCGCACCAGCCAGCAGCGGCCGACACCCGCAGCGCGTCCGGCCTGTATATCCGAAGCCCGGTCGCCCACCAGGATCGACGCCGCCATGTCGATGGTCAGCTCGGCGGCCGCGCGCGTGAGCATGCCGGGCAGCGGCTTGCGGCAATCGCAGACCATCCGGTAGCGTGCGATCCGGGCATCGGGCAAATGCGGACAGTGTTCCACCGCACTCAGTTCCACGCCGGCGGCCAGCAGCAGCTCGCGCATGTGGGCGGTCAGCCGCAGGTAGTCCTCTTCGGTGTACAAGCCGCGCGCGATCCCCGATTGATTGGTGATCACGACCAGCAGGTACCCGGCGGCCTGCAGCCGCTGCAGGCCCTGCACTGCCCGCGGAAGAAATTCGAAGTCCTCGACCCGGTGCAGAAATCCGCCGTCGCGGGATATGACGCCGTCGCGGTCGATAAATGCCGCCTTGCGGTCCGGCCCCGGCACCGGCTTGCTGAGTGCCGTCATCGATTCGGCGCCAGTCAGTCGCGCCCGCGAATGCGCTGCACCAGCGCTGTTGTTGAGTAGCCGGCAAGCAGCGGGATCGCCAGCGAGCGCCCGCCCCAGCTCCTCACCAGCCTGGTCTCCTCGAGCGTTTCGATGTCGTAGTCGCCGCCCTTGACATAGACCTCCGGTCGACAATGGCGCAGCAGCGCGCAGGGATCGGGTTCGTCGAACAATGTCACGTATGAGACACTTTGTAAGCCAGCGACAACCAGCGCACGATCGCGCTCACTGTTCAGCGGTCGCCCTGGCCCCTTGGCCAGTTGCCGGGCCGAGCTGTCAGTGTTCACTCCGACCAGCAGTGCAGCGCCGAGAGCCCGGGCCGCTGTCAGGTACACCACATGGCCGCTGTGCAGCAGGTCGAATACACCATTGGTAAAGACCAGCGGCCGGCTGCCCTGCCAGGCGCGCCGCGCAATCTCAGACGGCTCAAGTATCTTGTCAAGCAGCGCCGGCGGCACCGTCGCCATCGGCGCAGAATGTGATTTCGTGCCGGCGCGCTCTTTCACGTCGGCTCAATGGCGCTGAGCCACTCGACGTAGCGCCGCACGCCGGTCGCGACGTCCATGAACTGATGATCGACGCCGGCGGCACGCAGTGCTACGAGATCTGCCTGCGTGCGGCACTGGTACTTGCCGATCAGCGCCTCCGGGATCGGAATATATTCGATCGCGCCCTGGGCGATCTGCTGCTCCAGGGTCAAAGCCGCCTCGCCGCGCTGGGCGCGGCAGGCATTGACGGTCGCCTGTGCCACATCGTTGAAAGGCTGCGCGCGGCCGGTACCCAGATTGAAGACGCCGTTGCATTGAATGTGTTCCAGGAACCACAGGTTTACCGCCACCACATCGTCGACATGAATGAAATCGCGCAGCTGTTGCCCAGCTCCATAGCCGCCGTAGTCGCCGAACAGCCGCACCTTGCCGCTGTCGCGATACTGGTTGAAATGGTGGAACGCGACCGACGCCATGCGGCCCTTATGCTGCTCACGCGGACCGTAGACGTTGAAATAGCGCAGCCCGACGACCTGGGAGCTCGCGCTCGCCAGCGTGCGCCTCACCACGTCGTCGAACAACAGTTTGGAGTAGCCGTAGACATTCAGCGGCCGCTCGAACTGCGGCTGTTCACAAAAGCTGGTGCTGTTGCCATAGATCGCCGCCGACGACGCATAAATCAGCCGTACGCCCTGCAGCTGACAGGTGTCGAGCAGATCCTTCGAGCAGCGGTAATTGTTCCGCAGCATCAGCCGGCCGTCGCCTTCCATGGTGTCCGAGCACGCGCCCTGGTGGAACACCGCCGCCACCTTCCCCAGTTCACGGCCAGCGAAGCGTCCGTAGAACTCCTCCAGATCGAAGTAGTCGCTGATCCGCGCACCCAGCAGATTGCGGAATTTATCGCCATTGCGAAGATCGTCGACCGCAATGATGTCGTCGATCCCGGCGCCGTTGAGGCCATGCACGATGTTGCTGCCGATCATGCCGGCGGCCCCGGTCACCACCACTCTCATGCGAATAGTTCCTCGTAGCTGACGCTCGCGGTGCCAAATTTCCCCACCACGATGCCGCCGGCGCGGTTCGCCACCGGCAGCGCCTCGCGCACGCTGACTCCGGCCGCCAGCATCGCTGCCAGCGTGGCGATGACGGTGTCGCCGGCGCCGGTGACATCGAATACCTCGCGCGCCTGTGCCGGTACGTGCAGGTGGCCGGCGGCATCGAACAGCGATATGCCCTGTTCGCTGCGCGTGAGCACCAGACTATCCACGTTCAGACGCTGGCGCAGCGCCTGCGCCCGCTCCACCAACTGCTGCTCGCCGCTCCAGCCGCCGATCACTTCGGCCAGTTCGGCAAGATTGGGCGTGAGCACGCTCGCCCCGGCATAACGGCTGTAATCGCTGCCCTTCGGGTCCACCAGCACCGCTTTCCCGGCGGCGCGCGCCCCGGCGATCATGCGTGCGATATGCGCCAGGCCGCCCTTGCCATAGTCGGAAAACAGCACTGCTCCATAACCCGCGACCACGCGCTCGAAGTCGGCCAGCATGTTGGAGAGTACTTCATGGTCCGGCGGGTCCTCGAAATCCACCCGCAGCAGTTGCTGGGCACGCCCAATGACCCGCAGCTTGACGCTGGTATGCAGCTTCGCATCGCGTCCGAGCAGCACCTCGATGCCAAGCGCCTGCAGCAGTTGCTGCAGGCGCTGCGCGGGCTCATCTTCGCCCACCACCGTGATCAGCGTGGCATGGGGACCGAGCGATTTGATATTCAGCGCCACATTGGCGGCGCCGCCCAGGCGCTCCTCCTGGCGCGTTACCCGCACCACCGGCACCGGCGCCTCGGGCGAAATGCGGTCCACGCTGCCATACAGGTAGCGGTCGAGCATCGCATCCCCGACCACAAGGATGCGTGCGTCGCGCAGCCGCTGCCTGATCTGATCCATACACCTCCCTCGCGTCGATGGCTGCGTTGCGACCATGATAGCCGCGCATTTACCGATCGTTGAGAGATGTTGCCGTGAGGACAAAGGACATCGCCGTGACCCCAAGAACACTCGCCAGCGATGCCGCAAATCGTTAGACTGACGTCGTTATGCCATGAGGGTAGAAGTTCTAACTGTCGCTTTAGTGCGCGTCGTTCGAGAGGTCCCTGATTGCCGCCACCGCTAGCCCCGACCAGCCAGGCTGACCTTTTACCCTCAGGGCGTCTGACCCTTGCCTCGCGCCCCCTCGAAACCGCCCCCAGCAGCGCGTCCAATGCCGCCTGTCATAATTTACAGCAGCGGTCCGGGACTGGGTTCATTATCGTCCGTTTTGATCGCTTCGCTCGATTTGTCTCTAAATTGAGACAAATCTGGGTCAACGACTTGACGTATCGTTGCGTTGGAACACCGTCACATTGCTGTGCAAATTGCCGATCCGCTGACATGAAAAAGGAACGCCATGCTCTAAAGGTTATGTTCAGCACGCCGATGAAGGGCGGGCACGATGCTTGCTAGGGTGAAACAAGAATCGCAGCAAAGATCGACATTGGAGTATCAGGACGATGGCCGAGCTTCCCTCTAGGCGCCAAAAGGTGACTTCGACCGATCGGCGGACCAACCATTCCCCCTCTGTAGCCCATGGGCGCTCGGAGACGGCGCTGTCGAGCGCTGCGGGGCTCCACATGCTCAGTCGCGACGCCGACGCGGCGGTACGCATCGAGCGCCGCTCGGTTGCGCGTGCGGTGGCACCGCCGCACGACTATGGCAAGCGCATATTCGACTTGGCCGGAGCCCTATTACTGGGAATTCTGCTGTCCCCGTTCATACTTGTAATCTCGGCACTGATCCGGCTTGAGGGCCTGCCGGTATTGTTCTGGCACAAGCGCATCGGCCGTGGCGGCAAAGTATTTTACTGCCTGAAATTTCGCACCATGGCTGTCAATGCCGAGCAAGTCCTTCGCGATCTGCTCGAGGCGCATCCGGAAATGCGGGATGAGTGGACACAGAATCATAAGCTGCGCGACGATCCGCGAATTACCGCGGTGGGACGGTTTCTACGCAAGACCAGCCTGGATGAACTGCCGCAGCTATTGAACGTCATTCGAGGCGAGATGAGCCTCGTGGGCCCGCGGCCGGTGGTGCGGGCGGAATTGCTGCGCTATGGCCGCAATGCTGCGAGCTACATCGCAATCAAGCCCGGAATTACCGGTCTGTGGCAGGTCAGGGGCCGCAGTGATACTACCTACCGCCGCCGAGTGGCGATGGACACATACTATGTGCGGCACCAGAACATACTACTTGATATCTACATTCTGGGGTGCACCGTTGCGGTGGTGCTGAAGCGCGCCGGCGCATATTGAGCGATGCATTCGGGCGCGCCAGAAGCGGAAGTGCGATCTCAGTGTTGCCCCGGTCGCCAGTAGCCTGGCGTCATCGATAGCCTGCGCTTCACCCTGCTAGGCAGAATTCTCTCGCGCGGCCCAGCCGGCATCCGACATACTTAGCGACCGTATGAATCAGCGCGCGGGGTATCAACCACGGTGCGTGCCGAACCAAATAACCCAGCTCCGATTTCACAAATGCGGGGGCACAAATCGACGTACCTCGCCGCCAAAGGAGCCGAATCGCTCCCGCAGCCACGGATTGGGCGCGTGCAAGACGCCTGTCTCGAAATAGCGCCAGAATACCCACATAAGAGACCGGTCGTCAGTCCAGCCCGACGTCGATCGCCGCAATGTTGCCTAGCAGACCCTTGAGTCGTCCAATCCCATTGATGATCATCGCGAGCTCTGGCGGCTCCAACCTGAACGGAAAGCCCTGGCGCCCCATTTTCGAGGGATTTTGAAGGCACAGGCCTTAGCGGTCCCTTAAATTGGCTTGATCAAGCGCGCAGGCATATGCGTTAACCCTAAACTTATTGCGATCCGCAACTGCCGCGATACAACAGAAACATGTTGATGCAGTCGGCATGTGTACGTTGGTCAAAATTAACAAGCTCACCGTCACTAAAAACCTTTGGCTCGTATCCAACCGTTCGCGCCAATTCCAAGCAACATTGTCTGTTCTCGTTGTCCATCAATTCCAGATATATGAGAGGACGATGGTGTTGAATCACGTTTAGCCCGCCCTTGAGCACGTGGCTCTCGAAATTCTCGACATCGATTTTTATACCCACCACCCTCTCACCATCCTCGTCCGATAACAGCCCGCTGATATTGTCCAATTTCCGCATCGGCACGCATACGACCTCGCCTCCATTGCTTCCTTCTTCCGCTGTCAACACGTGGCAAAGTCCCTGTTCCCGTGACTTCCCACGCATCGGCAACACCATGTCGACTAAACCCTCCTGTTCCCCCAACGCACACGGTTCGATAACGACATTACTCAATTTGAAACGACTTACAATATACCGCAGCGTATCCAGGTTATCCGGCATCGGCTCAAACGCGAGCACATGGCCATCTTTGACTTTTTTTGCCAAGTGGACCGTCAAAAAACCAAGGTTCGCCCCAATGTCCAGGACGACACCGCGCTCTGGGAGCATAGAAAGAAAATACATGAATCCGCGCTCGCGGCTATCGAATCCAAGCGTCTTGATCTTGAAAATGCTGAACAGGCGCAGATAACGTCTGTAGCCCAATATCCTCTGTAGACGAGCTTTAATGTATCGCTTGATAGGTTGCAAGACTTCCTGCCGCCTCACCTGCCCGGGGTCACGTACGACCACCCTGGCATGCGTCTACTGGCTCATCCCCTGTCTCGACACCGTGTCTCGCCCTGATTCCGGTGTAGTCATATTTCTTGAACCCAATCTTTTCATTGACCCGATGCCGTAGTTCCCGCTCTATTTCCTGCAAATTGCGGAAAAACAGTATGCCACTCTCAGAATCTTCTGACGCCAGATCGCTAAGATAGTCGTTCGGAAGCGACCAGATTTCCACTCTCTGATTAATGACGTCGAACACGGCTCCGCTCGCTGTGAGCGCGTAATTTTGCTGATAAAGAAAGAGCGCACAGTCGAGGTCTCCAATTTCTTTCGCGTATTTTTCTGGCTCAAGGCCGCCAGCCACCTCCGCCAGAACGGTAACACCTTCTGTCGCTCTTTGAGCGTTCTTTTCGACTCCCCCCACTACAACGAACTCCAATCTGGAGTAGATGTCATTCAAAGACCTTGCAAGGTCGAAGAATTCGTCTATACCCTTTGCTATTCTTCCGGCCCCCACAAAGCCGACCCTAAATTTGTCATGCCGAGCGCGCGCCTTCGGTCGCGTAAAAGAATACGGATGCTCCAGCACCCTCATGGCATCAAATTGGCGGACATCCGTAAACCTCGCAAGCAGACGCCCCTTCATGCGTTCTCCCAGAATATAGAACACTGGCCAAGTCCCATCGAATAGCCGCACAAGCGCAAGCCCCGCCCAGAAACCTTCCCGGTTCATACGTAGCTTCTCTTTGACAGTCAGCGCCTCAACTTCACAATGCAAGATTACTCGCAGTCGAACCCCTCCAAACCATCTCTTCAATAGGAGAACAAAAGCCAGGACGTTAGGGAATATCGATAAGATCAAAAGATCCGCCTTGGTCTTCTTTGCTCTTTGAAGCGCCCTCAGGACCGCCCATGCTTCAAGAATGAACTTGCGAAAGAACTGCCTTTCCACTCCGGAGATAACCGACACCGATTCCCACACGATCTCAGGAGGATGGCCGCACAGAGGCCCGATGGCAGCCCAATGGCTTCGTGCACACATCAGCCTGATTGAGCCGGTGCCGCGCCTGCGCGCCAATAATGTCAACACTGCCGCGTTGAACGATCCGTGTTCCGCACCCACCTTGTTAGGTTCGAGCACGATCAATTCTTCTGTGGTTTCCAGATCGCTTTCAAACATCCACTTGTGCGTATTCGACTCAGCCACACCCTGTCCGCAACGGATAGTATGCCTCTGGATAGCCACCATACAGAAAATCTAATTCCACGAATTGCAGTGCCAGAACGAACAGACAAACAGCGGCACCGACGCTTAGCGGCCTCATCCGGGGCTCATAATTAGAAATGACCGTCGCAATCAGCGGATAGGCATAAAGTGGAAACGTAGCAAATATTTCTGAAATCGGCACCAATGCAGCAGATACCAGAACCATACCAGAACGATACCAGAACGATACCAGTCTCGCTTGCGATGAAAAATTCTGCGCGCGCCGTTGTGCTCAGACCGCAGGTGGTTGGCTTTCCTGGCGCACCTGCAAGACTCACTCGAACCGGGAATCGATAATTCCAGGCCGCCTCCATAAGCACCCGGCGGGCGTGGCTGTTCCCGGTCTTAGTGATCGCCCCCCTGGCGGCACGTGGCTCCACTGGAATATTCCCGAGGGCACCAGGCCCAGAAAACCCATCAGCTCGCGTGGCCGGGCAAAGCCGGTGAAATTCCCTATCACCGCCCAGTGTCATGGCAGCGATCAGCTCGATACCCCGCTGGTGTCATCGGCGCCTGCAATACGGGGCGCATGCGCCAGATGTAGACCTCGCGCAGCTTCTCGAGCGCGAAGCGGACCTATTCGGGAACGCTTTCGGCCAGGGCCACACGCTTGCGGCGGGAATGAGTCAGGCATGAAGCGAGCAGCGTGTCGAACTCGCTCGGCACGTTGCGCGAGTGGCCCTCGCACATGTCGATCGGAGCTCGCAAATCAGACGAACGGCGCAACAGCACCGCGCCGAAATTCTCCCCGGGACGGCCTACGCCGGTGAAGAGCAGCGCGATCTGATGCCAGGCATCCGTCGCGACGATACCGCAGTTGAAGATCCCGGTGCGGTCGTCCTGGACATCGTCGGCGAGCGCCGAGCTACGCCGTGCGCGGGTCAACTGCAGCACCTTCACGGTCATATCATCGTTATAGAGCACGGGAGACTGGGCCGCCTGATTGAGCAACTCCTCTTGTGCGGGGTTAAGATTTTTGCCGCCGCTTGCACCAGGTCCCATTGCGAAGCGACAGCCAACGGGATACCCATGCCCTCTTGTATCGTCTTGATGCGGTTGAACGGCGGCCCCGCACCGTATTTCAGCAGCCCCACTACTCTGGTGGAAGAGACGTTGCCGATCGTGCCGGGCCTTTCGCTCCACTATCACATCGTTACCCCTCAAATTGTTATACTCCGCAAGGCGCCAAGGAGGATGCGGTCGTGGAATATACTCGTATGGAAGCTGCTAGACGGTATGCGTCTCGGGGGCAAAATAGCGTTAGCGGCTGGCTTGCGGTCACAGCAGCAAGAACGATCATTACTCTGGCCGATGTTCAAGAACATTTGGGCATCGAGGGTGCAGCGTGTGAGATCGGCGTGTACTACGGTCGGCTCTTTATCCTGCTGTGTACGCTGCTGCGGACCGAGGAGCGGGCCTTCGGAATTGACTTATTCGAGCAGGCTCCAGATTCTGAGTACGGATTGCCTACTCGCGCGCACGTATTCGCGAGTCTTGGGAGACATGGTATTGCTCCTCAACGCGTATCCTTAATGGCCTGCGACTCGATGACCCTACGTGCAATCGATGTAAAGTCGGCAGTTGGAGCTGTTCGGCTGTTCTCCGTTGATGGCGGACACACAGCTGAAAACGCAGCTCATGACCTCGACATTGCGGCAGATAGCGTCTGCGAGGGCGGCCTAGTCATCCTGGATGATTTCTTCAACCCTCAATGGCCGGGCGTGGCCGAAGGCACTTGTCGTTTCATGGCCAAGACTTCAGGCGCACTGTCGCCCGTGGCAATCGCCGGCAGTCGATTTATCTTCGCGCGCGGCGATGCTGAACCCTATCGACGCGCGCTGATAGGAAAAGAATCCACTGTGTTCGGGCAACGGGTAATCACGGTACCGGAGCCCACCATGCGGACCCGTCTGATGGGTACCGCATTGTGGCGCGAGATTAGAAGTCGGCCGGTTGGGCATATCGCACGCCGCGCTCTGCAGTGGCTGCCTTGAATACTGAGTGCGCTCCTAACTCTTAAGCCGCAGGACATCCAGCCAACGCTCGCTCACGGTCCGCGGGTTTAGGTACTGCTCACACCTTTTCTGTACCGCCTCGGCTGCGGCTGCCAAGCCTGAAAGATAACTGGCAGGAGCGGAAACGATTTCACCGATCGTCTGCTCATCGAACTTCAGCCCGCCTGCCTCAAAGCCGAGGCCCTCGAAGGCGGACTCATTGGCGACGACGATTACACCATTTGCGATAGCCTCGACTATCTTGGTCTTTATTCCACCACCGAGGAATGCTGGAGCGATCAGAATGCTGTCCACCGTGTAAACGGTATCGAGTGACTCCGCGAACCCTTCAAAGCGAACGTTCTCGGGCGGCTTGTATACATGCTGCATGTTGCCGTAGATGTGCAGCGTAGCGGCGGGCCTGCGTACTCGCCATAGTTCGATAAGCCATTCAATGGTCAGCCTGTTCTGGGTTAGCGCATCGGTTCCGATGAATACGAAGCGCAACGGCCCTGCCGCTATGCAGACGCGCCGGCGAATTTCCTGCGCGGGCGGAATCGAAATCACCCGCTCCCTTAGACGGTGAGGAACTTCTTCGCGTAGCAGCTCCGCATCGCGAGAAGACAGCAATACACAAGCATCGACAGCCTCGACCACCTGCCGCTCTGCGACCCGCAGGGTCGCGAACTCGTAGCGCGCAACCAGTCTACCTATCGCGCCATATAGCTGGCCACGAAGCCACCCCGGGACCACCTTCGAAAGATAGCCCAAGGAAATTCCCATCCGGGACTCGTACAGCATCTTCATCCGCCGCGACATGAGATCGTCCAGATCGCACACGAGATGAAGTGTTGGCCTATGTCTTCGGACGTACCGCAGATAATCGACACAGCGCGCCCCGTCAAAATAGACGGTATCTGGTGCGTGAGTTTCTATACACCGCAATAGCTCGCGCATACGGCGCCGATTTGAGAACAACATCACCTGGAATGGCATCGGTCGGCCGATAGCCAGCCGTCGCAACCATTGGAGCAATGCCCTGGTCCAGTCGAGCACCGTTCCTTCTCCGATGAGGCACGGGACTCGAAACACAATGAGCGCCGCGTTCGCGGCGATAGTCTCCTTGATGAAGGAGACTACACGCTCCCGGCCTGTGGCAACATCCCCGTTGCGGAACTCCCTGGTCATAACGAGCAGGCACTTCTTCCGCGGCGACGTCCGCGCCGCGCCTCCGCCCTCTACTGCGTCCGCGCGTGAGTACATCGGCAGCTTCTACCTGTGTCCTGACAAGTCACTTCTTCAATCGACGAAAACTGCTTGCGCATGCGGACGCCGAACGAACTCCCCGTGCCGGCTTCGGATTTGTTGAAATTGGAATCCCCCTAATCCATTGCCGGCTATTCGGTAAACGAGGTCCTCTTCCATTGAGCTTACGCTATCAACAGACGGACTTTGTCCTTCTTGGTCGCCGATTGCCACGTCCTCAAGGAAGGAGTTCTTGAGCGGAAACATCTCTACTCCCTGATTGGTGACATCAAATACAGCGCCAGTGACAGTGGCCGCCATCGCACTACTCGCAGTAATACAGTGGGGACACGACGCGCGTATCGTGGCGCCGTTGAAGGGCGAGCGCTCCGCGCCCGTCTTGTTCCGATCAACGATATAAAGCGCCTTCATCGTGCGGATCGTCAGTTGAGAATTGTCTTTATTGGATAATATGCGTCGGGATAGGCGCTATAGAGAAATGCCAGTTCGATGACGAAGCTCAAAAGCAAGCATAGGTAGATCGCGCTAACGACGCTGAATTGCCGAAGTCGAAATTGATAATTCGCCAAGATCACCGCAAACAACGGCAATGTGTATGGAGGAATTCTGGCTGCAATTTCCGAGAACGGCAGCAGGATGCCGCTCAGTATCAGGATAACCAACGCCGACCGCAAACAGAAATCGCTCCATTCCGCGGCACTTTCCTGACGCGTCCGTCGCATCAGCCAAATGTAACCTACGGCAACCACAACAAGTAGAAACAGTATTTTTATGTACGCACGTAGTGTCGTGCTCAAGCCCGATGCCTTTTCCTCTACATAGCCCGTGCCGAAATATGATAACGCCGGCGCAAGCCTCAAGAGATCCTCACGCGCAAGTCGGCTCACAATCAAATAACCCACGATGACTGAAAACGTCCCCACCACGAGAATTTTCTTCCAATCGAATCGCACCAGCAGGATGACGAGTGCGATGGGCACGACAGCCGAGTAGTGAAACGCAAGGGCTAGAACCGCCGCGCAGCTCGCGGCCATGTGGCGTCGATGAAAATAATAGTAAACGAACCCGAAAAAGAAGATAACAGCGACGTCCTGGCGCACAAAGTAAATATCGTAGAAATTTCCGCAGAAAAGCACGAACACGGCAACCAGCGGGGCCGCGCAGGCGCGAGTGATGAAAAGAAGCTTGGCGCCGAACAACAGCAGAGCGACGACGAGCAGAAAGACTGTATAACTCGCTCCCACCGAATTCACGAGTACCGCCAGATAGGCGTAGCCGGGTCCCCACCAGTTCTGGGCCTTCGCCTCGGCAATCGTGGTGATATTCCGGAAGAACTCGATGTATGAGGCCCAGTCGGTACCCGTCTCCCACCGCAGGCAGGAGAGGGCCAAAGCTGGCAGCGTAAGGCACAGCACCAGCACCCGCTCATAGCGGGCGTCAACTGCCCCGCATAACCTTCCAAAGGCTAGCAGAAACAGAAGGCCGGCAATTGCCAGGTACAACGTCATGAATTATACGTTACGAGCAGGGCATTGCCGGCATACACAGCCAGTCTTACACGACAAACTGAAGCGATTTACCGTGCAGTACCTGCGCTGTCACGGCTTTTCTAGAGTAGTGTTCCGACGCCAACCGCGCACTCAAGCTTGTATTGTCTCAATGCACCCGGGATTGCTACCCTCAGCCAACCCCACGAAGCAGCCTCGGCTCCTTCGATGTCCACCCATAATGGTACAGTGTATTTGTGGGATAGCCCAGGGAGGAACTCAAACATGCCGTCATGGATACCTGCCTTACTTGGCGCACCCACCACCGTCATTACCGCTAACAGAGACAGTCCGCCCGCGATCGGGAAGTACAACGCCATACGCTATAATAGCGCCAGGGCGAGCGGCTTGTTGCGTTGCCTGCTTATGGAGACGTCGAGGCAAGGATCTCAAGATTTCGTCACGGAGTTCGCGATCCTCGGGCCACTGGCGCGCGAGACGTTGGCGATTCCACGGCAATCCATCCCTACCAGAGATCTTCCTTCCCAACTTCCGAATCAGCCAAATTGGCAAGTCTAATTGGCCTGTAAGATTCATATGTAGAATGTTAAGACCACGCCCATGGTGGCGGAGACCATCAGATTGAATTCGTCGCTCGATGGCAACTCAAAAAATGTGGACAGCCCTGAATGCCGCACCTGCCGGTCTACACACACCATATTGATCGGGCATCTACCGGACGTCTATGAATTCGCCGGTAGAATGTACCCGCGACCCTTGATTGGTGGTTCGCTGTGGAGATGCGGCGCATGCCACTTCACATTTCGCCACCCGATCTATGATGAGGCGGCCTACGCCGACTTGTACAGGAGCGGTTCGGTTCAGGTGTGGGAGTCTGATTTGCGTCGTGAGGACTTGCGGCTCGTTAGCCAGCGTATCGAGCGCGGCGGCTTCATCAACGTCCTTGACGTGGGGTGCTATACAGGAAAACTACTGAGCATGCTACCCAGCCGATGCAAACTGCATGGCATCGAGGTAAATCGAGCAGCGGCGCGCATCGCAGCAGAACGCGGAGTCAGCATTGTCGCGCATACCTTCGAAGATTTCGAACAAGTCGATAGCCACTTCGATGTCATCATCGCGTGTGACGTCATCGAGCACGTCGTCAACCCAATTACCTTCCTGAGATCGCTTCGGGGCCATCTCAAAACTGGCGGGCAGGCGATCATCACTACGGGCGACGCCGACAACTGGCTCTGGCGCATCGCCCGATCGAACTTCTGGTACTGTTTCTTTCCAGAGCACATCAGTTTCGTGGGGCGCAAGTGGCTCACTTCCATGCCGCAACAGGCTGGCTTCCAAATCTCCGAGCTACTTACCTTCAATTACTCTCCGTCATGGCGCTCCCCCATTTCTCTGCTCAGCGCGCTTATATATGCCAAGGCTCCCAGCCTATATCGATCGCTACGAGGGACGGCCCATGACCATTACCGCGAGAGGGACTCGGTGACGCCTCCGGGATTGGGTGCGACGGCAGACCATGTGATGTGCATAATGACTGCCGCTTGAACAGCCAGTTTAAATCTTCGACCGTGCCGGCGAGTCATCCGCTGACTGTGGTAGAGCAACCTTGAATCGCGCGCAGCTCAGTTGAATACTGTACAACCTTGCACCGGCCGCTCGTGATGAATTTCGCCAGAACCTTCGCCAAGAAGATTATCCGTCGAATGGGGTGGGACCTCATAAAGCTGGAGAGTTCGTTCGCAGAAGACCTGGCCCTGAACAATCTACTGCACATAGTGCAACCGGTCGCAATCCTGGATGTAGGGGCCAACACGGGTCAATACGCGGATTTCGTCCGGCGCTGCGGGTACCGAGGGCTGTTGGTATCGTTTGAAGCCGCTCGTGAGGCGCACGCGCATTTAATGCGCCGTGCCGCGAACCAGCCCCGATGGAGCATTGCTCCGCTCGCGGCTGTCGGAAGCCATTCCGGTAGCATAGAGATGAACATTGCTGGAAATTCGGTCAGCAGCAGTATCCTGCCGATGCGGCGTCTTCATGAGGAGGCGGCGCCGCAATCCAGATATGTCGCCACGGAGAGAGTACCCCTCGATACACTTGACAATTTGGCATCGCCGCTGATTCCAGGTATAGGTCCGCTCTTCCTCAAGATCGATACACAAGGCTATGAAAAAGAGGTGCTACGTGGCGCGGCGAAGCTGCTGCCACGGATCGCAGGCATACAACTGGAATTGTCCTTAACGGAGCTATATGAGGGAGCACCCACGTTCTCGGAAATGCTCTCGTTGCTGACGCAGCTGCGATTCGAGCTTCATGCGATCGCCCCCGGCTTCAGGGATCAGCGTAGCGGCCAGTTGCTGCAGATTGACGGCTTCTTCGCGTCGTCTCACCACGTGCCACAACCCTAGTGCTCATGATCCGATGGATAGCCTACGACGCCGGATCGCGAAGCGACAGCGAGAAACCATCTGCCGCGGCAGGATCGACTTTATGCTTTCCTTCACATAAATGCTCAGCGACCGTTGCAGCTTACTGAACCGCGAATAGTGGCGTTCATCCACCTCCTCGACCGCCCGGAAGTACTCCAGCAACGTTTTGATTTTTCCAATTACTCCGCTGCTCGAGAACCCTCCCTCGCAGAAGCGTGCCAGCGGGACATCTGAGTATTCGATTCGACCAACATTCGCGAGCCGCAGCAGTTGATGATAGTCGGCAGCTCGCCGGTATTTCGTATCGAATGGCAACGTGCGCAGAAGATCTGTTCGATACAAGATTGATTGATGCGTGGTGGGCATCGCCAGCTTGTCTCTCCAGCGTTGATCGACTCCGACCAGAATTTCGTCGCCGTTAACGTACTTCCATAGCGTCGGACAAGCGATCGCGTCCGTATCGCGCGTCTCAAGGCGCAGATCGCGCAGCGCCGAGGTGGACAGGTATGAATCCCCGGCGTTCAGGAAGTTGATCCAGCGCCCGGATGCCGCTCGTAAGCCCTTGTTCATGGCATCATAAATGCCATCATCGGGAGCGCTCGACCAATGATCGATTCGACTGCATGCACAAATGACACGCAGTGTTTCGTCCGTCGATCCGCCATCGATTACGATGTGCTCGAAGTCCGAAAAGTCCTGTAGCGCAATGTTACGCAACGTCGCTTCCAGTCCGCTGGCATCGTTCAAGACCACCGTGACGATGCTTAGCATTGGGCGCCTTCCAGCCGCCTGAGCCCGCCCACTTAGCGTCGCAGTGTTCGACCTCCCGGATCCCACTACCTCAGCTCGTTCCACGTTATCTGCGCCCTGATCTACGCGCATGCGCCCAACGACCAACACGTTCTAGGGCATCCTGTCGCACTGCCGGCACCATGAGTCCCGTTGCGATTGTCAGTATTACACCCAAACAGAAGAGTGACATTACGGCCCATTCGCGGGATAAAGCGCGAGGCATCGCCGCCTCCCCCAAAATCACTACCACAAAGGCCGTACCCACAGGGATGAACACTGCGTTTTTGTACCACGTCCACTTGAGCTGCCTCAGGAGGCGGCGATGCATCAGATTAACCATTACCACGACATAGGAGGCATTCAGTAGAAACCAGAGGCTTGCGGCGCCACGCGCGCCGAAGTAAGGCGTAATAATAATCAGCGCCGGCACCAGAATCGCCACGGCGACGACATTGATCCTAATGGACAATCCGGGCCAACCGTTGGCCAGCTGTAGATAGTACGGCAACGTCACCAAGCCGTTGCATAAACTGCCCAACGCCAGCAACCTGAGAATTGGCGCCACTGTCGTGGCCAGCCCCTCATTGCCGGTCCAAGCCATCAGCGTCAGTTCGGGAAAGAATGCCAGAAGAAATGCTGGCGGAACCAGCAGAACCGCCATCCACTCACAAGCCCTGAGGTAAGTACTGGCGAGCAGCTGCGATTCGCCCCTCGCTATCAGCTCGGTAAGACGGGGATAAATTGCTAAGCTCATGGGCGCAACGACCTGGGTGAGCCCGGAGGCGGCGTTTGCTGCCAACATGTACGCGCCTAGTGATCCCAAGGGCAGAGCTTTGCTGATCACGATCTTGTCTGACTGCGTAAGCAAGAAACCAAGTAACGCACTAAGAAACATCCCGCCGGCAAACCCTTTGATCTCGCTGAGCGCTTGCCACGAGAAGCGCACGCGATTGTCCTCCATCGCAGGAAGTCTGCTGTACGTGCGCCAGATGACAACGATGAGCGAAAGGCCTGACACGAGGCCCTGCCATGTGAAGAACATCTGAACAGAATGTGTCTCGACGACAACGAGATAGGCTCCCGCCCAGCGCAACGATCCAACCAGAACCTGCGCCAGACCGAGCCAAACAAGGTCCTGCAGTCCCTGCAATGCACCTCGATAAATCTGCTCCATCCAACGCAACGAGACCACTACCCCCATCGTCTCCAAGCATCTTTGGATTAGATCATGAGAGAGCGTCTTTGGACGCAGCCAAGCGTCAGCGATCCAGGAGGAAGTCAGCAACAGCACAATCACCAACGCCAGTGCTATTGCAGCACATATCCACTCAAACGACCTCAACAGAGTCCGCGTGGAGTGGGCGTTACGCGTCCCGGCCTGTAGCTTGGATGTTTCGCGGATGATCGTCGGTGTCACCCCAACATCGATCAACGTCATCCACGCCTGCAACAGAAAAAAGATCCCAATGAGTCCGTAAGCCTCTATGCCCAAGCGACGGGCATACAGGGGAAGAAACGCAACCCCCATCAGTGCCGCCCAGCCTTGGCCTACATAGCTAGCGACCAAATTCGCGCGTAAGGACATCAGCGCTCGTCACGCAAATACGCGACCTGATATCCGCGGATCTGGGTTCCCAGCTGCACGGACACGCGAAATGAAAATGCCCCCCATGCGCCCGTGGTGAGCAGGCGGCAAAAGCTCCAAAGTCGTCGCCGTCCGACCGGATTCCCTGTCACGCGTACAGCACTCCCAACGAATCAGAGCTTCGCATTGTACTGTCCCCCGTCGCGCTTGCGAGGCAAAGGCTTAGTTCGCCATCCTTGACAAAGGACCAGGCGCCGCTCCAGCGGACGATCTGCCCGTGCATTGTGGGGCGCGCTTATTCCGACCGCGACAATAGAATTGCTCTGCTCTTGCGCCGGCACGGATCCTCAACCAATCTGAAGACAATCGAGCTGAGCGCAATCGTCACGCCCAGCGCGACGAAGTAGCTCGCACAGGCTTCGCCTCCTGTGAGCTGCGGGAAGCTAGTGCCGGCCGTCATCGCTTCGGGCCGCTTCAGGATCACCCTGATAAACTGGTTGCAGCAAAACAGCACGAACGCATGCGACATGTAAAGTGAATAAGAAATAAGGCCAAGGTATGCCAGAGGCCGGCTGCGCAAGATCGCTCTGAACCAGCCCTCCCGGGCATGAACGATGGTCAGAATAAGCGTAGCCGACAGAAAATATATGATCCAATCAGATCGCACCTGAACCTTAAGGCACAGAAAAGCAATCAGCGCCGCCAACGTGGTCAAAGCCGGTAGCGCAGAAAATGTGCGCGTAACCCTGTTGCTCAGCGTAGCCGTCAGACAGCCGACGAAGAAGCCAGTCAGACACCGTAAGATAGGCGAGAAATTGCCGCCGAAGTCGGCGACGAGAACCAGCACACAGATCGATGCCACGGCCAGAATTCCGAAGGCAACTTGCCGGAACATCTTGCCCAAGGTCAGACACATCACCCCGAAGAGAAGATAGGTATAAAACTCCACGCTGATCGACCAGCTCGGCGTATTGAACGTTTCTGCGTCCGATGATAAGCCGAGCGCCTGGACAAGGAACAACTGTTCGACGAACGCGTGCAGGCTGTTCTTTTCGAACGGCCGGCCGTTGGGGGCGGTTACATTATATTTCGTCGCCGCCACCCACTTGCCGGTCTCGAGCAGCAGAAAGAGCAACAAAAAGATCAGATGTACCGGATACAGGCGCCCCAATCTCAACAGCTGAAATCTGCCGAGTGACTTTGCTGAGGTGAGACGCTCCCCATAGTTCAGATTGATCACAAACCCCGAAAGCACAAAGAACAGATCGACCATCAAATACGAGTTTCTGACGAATTTCAGCCCATACAACGCGCCATGCCAAACCGGCATGTGATAGAACACGATCAGCAGCGCCGCGACGCCGCGAACACTCTCGAGCTCACCGATCTTACCGCGCGCATTGGTATTTACCGCACCGTCCGCGTGCTCGGCGGCCGCAGAATTCGCCGGTCGGGCTGCAGCGCCAGGGGAAGTGGACGGGTTCGGCACAATTCTCTCCGCTCTCATTATGATCCAGCGCTCACCGCGACGCGCGCACATTCATACTCGAGCATCGGTGCGATCCTTGCTATCCGCGCCAATGCGCAAGCCACATCGCACTAATCGTTGCCGCTTGTTCTTTTGTCAGCATTCCGTCCTCCTTCGCTTGAGTTCAGCCGATATGGCAACAGAACTCCGAAATCTACGGCAGCGTATGGTTACCTAATCGCCTACGTTCATGGCACTGGAATCCATGGTATTGGAGACTGCCAAGCCCGCAAACGCCGAACCGCGCGCGCCGACTCCCCGGCTGGTGTGACCAGCGACCCCTCAGTTAGCGCGCTCTCGGACCTCGGATTACTGTAGCGCCTTGCGCAGAATCGCCCCGAAGGTCGATCCCAGCAGCCCGACGAAGAACCCCGTCGCAATCCATGGCACCTTCTTCGGCCATTCGGGCTGCTCCGGAGGCACCGCAGGATCGATGATTTTGAGGGCGTACTGGTCCCTTCCCCGTGCTAGGACCTCGTCATTGATCTGGTTTTGCAGAACCGAAGACATGGCCTCTCTGACCGAGACCAGATCGCTCTTGGCAATCTGCTCGCGCAGGTATGCGATGTTCCGCTCGGCCTCCGCGATAGCCACGCCCTGAAGGTATGAGTTGGTTTCCCTTACCAAATCATTGGCCCATTGAGCCGCCAACTGTGGATCCTTCCAGGTAATCTTCAACGTCACCAGCCCGGTTCTTGAGTCACTAGTCAAAGATCGGACCTTCTTCTTGAAGTACATATTGCCTTTCCACAATGTCGGTACTTCATTCGGGGCCGTAGCCTTCCAGCCACCTTTCGCTGCATCCCACTTCTCTCTAAAGAGAATCGGCAATAGGTTAGTTTTTTCTATATATCGCTCTGTGAGGGATTCTGATTGCAGGACCGCCACTGATTCATTGCGTTTTGATGATCCTTCCGTGAGCGACAATCCGCCAATTGACGTCAGTCCGCTGAATTGCGACGCGAGGGAACTCAGCGCCCCTAATTGACTACTGCTGTTCTCCTCGACTGGCGAAACGACAACCGTGGCCTGATACTCTTTTGGAACATAAAAAGCAGCCAGCGTCGCGGCTATGGTCGTTGCGAGCGCCACGCAGAAGATCAGCACCTTCGCATTGCTCACTATCCGCACCAATTCTGCGAAGCTGATGTCCCCTTCGGGTTGTGATTGTCTCGCCGTTGCGCTCAACCTATCCCTGCCTCGACTTGAAATCGACGCGGCGGTGCCGGTGCCGATAGTGATGATGCTCAAAGAGATGTTCTGCGGCAGCTGCGCATTTGGCGGCTCTGTTGCTGCCGGCCAGCTCCCGCGCCGACCCAACTGGGCGTCGTTGCGTATACTGCATCTCGCGCTGCTGCGATTATCGTCCGGCTGGCCGCTGCGCGATGATCACTGCGAGAAATGTTGATAGCAGCAAGCTGCCGACAAATGCGGATGGAATCCATAATTCAGGCAATGGATATGATGGCCTTTCGGGCGCCACGGCCGGATCAATGACTCGCAACGCAAATTCGTCGCGTCCTTTGGCAAGCATGGACTTTTTGATTTCCGACTCTGCCAATGAATATATCGCCTGCTGTACTCCTACTATCGACGTGCGGGAAGCTTCTCCTTCAAGGTAGGCTATGTTGCGAGCCGATTCGACCAGCGCCCGCTCACGAAGATATTCGTTGGCAGAATGAACCAGTCCGTTTGCCCATTGCGCGGCTTGTTTCGGATCCTTCCAGGTTATGGTCATTGAGACCAGGCCCGTGCGCACGGTTTCGTTCACGTCCCTAACTTTGCTTCTAAAGTACCTGTTGGCCTGCCACAGCGTCGGCGCATCCGAAAAACTGCCGGTCTTCCATTGGCCGCGCTGGAAATCCCAGTCATTGTTGAACAGGACTTGCAGCAGATTATTCTGTTGAATGTATCGCTCTGTGAGTAGTTCCGACTGAAGCGTCGCAATTGCCTCGGCCTTCTGACTTCCATCCTGGCCTGACAGGCCGGCGAGCGCGGCCAAGCCGCCAATTTGCGATCCGCCGGAATTCAGCGAGCTCAGTCGCCCGGACGTTGAGTCGTCCGCCACCGGCATCATCAGTATGACGGCCTGGTACTGTTTAGGCAGCAGGTAGGCCGCACCGGCAACTAGCAATGTGACGCTCATAGTAAAGCTGGCGATGATCCAGCGGCGTTGCCACACGAGGTGCGCGATATCGCGCGTCCCTACCGTTTCAGCGGCGGACTTAGCTGCGGACATCAGGGTATGGTGGCATGGATTTCTGCCGCCGCGATCGCGAGGTTATAGAGAATTCCCGTGACCGTGCTCCATACCGTGAGCGCTGGCAGGCGCTCGGTATCGAGCGGAACGACGATGGCGTCGCCAGGATGTATGTCGACGCTGTCGGCACTGTGGAACCAGCCCTTGGCACCCGCATCGACACTGCCATTTGCCCGCACTACGTAGATCCGTTTGCGATCAGCCTGTCGCGTCGGGCCGCCGCTCTGGTCGATATAGTCATTGCGGCTCATCCGTCGATTATATAAATGCGACGTGGGGTCCTGTACTTCTCCCAGCACCATCACTTCCTGACGCTGCTTCGGCACGATGAGCTCATCGCCGTTACGGAGGATGACGTCGTCACTCGATCCGATCTTGGTGTGAAGCACCGCCTTGAGATCGACCACCAACCGGCCGATCGCTTTCGTATCTGTCAACTGGTGCAGCAAAGTGTCACCGACGCTGATGGCCGACGGCGCCGCACCTTGCTGCGCTCGCACTCCCATGAGCGCCACTTCGGCGATCTCGGTGCGCAGGCGCGCGGCCAGACGGTCGAGTTGCTCCTGCTCGCGCACCATCAGTTCCTTACGTGTGAACAGACTGCCTTCGACGAATGCAAATTGCGTCAGGCCACCTGCACGATTCACGACTGAGTGCAGCGTCTCGCCGGGTTGAATCGTATAGGTACCGGGAAAACGCACTTCTCCCCTGAGAGTGACTTGATCCTGTTCGGTCCATCCCGACACCTGCTTGATCGACAGTCGATCAAAGGGCTGCAGTAGAATATCTGCACTCTGGTCACCGCGACGAACCGCCGCCAGGTCGATGGAGATCACCTGTGTGTCGCGTTCTCCGGCATTCTCAACCGTATAGCGTGATAGCTCGGCGCGTACCCCATAGGCAGCAGGGTCCAGGCTGCCGCCGGCACGCAATAGATCACTGACACGCATGTCCGGTTCGAGTGGATAGTCCCCTGGCACCTTGACTCGGCCGTCGACGTGGACGATTTCGGTCGGGCGACCGAGATGGGATTGCAGTCGCAGCTCGCCCATCAGCGATTGAATGACATGTTCGCGACTGGTCTGCAGATCGAATACCGTAATGGTATCGCGCGGCATCAGGACGATATCGGCGGCAGTGCCGGGGGCCTGCAGGGCGGCCGCGAGATCAACCGACAGAACAACAATCACCCGATTTGGCGGCAATTCGCGTCGGATTAGCAAGTAATGCTGATCTGCATCACGCTTGAGCTCATCGATTGAGGGAATGACCCCGCTGATCCGCAGTCCCTCGTGCCAGGCCACGTACTTCGAACGATAGACATAGCCTTGCAGTATCACGCCGGAGTCGAGCTGAGGCCGTAATCGCGCCACATGCAGCGCGTCGCCGTTATGAAGTTGCAGCGACGCACTTTGTGACGCGACAGGGTTCACGTCCATCACGACCCGTTGTCGCTGAGCATCGACTCGAATCAGTGCAGCATTGCTATCGTCAGCATCTGGAGTGAACCCGCCGCCCATGCCGACCAGATCGGCAATGGTGTCTTTGTTCTTGAGTTCGTAGATTGCCGGGCGCAGTACTTCGCCGTCGATAGCGACGGTTGCACCTACCGGCGGGATGAAAACCACATCGCCCGCCAACAACTTAATATCATTGGAGCTGTCGCCACGCAGCAGCAGGTCGTACAGATCGAATGTGCGGACCGTCGTTCCCTGGCGCTTAACCTGCACGGAACGCAGCGAACCGATCGATTGCACGCCGCCGGCGGCAAAAAGCGCAGTGGTCACCGTCGCAAGCCCGCTGACAGTATAGGATCCCGGATATTTGGCGCCTCCCAGAACGAATATGTTGATGGTGCGCGTCTCGCCCATCGACACATTGGCGCGTTCTCCAGTCATCTGGCGAGTAACCCGCGATTCGATATTGCTCTTCACGGCGCTGTAACGCTGACCACCGACATCAATTGGCCCAAGTTTTGGAAAATTGACGCTGCCTTCGCGGCTCACCATGAGGTTCAGATTCTGATTCTCGCTTCCGAACAACTGTACCTGCAGGATATCGCCCGGCCCCATGACGTAATCGTCTGGCACCGGCGCGTTGAGCGTCGGCATCAAGCTCAGCAAGGAATTATCGAATAGATCGTAGCCGAAGGGCTTGAGCGCATCCTTGCCGGTCTTGTCCAGCGGCAGGCGCGTCAGCTTGATGTCGAGCTTCTCAAATGCAGGTTCGGCCGAGACGCGCCGGGTGGCAAGATCCTCGGTCAGCCCGGCCAGTTCCATGGCGGGGATGCCCGGCAGCAGCAACCGGCCATTGCTGTCGAGCTGATATGGGTTGCGAGCACGGATTTGCTCCGTCAAGTCTTCCAGCTTCTGCTTCTCCTCGGCTTGCAGCTCTTCGATGGTGCGCTGCGGTTGCTCCTGTATCCGCTGGCCCGTCATTCCGCTGTCGAGACCTAGCAGCGAGCGTTGTGCGTTGCTCAGCAGCGCCGGATTGATCGACGTAGGGCCCTGGTTGCTCTGATTGTTCTGGCTGTTCTGGCCATTGTTCTGGCCGTTCTGGCCGTTTTGCTGGTCATCGCCGGGCTTCTTGACCTTCAGCAGTTCGACCTCGACCAGAACCGTGTCGCCTGGCTTGAACACCTGCAGCTCGTTCTGTCCTTGTAGCAGGCTTGCGAGGCGGCGCTGCTGTTGCAGCTGCATTTGCTGCAGCAGGACGGACTGCGAACCGTTCACGGTTCCACCGCCCAGTACGCCGCCGCCGTTGAGCGAATTGAGGCCGCCGAGGCTGCTGCCGAGCGACGACAAGCCGCCGCTGCCACCGCCCTGTCCGCCGCCCTGTCCGCCGAGCCGCTGCATAATCGCCTGCTGCTGTTCGGGCGTCATGCTGTTGAACAGTTGCAACTGCTGACTCAGGTCGGCCTGCTGGGCCTGGCCGTATCGGGGCACGGCCAGTGCCGCGAGCGCAACGAGCGCCATCGCAAGCAGGGAATGGATTCCTCTATGGGCCTGAATGCCGCTCACCTGCCGTTCCTCGTTGGCCGCAAAGCCGCGCATTGTACTGACATCCGGGCAGATTGCCGATTCATCTTCAGTCTGCTTTCCCCGCCACTGCCGGCATAGGACCGGCGCCTGCCGGCTTCAATCCCGCCACCGTTTGACGTAGCCCAGCGCCCCCATCAGCGAGCTCGACTTACCGCTGACACCTTGCGGCTTTTGCACCAGCGGAATGAAGCTCTCGGTCAGCGTCTTGCCGAGCTCCACTCCCCACTGGTCGAACGCGTTGTCGCCCCAGACGACGCTCTGCACGAACACCTTGTGCTCGTAGAGCGCAATGATCCTTCCGAGCGTCGCAGGATCCAGGCGCTCGAACAACAGCAGGCTCAACGGCCGGCTGCCCTGGTGAATCTTGTGCGGCAACAGTGCGCTGATGGCCGCAGGCTGAAGCTTCTGGCGCGTCAGTTCCGCGCGTACCTCATCCGCGTTCTTGCCGAGCGCGAAAGCCTCGGCCTGCGCCAGGCAACTGGCGATCGCCAGATCCTGCTGCGGCTGGCTGGCGCAGGAGGAGTTGATCGGCAGCAGGAAGTCGAGCGCCGCGCGCTGCGTACCCTGATGCAGCAATTGGAAAAAGGAGTGCTGCGCATTGTTGCCCGGCTCCCCCCAGATCACCGCGCAGGTGGGAAGCACGGTCGGCGTGCCATCGAGCTTCACGTGCTTGCCGTTGCTCTCCATTTCTAGCTGTTGCAGGTAGGCCGGCAGGCGCGCAAGCCGCGAGTCGTACGGCAGCACCGCCAATGTCGGCAACCCGAGCAGATCGATATTCCAGGCACCGAGCAGGCCGGCCAGGACTGGCAGGTTCTCGTGCCAGGGCGCGGTACGGAAATGCTCGTCGACTTCGCGCCCACCCGACAGGAACGATTCGAAGCCGGCGCGGCCGATGGCGATCGCAAGGCTCACCCCGATCGCCGACCAGACCGAATATCGGCCCCCAACCCAATCCCACATCGCGAAGCGATACTCCGGATGCACCCCGAACTCGTCCATTGCACGGGCATTGACCGAGACCGCCGCAAAATGCTGCGGCAGACCCTTTGGCCCCAGCCGCTGCAGGATCCAGGCGCGCGCGGCGCGTGCGTTGGTCAGTGTCTCCAGCGTGGTAAATGTCTTGGAGCAGATGATGAACAGCGTGCGCTCCGGATCCGCGTGTTGCAGCAGATCGGCCAGCTGGCAGCCATCGACATTGGAGGCGAACGCGACGCTCGGCGCGCCGGCGGTGAATTGCTTCAGCGCCTGCACAGCCATCGCCGGTCCGAGATCGGAGCCGCCGATGCCGATGTTCACCACCAGCGTGAAGCTCTGGTCGCTGCTCGAGCGGATGATGCCGGAGCGTACGTCCTCGGCGAATGTCAGCATGCGTTCACGCTCGGCGCGCACCAGTGCGCCGATGTTCTCGCCCGCGACCTCCAGCGCCGTGTCATTCGAGCGGCGCAGTGCGGTGTGCAGCACCGCGCGATGCTCGGTGCTGTTGATGGCATCGCCGCGGAACATCGCCTCGATGCGCGATCGCAGGCTGAGCTGGTCGGCCAGCGCGGCGAAGCAGCCTACCACCCGCGCATCCACGCGCTGGCGTGAATAATCCAGCGCCAGCCCCGCAGCCTCGACGCAGCAGTGCTCGAAGCGCTGCGGATCCTGCGCGAACAGCTCACGCGTAGAGCGCCCGTCGAGCTCCTGGGCGAGCGTCTCGAGATCGCGCCAGGCGGCACAGTCGGTGCCGGAACGCAGCGATTGGGACATGTAGCAGACTCCGCGCTGGTCAGGTGATATGCATTCTAGCCGCCGGCTCCGGCGCGACGGCAGCGGCGGCAGCGGCGGCAGCATCCTGCTGCAGTTGCAGCCACAGACACGCCCCACCGCTGGACTTCTGCAACAGCCCCGTGAGCAGTGCATGCGCCGCGAGTTCCTCCTCGCTGGCGTCGACTACGCGCAGCGGCTCGGCCGGCCGCACGCTCGCGGGCACGTGGCCCGGGCGGGCGCCGCCGCTGCGCTCGCGCGCAGCCTCATCCAGAGCCAGCAGACTCTGGCCGCCGGTCATCGCCAGATAGACATCCGCCAGGATGCGTGCGTCGAGCAGTGCGCCATGCAGGTCGCGATGCGAGTTGTCGATGCCGTAGCGCTTGCACAACGCATCGAGATTGTTGCGCTGGCCCGGATGGCGCTCGCGCGCCAGCGACAGCGTGTCGAGTACCAGGCAGACGCTGCGTACGCCGCTCGGCAGCGCACCGCCGGCGCCGCGGATTCTCGCCAGCAGCGTCAGCTCCATGTCAATGAAGCCCAGGTCGAACGGCGCATTGTGAATAATCAGCTCGCAGCCACCGATGAAACCGAACAGCTCCTCGGCAATCTCGCCAAACTTCGGCGCGCTCAGCAACCGCTCGCGGGTGATGCCGTGCACTGCGCGCGCGCCCTCATCGATATCGCGCTCGGGATTCAGGTAGCGATGGAAGTGGCGGCCGCTGTGGCGGCGGTTGACCAGTTCGACGCAGCCGATCTCGATGATGCGATGGCCGCGCTCGGCTTCCAGTCCGGTGGTTTCGGTATCGAGAACGATCTGTCGCATGATGTTCTCCGGCGCTGTCAGTCCACGCGTGAGTCTAGCGCAAGCAGGCCATCGATCGCGGCATTGGCCAGTGCATCGCAGCGTTCATTGCCGGGGACGCCGGCATGCCCCGGCACCCAGTGCCACTCGATCCGGTGGCGCGCGGCCGCCAGCTCGAGCTGCTGCCACAGGTCCTGGTTCTTGACCGGCTTGCGGTCGGCGGTCTTCCAGCCGCGCGCCTTCCACTGCGGCAGCCACTCGAGGATGCCGCGCCGCACGTACTGCGAGTCGGTGTACAGCCGCACCTCGAGCGGCCGCTTCAGCGCCTGCAGCGCCTCGATCACGGCCTGCAGCTCCATGCGGTTGTTGGTGGTGCCCAGTTGCGCGCCGGAGATCTCCTTCTCGCGCCCGCCCGCGCTCAGCACCGCCGCCCAGCCCCCCGGGCCCGGATTGCCGCGGCATGCGCCGTCGGTGTAGATCTCGACCACGCCGCTCACCCGCTCGGCTCCGCCAGTCCATCGAACACCCGCCGGCGCTCGCGCAGCCGTGGCCGGATCGGCGTCAGCGTGTAGACCCGCTTGCGCGCCTTGATCACATAGGCCGCCGACGGCCAGGGGTAGAACCAGCGCCGATGCAGCATGGCCGGTATCGCCGCCTCGATACTGCAGCCGGGGTCGCGCGGCAAGCGGTACAGATACGACCGCTCGCTGACAATTTCGTAGCTGAGCAGCCCGAGCCAGTCGCGCACCCGCGAGCGCGACAGAGTACGGCGCAGGCCGGGCGGAAATCCGGCCGGCGAGGCGGCCGCGCGCACGCCCCACAGGCTGGCGGGCCGGAAGCCGAGCACAATCAGCTGGCCCTCGGCCATCAGCACCCGGTCCGCTTCACGCAACACCGCGTGCGGATCGGCGGTCAGCTCGAGTGTGTGCGGCAGCAGCACGGCATCGACCGACGCATTGTTGATCGGCAGGTGCGCCAGGCGCGCGACGATATCGCCCCGGCCGCCCTGCTCGGCCGAGTCCGCCACGACACTCTGGCGGCGGATGCGCGAGGGCGCCAGCAGCTCGCGTCCGGCGCCCCAGGTGCCAAGCTGCAGCAGCTCCAGGCCGAATACATCGTCAAAGGTGCTGGCCAGCAGCTGGGCTTCAGCGCTGATCAATGCGCGCCCGAGCTGTCCTCGCTGCCATTGGTGCAGTACGGGATCGGACTCCGTCATAACATCGTTATGCGGGGACTGTGACCGGATACTGGAAAAACACTAGCAATTTTGTGAACTTACCTGTTAAATACAGTCGCCCTGCCGTCTAGGCGCAAGGCATACCGTAACACGTCCAAAAACCCGCCAACGGGGTGCAGAAGTTGAGTCGCGTAAAGCTGTTCGGCAACTTACCCCGTCTGATTTTGCTACCGATCTTCCTGCTGGGCGGTTGCGCCCACCAGCCTGCGCATGCACCCCAATCAGTGGCCGCGGCAGTGATTCCCCAACCTCCGGCGAGCGATGTGCCGATGGCCGCCCCGACCAGCCCCGAGGCAGCCCCGGCACCGGCGGTCGCTGACGCCGGCAGCCCCGCGAGCGCTCCCGCGCCGGCCACTGGCGTCGATGCACTCGACAGCGGTGCCACGACCGATTCTGAAGGGCTACCCGGGCCGCCGGTAGACAGCCTGATAATCGCCAAGCAGCCCGAGCTGTTCGCGCGCCTGCGCGCCGGATTCCAGCTCGACGATGTCGATGAGCCTGCGGTCGCCAGCCAGCTGAACTGGTTCGCCAATCATCCGGATTTTCTCGAGCGCACCTGGGGCCGCGCCGGCCTGTGGCTATATTACATAGTCGGCCAGCTGGAACAGCGCAAGATGCCGGCCGAACTGGCGTTGCTGCCGGTCATCGAGAGCGCCTTCGAGCCCTACGCCTACTCACGCGCCCGTGCGTCCGGCCTGTGGCAGTTCATCTCGGATACCGGGCGGCGCTTCGGATTGAAACAGGACTGGTGGTACGACGGTCGTCGCGATCCGATTGAGGCCACCCGGGCGGCACTGGACTACCTGCAGGCGCTGCACGATGAATTCGACGGCGACTGGCTGCTAGCGGTGGCCGCCTACAACTGCGGTGAGCTCGCGGTCAGCCGCGCCATACAGCGCAACCAGCGCCTCGGCAAGCCGACCGATTTCTGGCACCTGAAGCTGCCGACCGAAACCCGCGGCTATGTGCCCGAACTGCTGGCGATGCGCCGCCTGGTCGCCAACCCGGAGCGCTACGGCCTCGAATTCAGCCGCATATCGAATGAACCGTATTTCGTCGCAATTTCGACCGGCGGCCAGATCGATCTGAAGGTGGTCGCCGATATCGCCGGCATCAGCGTCGAGGATCTGTACGAGCTGAACCCCGCGTTCCATCGCTGGGCCACCGATCCCACCGGCCCCTACCGGCTGCTGGTACCGTCCGACGCCGCCGAAGGCCTGCAGGACGTGATCCTGCACCTGACCCCCGAGCAGCGCATGCGCGTCGATCACTACACGGTGCGTCGCGGCGACACCATCGCCACCATCGCCAGCCGCTACGCCACCAGGGCGGACGTGATTCGCGAACTCAATGATCTGGGCGCTACCGACCTGCCGGTGATCGACAGTGAACTGCGTGTGCCGGCACCCAATATCCAGTTGCCGGAGAAGGCCGCGCGCGCCGCGATGCTGGTGGACTCGCCTGGCCAGCGTGTGCGCCGGGGCGGTCGCAGGCCGAACATTCACGTGGTGCGCCGTGGCGACACCCTGTACGCGCTCGCGCAGCGCCTCGGCACCGACGTGCACACGCTGGCACAGGCCAATGGCATGCGCGCCGGCGACCGCCTGCACGCCGGCCAGAAGCTGCGCGTCGGCGGCTCCGGTTCCTATCTGGCCGACGCCTCGCCCGGCGTCGGCACTGCGAGGTCTCTTCCCGGCAGCAACCCACAGGCACAGGCATCATCCGGCAGCGGCCGGCGCATGACATACACCGTGCGGCGTGGCGATACGCTCTATGGCATTGCACGCCTGCTGCAGGTAACCGTCAACGAACTCATGGGCTGGAACGGCATGTCGGGCGAACGCAATCTCAAGCCGGGCCAGACCCTGGTCGCCTTCATCAAGTCCCGCAGCTCAGGCTAGCGCGTGGGGATACTTGCGGGCAAGCGCGCGCTCATCGTGGGCGTGGCCACCGATCGCTCGATCGCCTGGGGCATCGCCCAGGCCATGCATGCCCAGGGTGCCGAGCTCGCCTTCTCGTACGCCAACGACGCCTTCAGGCAGCGTCTGGAGCCGCTGGCGCGCTCCATCGGCTCAAAGCTGCTGATGCCGATCGACGTGCAGGTGGATGCCCAGATCGATGCGGCGTTTGCCCTGCTGGCGCGCGAATGGGGCCAGATCGACATCCTGGTGCATGCAGTCGCTTTCGCACCGCGCGAGGCGCTGGCCGGCAGCTTCACCGCCAACACATCGCGCGAGGCTTTCCGCATTGCTCACGACGTGTCGAGCTACAGCTTTACCGCACTGGCGCGCGGCGCCGCGGCTCTGATGAGTGGTCGCGCCGGCGCCATGCTGACGCTGTCGTACCTGGGCGCGGAGCGCTCCATCCCCAGCTACAACGTGATGGGTCTCGCCAAGGCGAGCCTGGAGGCCAACGTGCGCTTCCTGGCGGCCGACCTGGGGCCGCACAACATTCGCGTCAACGGCATCTCCGCCGGTCCGATCAAGACCCTGGCCGCCGCCGGCATCGGCGGCTTTCGCAAGATGCTGGCCCACGTGGCGCAGATCGCGCCGCTGCGGCGAAACGTCAGCACCGAGGACGTCGGCAACGCCGCCACCTTCCTGTGTTCCGACATGGCGGCCGGCATTACCGGCGAAATCCTACACGTGGACAACGGCTTCAGCACCGTTGGCATGAGCCTCGGCGACAACGAGGGCTAGCACCGCGCGTTCACTTGCCGCTGGTGGGGCAGGTGAAGTCCTCGCTTCTGGCCGCCTTGGGTTTCTCAGGTGTCCAGCCGGGCGGCAGTTCGAACTGCTCAGCCGGGATGGCGGCGGTATCGATGGCCGTGGTCTCGATCGTGAAAGCGATGATCTGCGTGCTTGGAGCGGCGCCGGGCGCCGCGGCTGGCGGCGCATTCGGATCCGGTGCGCTGCTGGTGTTCTTCTTCGACATCAGCCCACCGAGCAGCTTGCTGCCGGCCTTGGCGGCCAGGCCGCTCAGTCCAGCGCCGCCCTGCGAACTGTCGTCGTCCTGGCCGGATGACTGCTTTGCCTTGCCGCAGTGCTCGCCGCCCATCGAAAACCGGAACGTGGTGCGCAGCGGATAACCCTTCAGCTCGCCGGCCTTGGCCGCCAGATCCTTCATCATGCCGGCATACTGGGCCAGAAATTGCTGCGTGGCGTCCTTCGCCACCGGATTGTTCTCATCCAGCCCGAGCTTCTTCATGTACGCGCGCTGGAACGCGCGCCGATCGGCGGCGCCGGCGATCTCATCGGCGGTCAGCCAGACATCGAATCCGTAGACCAGATCACACACGTCGCCGGTATCCTTGTCGGTACAGGTCTGCGTCAGGATCACGCTGCTCTTGCGGCTATCGTGACCGGCGAGACTGGCGTGTTCGTCGCCCTGCTTGACCTCAATCCGGGGCGGACTCATCTGGCACTTCGAGGTGTCGGCGCTGGACGGGGACGCCTTCTGCGGTTGCTGCGGCTGACACTGCTTCATCTTGTCGAGCGTCTCCTGCAGCTTGGCCTGGGCCGCGGCACGCTCCTCCGCTGTCGGGAATGGCGTCTCCAGATAGCTCTTCTTATCCGGGTGCAGTTGCCATTCCAGCGAGCGGTCGATACGGATGATATCGCCGCTCCTGGTGTTGCCGCACAGCAGCGACATGAAGCCCTCACAGTGGAATTCGCTGTCCTTGCGCTGCTTGTCGGCGCTGGTGCGCTCGACCGTGGTGCCGTGCATCTTGACCACTCCGGCGGCATCGAGCGACAGGTTCTGCTGCGTAGTGACGTCGGCTCGCGCGGATGTATGCATCAGGACCGGCGCGCCGAATGCCAGCGCGACGGCCACAGCTCGAGATCGTGCAATGCCCTGCAACATGGTTCCTCCCTGATCCGGGGCCGGCGGCCCGTTATTGAAAGATGCTCGGATTGGTCTTGACGCTGGCACGACGCTGCAGCTCGAGCAGATAGGCTTGCATGTCACCCTCGCGATCGCGCTGCATATACTGCGTGACCAGCTGTTCGTCGTTTTGCGGATTAGCGCCCGCGGTGCCGGCCTTGACCGACGTGATCGCCAGCAGCGCCGCGCCGCCATCATCCAGCGCCAGCGACCGGTACACCGGCTTGCCATCGGTCGGCCGAGGTGCAGCGAATGCCACCTGGCGCACCTGCGCCGGCAGTTGCGGATCGGCGCGGCCGATAAAGGCTGCCGGGGTGGCTTTCACGTCCAGGCTCTTCGCCACCTCATCCCACGTTGCCCCGGCTTCGAGCCTCTTGAGTGCATCGTCGGCGGCCGCTTTGGCTGCCGCCGTGCTCTCGCTCTTGCGGATCGCGCCGATGATCTCGTCGCGCACGCTGGCCATCGGCTGCGGGGCGGAGGCGTGATGTTCGAGCACCTTGAACACCACAAGCTGGTCATCCGCCAGCGCCACCGGACCGCCGATCTTGCCGCTCGAGAGGGCGTCGGCATTGAACACTGCCTGCAGCAGGTCCTGCTTGCTGCCGAGCGGCGCACCGCCGGTGGTGCGAGTGAAGTCCTTGATCTCGCCGGTCGCAAGGCCGAACTGCTTGGCAAGCGCGTCCAGATCGCCCGCGCCGCCGCTCTCGAGCTTCTGCTGCAGCTGTTCCTGGCGATCGCCGAAGATCTCGGTGGCCTGGTCGTGCCGGTACTCCGACTCGATCTGCGCATGCGCCTCATCGAAGCCGCGTACGTGCGCCGGCCGGATCTCATCGAGCCTGATGATGTGATAGCCATACTGGGTCTTGACCGGAGCGCTGATCTGCCCGGGCTGCATGCTGAACAGCGCATCGGCGAACGAGGCCACGTAGGTAGCCTTGTCGGCCCAGCCCAGGTCGCCGCCGCGCGTTGCCGAGCCCGGATCCGCCGAGTACTTCTTCGACAGCTCGCTGAAGTCCTTGCCTGCCTTGACCTGCGCCGCCACATCCTGGGCCTGCGCCAGCGCCGCGGCGTCGGCCTTTGCGTCGGCGCCCGCCGCCAGCGCAATCAAGATGTGATGCGCGTGGCGCTTTTCCACCTCGCCGTAACGCGCTTGGTTCTTGTCGTAGTAGCCATGCAGTTCTTCCGGCGTGACCGTGAGCTGGGCGGCAATCGCATCCAGCCGCAACTCGGCGTACTGCAAGCGCACCGACTCGGGACTCATGTAGTCGTTCGGGTGGCCGTCATACCAGGCCTTGATCCTGGCATCGTCGATCTTGACCGCCGCCTGGAAGTGATCGGCCGGCAGCAGCGCGTAGCGCAGCTCGCGCTGCTCATTTTCCAGCGCGTAGATGCGATCGCGCTCGGCAGGGGTCAGAAAGTCCGAGAACTCAATCGCCTCGCTGAGCTGGCCGATCTGCAGCGCCTCGCGGCGCTCGGCAAGATAGCCTTCCTCGGTCATGCCGACCTGCGCCAGCATGTTCCTCGCCACGCGCGGGTCGTACTTGCCATCGAGCTGGAACGCCGGCTCACTGGTGATGGCCGACCTCACCTGCGCATCGGTGGCGCGATAGCCCGACTGCTGCGCCCGCTGGCGCAGCAGCGCATGGCTGATGTATTCATCGATCAGTTGCTGCTGCAGCACCAGTTTCTGCGCATCGCTCATCTCCACGCCATTGAGCCGCTGCTGGTACTGGGCCTGCCGCTGCTGCCAGGCGCGGTTGAGTGTGTCGGTGCTGATGCGCTCGTCGTTGACCTTCAAACCGTAGTCCGGGGCGCTGAAGCTGATATTGACCACACCATAGGCGCCCCAGAGCGCGAATATGAGCCCAAGCAGCCCCAACAGCACGGCGCCGAGCCAGCGCGTTCGCTTCAGTTTGTCGTTTATCGCTTGCAGCATTTGAGTAGATGGCGGAGCGGACGGGATTCGAACCCGCGACCCCCGGCGTGACAGGCCGGTATTCTAACCAGCTGAACTACCGCTCCGTTATGAGACTCAGAAAATTGGTGCAAGCGCCCGGGCCCGGGCGTCGAATTGAAAAATCATGGCCTTAGAGTGCTTTTCGAACTGTTCAGGTCAGGTCGCGGTGTAAACGATAATTATAAACGCTAGCCGCTGCCGTAGCCAGACGCCAGCATCGCGTACGCGCCAACTATGGCGGTTAGTTAAGGCGCTGCGTCGGGCGGCACGTAGATCGCCAGTGCCTCTCCGGTCTTTTTAAAGATCCCGAATGAGCCGCTGGCCCCCACCCCGACCGAGGAGCTGCGCGAATAGGACTCCGATCCTACCCCGGTGCCCAGCGACGCCGTCTGAGCATCGGTGAACCCCTGCAGCACCAGTCCATTGGCACCCAATTGTGCAGCTCGCACTTTCAGCCGCTGCACCACCGTATCGGTGGCGGCCGGGCCTCCCGGCGAGAACACGCTGTGGCTCGTTGCCTTCAGGATCGCAACGTCAGTCGAGTTCGGCGGTGGTTGCTGATAGATCACCACCTGTTCGACCGCAATTGGCGCTCGTGCCGGTCCGACCAGCAGCGGCGCCGCGGGAGCGCAGCCGCAGATCAACCCGTACGCCACGGCCAGCAGCAGCAGTGATGTCTTCATTGGCCGACCAGCTCGCGTATCTTGCCGATGCCGAATCTCCACACCTGCTCTATCTTGACATGCGGCATCGCCGGGATCTCGGTTGGATCGACCAGCAAGTCCACCACTACCGGACCGGGCGCCGCGCCGCCCCTTCCTCATGGCGCACGCCGAGCCACGAGAGCCGTTTTTCCCGGCGGATCGCGTCAGTGAAGGGATTGAGCGCATCGCCCACAATGCCGAACACCTGGGTGACTCCCAGCTGCGCCAGCGTCGAGGCCGGCAACTCGCCCACCGTCTGCGACATGGATTGCCTTCCCACGTGGATTGCCGCCTGGATCGCGGCCGGAAACGCCCCGACTATTTAGGACCGCACGGGCGCGCACAGCTATAGGCACGGCGCCGCGCTGCCGTGCCGTCATTCTCCGACTGGGATGTCGTTGGTGGGTGCTGCAGGGATCGAACCTGCGACATTCGCCGTGTAAAGGCGACGCTCTACCAGCTGAGCTAAGCACCCGCGCTGTGCGCGCACTGCGCTCACCGCGGATGGCGGCAACGCCGCCATCCAGGTTCCGATCAGTGCGCCTGTACTTGCTTATTATTGCGCTTGCCGCGTCGCGTCGTCTTGGGCGACGTCGCCGCCGCCGCCGGGTCGGCCTCTTCCGGGGTCTCGGGCCGCGGCGTCGGCTGGCGCGTCAGGGCTACCTGCAGCACCTCGTCGATCCAGCGCACGGTCTTGATCTCCAGCTTGCCCTTGATGTTCTCGGGAATCTCCACCAGGTCCTTCTGGTTCTCCTCCGGGATCAGCACCATGGCAATGCCACCGCGCTGTGCCGCCAGCAGCTTTTCCTTTAGCCCGCCGATCGGCAGCACCTCGCCGCGCAGTGTGATCTCGCCGGTCATCGCCACGTCCGAGCGCACCGGAATGCGCGTCAGCGCCGACACCAGCGCGGTGCACATGCCGATACCGGCGCTCGGGCCGTCCTTCGGAGTTGCCCCCTCAGGCATGTGCAGATGCACGTCATGCTTTTGGTAGAAGTCCACATCCAGCCCGAGCACTGCAGCCCGGCTGCGCACCACCGACATCGCCGCCTGGATCGACTCCTGCATTACCTCGCCCAGCTGGCCGGTGTGCAGCAGCTTGCCCTTGCCGGGCACTACGGCAGCCTCGATCGTCAGCAGTTCACCGCCGACTTCGGTCCACGCCAGTCCCGTGACCTGACCGATGCGATCCATCTCTTCCGCCTTGCCGTAGCGAAAGCGGCGCACGCCCAGGTACTTGTCAAGGTTGCGCGGCGTCACCGAGATGGCGCCGTCTTCCTTGTCGGCCTTGTCGAGCAGCAACTGCTTGACCGCCTTGCGGCTGATCTTCGCCAGTTCGCGCTCCAGGTTGCGCACCCCGGCCTCGCGCGTGTAGTAACGCACAATGTCGAGCACCGCGCTGTCGGAGATCTTCAGTTCGCGCTCCTTGAGCCCGTTCTGCTTGATCTGCTTGGGCACCAGGTAGCGGCGCGCGATGTTGCGCTTCTCGTCCTCGGTGTAGCCCGGCAGCCGGATCACCTCCATGCGATCCAGCAGCGGCGGTGGGATATTGAGTGAATTCGCCGTGCACACGAACATCACCTCGGACAGGTCGAAATCGACCTCCAGGTAGTGATCGTTGAAGGTTGCGTTCTGCTCCGGGTCGAGCACCTCCAGCAGCGCCGATGACGGATCACCGCGGAAGTCCATCGCCATCTTGTCCACTTCGTCCAGCAGGAACAGCGGATTGTGCACGCCGGTCTTGGCCATGTTCTGCACGATCTTGCCCGGCATCGAGCCGATGTAGGTGCGACGATGGCCGCGGATCTCGGCCTCATCGCGCACGCCGCCGAGCGACATGCGTACGAACTTGCGATTGGTGGCGCGCGCCATGCTCTGGCCGAGCGAGGTCTTGCCGACACCCGGCGGCCCCACCAGGCACAGGATCGGGCCCTTGATCTTCTCGACCCGCTGCAGTACCGCCAGGTACTCGACGATGCGCTCCTTGACCTTCTCCAGGCCATAATGGTCCTCGTCCAGCACTTTCTGCGCGTTGGCGATGTTCTTGTGTAGGCGCGTGCGCTTCTTCCACGGCACCTTGACCAGCCAGTCGACGTAGTTACGCACCACGGTCGCCTCGGCCGACATCGGTGACATCATCTTCAGCTTGTTGATCTCTGCGGTGGCCTTGTCGCGTGCCTCCTTGGACATGCCGGCCTTGACCACCTTCTGCTCGAGCTCGGCAATCTCGTTGGTGCCGTCTTCCATCTCCCCGAGCTCTTTCTGGATCGCCTTCATCTGCTCGTTGAGGTAGTACTCGCGCTGGCTCTTTTCCATCTGCGCCTTGACGCGGCCGCGGATGCGCTTCTCGATCTGCAGCACATCCATCTCGCCCTCGATCGCCACCAGGATGTGCTCCAGGCGCTTGCGCACGTCCAGGATCTCCAACACTTTCTGCTTCTCGGCGAGCTTCAGCGACATGTGCGCCGCCACGGTATCGGCCAGGCGGCCGGGCTGCTCGATGCCGGCGAGCGCGGTCAGCACTTCCGGCGGGACTTTCTTGTTGAGCTTGACGTATTGCTCGAACTGCGAGACCACGGAGCGCACCAGCACGTCCATCTCGCGCTCGTCGTACTGATCCGCGTCCACCTCGATTGCGATCGAGGCTGAATAGAATTCACCGGTGTGCAGCTGCTCAATGCGGGCGCGGTCCACGCCTTCGACCAGCACTTTGACGGTGCCGTCGGGGAGCTTCAGCATCTGCAGGATGGTCGCCACGGTGCCAAAACGGTGCAGGTCGTCGAGCTTCGGATCGTCGACGTCGGCCTGCTTCTGCGCCACCAGCATGATGCGCTTGTCGGCGCGCATCGCGGCATCGAGCGCATGAATCGACTTTTCCCGTCCCACGAACAGCGGTATCACCATGTGCGGATACACGACCACGTCGCGCAGCGGCAGCACAGGGACGGCGGAAGGTAGGACGGCTTCGGTCACGGCGGTTTCCTCAGTCACGGTTGCTCTTTTTTGCCTCTGATGACAGGTGCGGCTATAGCGCTAGACAAAAATCAATGGGGGCGGCCAACCCTATTTCAAGGCTGCGCCCGTAAGGCCACCTCCGATGGAGGTGGTGGCGACCGACCGGCGGCTCAGCCGTGCAGCGAACCGCCCGCTCTCCTCGGTTCCTCGATGGCCGCAACCCGGCCCTCATCGGCCCGATGGACGATGTACGGCTTGGTCGTGCCCTCGATGACGCTGTCGTCCACTACTACCTTCGCCACGTTGCGCAGCGACGGCAGGTCGTACATGGTGTCGAGCAGCACGGTCTCAAGGATGGTGCGCAGCCCGCGCGCCCCGGTCTTGCGAAGCATGGCCTTGCGGGCCACCGCGCGCAGCGCCTCCTCACGGAACTCCAGTTCCGAGCCTTCCATCTCGAACAGCTTGCGATACTGCTTGGTTAGCGCGTTCTTGGGCTCAGTCAGGATCGACATCAGCGCCTGCTCGTCGAGCTCATCCAGGGTCGCCACCACCGGCAGGCGGCCGACGAACTCCGGAATCAGGCCAAATCGGATCAGGTCCTCCGGCTCCACGTCGTGGAACAGGTCGGAGCCGTGCGGCTTGGCATCGGCGCCGCGCACTTCGGAGGTGAAGCCGATACCGCTCTTCTGGGTGCGATTGAGAATGATCTTCTCGAGCCCGGCGAAGGCGCCGCCGCAGATGAACAGGATATTGGAGGTGTCGACCTGCAGGAACTCCTGCTGCGGATGTTTGCGGCCGCCCTGCGGCGGTACCGAGGCAATGGTGCCTTCGATCAGCTTCAGCAGCGCCTGCTGCACGCCCTCGCCCGACACGTCACGGGTGATCGATGGATTGTCGGACTTGCGCGAAATCTTGTCGATCTCATCGATATAGACGATGCCGGTCTGTGCCTTCTCGACGTCGTAGTCGCATTTCTGCAGCAACTTCTGGATGATGTTTTCCACGTCCTCGCCGACATATCCGGCCTCGGTCAGCGTGGTGGCATCGGCGATCGTGAACGGCACGTTCAGCAGCCGGGCGAGCGTCTCGGCCAGCAGCGTCTTGCCGCAGCCGGTCGGCCCGATCAGCAGGATATTGCTCTTGGCGAGCTCGACTTCGTCCTTGGCGCGGCCGCTGCCGCGGCTCTGCAGCCGTTTGTAGTGGTTGTAGACGGCGACTGACAGCACCTTCTTGGCGCGGTCCTGGCCGATGACGTACTCATCGAGCACCTTGCGGATCTCGTGCGGCTTGGGCAGCTTGTCGCGCGCGCGATCGGCCCGATCCTCGAGCTCCTCGCGGATGATGTCGTTGCACAGCTCGACGCATTCGTCGCACACGAACACCGACGGCCCGGCGATGAGCTTGCGCACCTCATGCTGGCTCTTGCCGCAGAACGAGCAATACAGCAGCTTGCCGTCATCGGTACGCCCGCGCGGGTCATCACTCATCGCTTCAAGTACCTCGCCGCTAGCATCTGCCGGTGATCCACTTCGGTTCCGCCATCGCCCTATCTATATAGCATGGGGCCGACCGCGGAAGCAAAGAAGTGCGTCGATCGCAAGGCCTTGTTATTTCGCGATTTTGAGCGCCGGATCACGCCTTGAGGGGGGCCGGCGGGCTCACCAGGCGCTTTTCCAGCATACCGTCGATCAGCCCGTAGGCGATGGCATCGGCACCGTCCATGAAATTATCCCGATCGGTGTCGGTCTTGATCTTATCGACGCTCTGGCCGGTGTGATGGGCCAGGATCTTGTTCAGCCGGTCGCGGGTTTCCAGCATTTCCTTGGCGTGGATCTCCATATCGGCGGCCTGGCCCTGGAAGCCGCCAAGCGGCTGGTGAATCATGATGCGCGAATGCGGCAGGGCATAACGCTTGCCCTTGGTGCCGCCGGTTAACAATATCGCCCCCATGCTGGCCGCCTGGCCGATGCAGATGGTGCTGACGTCGGATTTGATGAACTGCATGGTGTCATAGATGGCCAGTCCCGCGCTGACCACTCCGCCGGGCGAGTTGATGTACAGGGCCACGTCCTTGTCCGGGTTCTCCGACTCCAGGAACAGCAGCTGCGCCACTACCACGTTGGCCATGTAATCGTCCACCGGGCCGACGACAAACACGACGCGTTCCTTGAGCAGGCGCGAATAAATATCGTACGAGCGCTCGCCGCGCGAGGTCTGCTCGACGACGATCGGAACCAGATTCAAACCGCGTTCATTCATAGGGGTTCAGTGTAAGGGGTTTCAGGCCGTTTGGCCAAAGCCGGTCAGCTCGCGAAATGTCGCAGGCCGGTCCACGACCTTCACCTGCGTCAATGCCCAGTCCAGTGCCTGATCTTCCAGCGCCGAGGACTCGAGCTGCTCCATCGCCTCGCGGCTGGCCAGATACTGCCGGCGCGCCTCCTGCGGATCCGGATGCGACGCGACCACCGCATCCAGGCGCTCCTCGACCCGCGCACGATCGATCTTCAGGCCCTGGGAGCGCACGATCTCGCTCAGCAACAGTCCGAGCGCGACACGCTTGCGCGCGCTGGCCTCGAAGGCCTCGCGCCCCGGGATCTGCTGCGCATCGGTGGTGCCCATGCGACGCCCCGTCTGCGCCTGCAGTTCGCGAACCTGCTCCTCCAGCATGCTGTGCGGGAGGTCGAGGGGATTGTCGCGGTACAGCGCATTGAACAGCTGCTCGCGCACGCGGGTCCTGATCGCCTCGGCCAATTCGCGCTCCATGCTGGCCCTGACTTCGCTCCGCAGCCGCGCAAGGTCCCCGTCCGGAACACCAAACGCGCGGGCAAATTCCGCATCCACCGCAGGCAGGCTGCGTTCCTCGACCGCGCCAAGCTTAAGGTCGAACTCCGCCGCCTTGCCGGCCACCGCCTGGGCGCCGTAATCGGTCGGGAAAACCGCCGCGATGGTTTTGCTATCGCCTGCCGCCATGCCGATGAGCGCCTGTTCGATCTCGGTCAGAATGCGGTGCGCGCCAATCGTCACCAGCATGGCATCGCCCTTGCCGCCCGGAAACACGGCGCCGTCGATGCGGCCTTCATACGCCAGGGTTACCCGGTCGCCGTCCTGCGCGGCGCGCTCCACCACGGAATAGATCGGGCGCTGGCTGCGCATGCTCTCGATCATCGCGGCGACGTCCTCATCGGCCACGGTGGCGCTGGGGCGTTCCACCGCGATCGCATCGAGCGGCTTGAGCGTGACATCCGGCAGTACCTCGAAGATCGCCGCGTAGCGCAGCTCACTGCCCGGCTCAACCGCGATCGGCTCGATGCGCGGGCCTCCGGCCGGACGCAGCCGATGCTGGCTGACGGCCTCGGCAAAAGTGCTTTGCATCAGGTCGCTGACGGTCTGTGCATGCACCTGGCTGCCGAACTGCTGCCGCACGACCGCATAGGGCACCTTGCCGGGACGAAATCCCTTCAGGCGCGCGGTCCGCGCCAGGCGTTTGAGGCGCTGATCGACTTCGCCTGCCACCTGCTCGCCGGGCACCGCCACCTCGAGCCGCCGCTCAAGACCCTTAGTTGTCGTCACCGAAGCCTGCATCTTGTCGCTTTCCATCGCTGGTTGTTCACGCACCCGTCCGGATCGATATCCCAGTGCTGTTCGCGCCGCTGGTGCGAAAGGAGAGACTCGAACTCTCACGGGTTGCCCCACTGGCTCCTAAGGCCAGCGCGTCTACCATTCCGCCACTTTCGCGCATCGGCCGCCCGGGAAGGGGATGCTCAATTATAGCCGAGATTAGGAGTCGTCCGACGCGCACTCGGGGCTGGCAGCGCCCCCCGCCCGCGGCAGTGAACGGCGCCTACAGCAAGCGAGCGGCACGATGCGCAGAGTGGAGCCCCTGACATGCAGTCAGCCACTTGAGGAGCGCGCCCATGTCCCCGCCTATGCCAAAGATCAAGCACGCGGCGCTCAGCTGCGCGGCGACCGGGTGTTGGCCATGTGCCTGGCGCAGGAGTTCTCGGTCGACGCCCAACTTGCATTGGCGCATACGCGCGCGCTGAAAGCCGAGGAGTCGCTGCGGCAGGTCAACTCAGGGACCGTGACGCTGCAGAGCGAGTCCGAGCGCGAGCGTCCACAGCCGGTGGAAGTGATCCCGCGAAGCGGCGCCGCGGTGTCGACTCCGGCCGCATACAGTCGGGTGGGCGTGAGTTTGCCAGTCTCGGCGGCTCGCCGGCCGCGCTGACATCCGCACTCGACGCGGGATTAACGCAATTTAGGGAATTTACCCTCCCGGGCCCTAGCCGGGAGGCCGGAGCGGCGCAATAATGATTCGTTGCTTCACCGATACCAAAACTGGGGTTGCCGATCCCTCGCACGGCCGAAAGGCGCCCCGGTCCTGCTGGGCGCAGTCGCACTACTGACACTTGCCGGCTGCAGCTCGATATCGGTGCCGGTGCTGCGCAGCCGCGCGGCCGACGCGCCGCCGCCGATCACATCGGCCACCCCGGATGGCACCGACCAGACCGCCGCCAAATGCGCGCAGCTGCGCTCGGAGATCCGGGCCAACCAGCAGGCGGTGCGGGAAGCGCCGACCATCAGTACTTCGCCGGAGATCGTGGCCGCGGCCGAGGCCAAAGCCGACAAGCGCATCGATGACACGCGCAGTCAGCTCGATGAGCTTGATTGCCCGCCCGAGCCCGACAGTGGCGTGAAGCTGCGCCCCCTGGCGCCGCTGCCGCCAGCCCCGGGCGCCGCCAGTCCGTGACGCTCGGCTCGACTGAGCGGGCCTGTCGGGCTGCCGGATCGGCCGATCGGTCCGCACGCGAATTTGGTCACCCTGGGCGGTCTCGCGAGGCACGGCTGCGCCGAATCACGCAGCCGCCACCGGCCTGAGGCGCCTTGTGGGCGTCGTCGGTTCGAGCAGCGTCCATCCCGGGCAGGCAATCGGGATGCTCGCGGTGTCGTATCCGAGCCGGCGCGCCGGCGCGATTACCTGCTTGTCGCAGCATGGATTGAGCCATGCACCCCACCAGGAGAATGTGCCGTTGGCAATTATGTGATGCCTGCGCAGCGACATGAGGCGAAGGTCGTGGTGCGCGTTGGCCTCGTCGTTGTGATCCACGATGATGAAGCGCGAGTCATCGCGCAGCCATTCGCGTGCGAAGGCGACACCATCTGCTTCGATAACTCCAGATTGCGTCCGCGCAGCGGCTCTACCAGCCTCAGCTCACGCCGCAACTCGCGTGCGACTCGAGCACCAATCACGGCCAAGGCCTGATCGGACGCGCCTTAGAATTGCTTGTATGTGCTTTCGGGCACATGGGTTACAGATTTTCCGACCACATGGGTAAAAAACTTCGGTAGATACGAAGACTCCGGGCTGGAGGATCCGTACCATCACCGATGCGGCCAGGTCGTTACCGATGTGCCCGGTAAGGACCCGGAAGAAATGGTGGGCCGTGTAGGGATCGAACCTACGACCAAGAGATTAAGAGTCTCCTGCTCTACCAGCTGAGCTAACGGCCCCGAAGAATGGAGTGGCCGACGGGACTCCGCCGGCCACTACTAACCACTGATTTTACAAGGCTTTTTGCGTATATCGACTCGGCCTGTGTAACCGACAGTGTAACAGAAGCGAGAAGGCTATCGAGTACGGGAGCCGCCCGATCCGCATTTTTGGCCACGCACGGCGGCGACCTCAGCCGACAGCTCTTCTACGCCGCGCCGGCGCGCTGCTGGCGCATGCGATGTTTGAGTTACCGCTGCTACAGCACTCCTCGCACCTGCGTGATGGGCTCGCACAGTAGTTCGCGGAATTCGTTGCTACCTTCGGCCTGCTGCTCATTGTGCTGGGCCATGAACGGCGACAACAGGCGCCCTGGATGGTGGCCGCATGGATCGGTGCAGCCTATTGGTTCACTTCATTCACCGTCCTTCGCCCATTCCGCCATCACAATGGCGCGCTCACTGAGCGATACGTTTTCCGGAATCAGTCCGACGGACGTTCCAGCATTTGTCGATGCACAACTGGCCGGAGCTCTGGTAGCCGTTGGCGTCGCAAGACTGCTCTTCACCCGGTTGTTCGCACATCCTGAGTAAGGAAACTCATCCGGTGTCGGTAGCGTGACCGACCGGTGGCGGGCTTTGCTGCGGCGCCGTGTTTAGGAATAACCCGCACCCGAGCAGGAGCAGCGCCCCGGCACAGGGCAACGCGAGGCGACTTATTCCAACGCTGTTGTAGAGAGCCACCCGCACAACCGCATCGCCGCTGACTTCGGGCATGGTGGCGAGCAGTAGCAACAGCGGCATGGAGGTAACCCCGATCCCCTTGATCTCTTCATCCGTGAGCTTCTCAACTCATTTTGTGTGAGATCGGGAGAGATCGAGTTGATGACGCTTGGTTTCAAATTCCGCTTCGATGAGCGCGCGCTCGGCGTGGCCACGCCCTTTGGCCGCGCGCGCGTATCGCTTGTTCTAAAGCTCCGGACGAGTACACGCGGCTCTTGCCGTGGCGGCAGATGCAATCAGATACGTTTTTTTTAAGACCTGTGCTCACCTGTGCGTCACAGGCCGTGCAACAAGTACCCTTAAACGTTCGAACGGCAGCGCCTGACTCGTTTAAAAAAATTAGGTATTTAAAGCCTAAAAATCAGGAGTTGGGGTGGACGACGGGACTCGAACCCGCGACAACCGGAATCACAATCCGGGACTCTACCAGCTGAGCTACGTCCACCGTCGATCGTGGCGCGCCCGGCAGGACTCGAACCTGCGACCACCGGCTTAGAAGGCCGGTGCTCTATCCAGCTGAGCTACGGGCGCACAGCAGTTTGAGCTGGTCGGGGCAGCAGGATTTGAACCTGCGACCCTCTGCTCCCAAAGCAGATGCGCTACCAGACTGCGCCATGCCCCGCTCTCAAGCCTTCCGAGGCGCCCCTCCGCGTCCACCGCACGGGGGCGCGCATCATACGTAGTCCTTCTCCGCAGCGTCAATTGACTTCCGCTGCGGCTGCCACATGCGGCACTATTCGGCCCCTATGACAGCCCCCACCCCCCCGCGGGCCCGTCTTATTGACGGCAAGGCCATCGCCCAGGATCTCAAGCGCCGGGTGCGCGGCGCCATCGACGCCCTGGTCGCCGCAGGTAACCGCCGGCCCGGCCTGGCCGTGGTTCTGGTGGGTAATAATCCGGCCTCCGAGGTCTATGTACGCAATAAGCGCCGCGCCTGCGAGGAGGTAGGCGTGATCTCGGTCGCGCACGACCTGCCGGCGAGCGCCACCGAAGCCGAGCTGCTGGCGCTGCTTGCGAAACTCAATGATGAGCCGTCGATCGACGGCGTCCTGGTGCAGTTGCCGCTTCCCTCCCAGATTCGCGGCCGCGCGGTGATCGAGGCGGTCGATCCGGCCAAGGATGTCGACGGCCTGCACCCTTACAACCTCGGGCGCCTGGCGCAGCGCGAGCCGCTGCTGCGTGCCTGCACGCCCTACGGCGTCATCAAGATGCTGCAGCACATCGGGGTCTCGCCGACTGGCATGGACGCGGTGGTGGTCGGCGCCTCGAGCATCGTCGGACGGCCGATGGCGTTGGAGCTGCTGCTGGCGGGAGCTACAACGACCGTCTGCCATACGCGTACCCGAAATCTGGAAACCCATGTGGCGCGCGCCGAGCTGCTCGTGGTCGCGGTCGGCAAGCCGCAGATGGTGCCTGGCGCCTGGATTCGCCCGGGCGCGGTCGTGATCGACATCGGCATCCATCGCCTGCCGAACAACAAGCTGGTGGGTGACGTCGAATTCTCCGCCGCGGAGCAACGTGCGGCCTGGATCACCCCGGTGCCGGGCGGCGTCGGCCCGATGACGATCGCAACGCTGCTGAACAACACGCTCGAGGCGAGCCAGCGCCGCCAGGGACTCAAAACCGCCGGCTGAGGAACAGCGCCGGCGCCTGCAGCGCGTACCACTCGACCGGATCACCGTTCTGCGGATCGGACGGCAGCAGCTTGTCGCGCTGTAAGTGGTCGAAGATGCGCGCTTCAAACGACAGATCCCAATGCGGAAACAGGTCGAGCCACTGCAGCCCCATGCCCTCGTAATAGCCCTGCGCCGGGGTCGGACCAGAATAGCGCGCGAAGCCGAAGAAGGCGCCGAGCGCGAAGTGTCGATCGATGCGGTAGCGGTAATCGAGTATCCGCAGCGCCACCATGGCTCCGCGAAAATCGTCGAATTCGGCACGCACCCCGAGATCCCCGTTCTGGGTGACTGCGCGGCGTACACCGACACCCAGATGCGGCGAAATGACGTTTCGATATTGC
>Ga0182016_10000330_pt1 | contig 59057 bp, 44 predicted proteins | sample 712S2MmetaG_FD_120491 | JGI IMG/M metagenome (GOLD analysis project Ga0182016, IMG submission 120491) | Permafrost microbial communities from Stordalen Mire, Sweden - 712S2M metaG | ecosystem: Environmental > Terrestrial > Soil > Wetlands > Permafrost | place: Sweden: Stordalen | collected...
GGATGCCGGCGCAGTGTTTGCGGTAGGCGATCTCGTCGTCGGGGGTCAGGATATGGACCTGGCCGGTAAGGCCGTGGCGGTAGGCGTTGAGGGCGCGGGGATCGCGCGGTTTCGGGGTGGATGACGGTTCGTAGGCCATGGTTAAAACTCCTGAGTGGTATGTCGAGCGAAGTCCAGCAGCGGCGAGGCGCGTGGCGTTCCCGGGTTGCATCACAGCCGATGCGAGACGAGCGCCGGGAAGGAGTCCCGGCGTGGCAGACTGAGAGTCCGCTCCACGGGACTTCCCGACTATACTGTACGACGCGGGTGGGGGGTGGAAGAGAAGGCGAGGGCTGTAAGTGGTTGCAGGGGTTGGGAGAATATTGTTGCGTTTGCCGTGACTGGGAAATCGCGACGGCCGCAAAGAGCGGCATCCTGCCCTGAGAATGCACACCTTGGCGGCGGCCCGGAGGGGCTGTGAAAAAACAAATAGCAGGGTGTTCCACGGGGCAGGGTAGCCGCGAGCAAAGACACCGGCGACAAAGATCGCCAGCGCTACGGAAGACGAGAACGTCGGCTCGAAAGGCCGACGCTGCGGACTGAGAGCCCGCGCCACGAAGATTCGTCGAGCCAGGGGTTGGGGTTGGGAGATGCCGGCCGCGAATTCCAGGGCAGGCGCGCGAAGGGAAGAGCCGCCTGGAAAAGGACCACAGCGGGCTCGGGGCCAGGTTGAATCCGGGGGGAAGAAGCACGCGAGCCGCCTCGCCCCCGGCCACCGGCATGCGAAAAAGCCGATACCCATCCTCACCCGTCCGCGCCAGGTACAGGAATTTGCCGGAGGGTTCCACGGCAAGCTCGTAACCTTCGCCAATTCTTCGAGGGTCGCCACCGGAGACCGGCTGCGCCCAGACGATTCCATTGGAGGCGTAATATAAGGTCTCTCCGTCAGCAGGCGCGGTAATGGAGCTTACCCGCCGGGCATCGGCCGGAAAGCGGCGGACGATCCGGCCATCGCGCAGGGAAGCGATGGCGATGCGAGGCTGGTCCGCGGCGCGGACGATAAAAGCCAGATTGCCGCCCGGCAGGAGGGCGCCGGGCAGGCTGGCGGGTTCCGGACTGTTGAGGAGGAGTTGAGGCTCGGCGCCAATGCGCCCGAGGAACAGGTCCGACCGGCCGCGCCGAACCACGCTGAAAACAAATGCTCCGTCCGCGAGCCCGACCACGGTTTGCAGCCCTATCGGGAAGGGGACCTCGGCAAGGAGGTTACCGGAGGGGCTGAGGTTGAGGATGGAACGCGTCGACTGGGGTTGGTCCATGTAAAGGGAGCCATCCGGGGCCACGTCTTGAGAAAGAGGCGCAACGATGTAGGGCGGGGAGATGAGGGTTTGAACCGGAGCCGAGCCCGACCGCGGCAGAGCCAGGGTGTCCATGGTATCGTGACGGCGACGTCCTCCCAGACGTTGCTCAGGAGTTCGTCCTTGCCGACGGCGCGCGAGCGGTTCCGGATGAGATAGAGAAGGAGGCGAATGGACTTGGGTTCGAGGGCGAGGACCCGGCCGGATTTTTCGACGGAAAAGGTTTCGGGGTTGAGAATGACATCGTCAAACCGATAGGCCACAGCGGGGCGATGCATTGGATCGAATTGTAGCAGAGGTCCGACGGTCACTTTCCGGGCTCAAAACGGTACCCCACCCAGGGCTCGGTCAGCACGTATTGCGGGCGAGCCGGATTGGGCTCGATTTTCTTGCGGACCTGGTTGACGAAGACGCGCAGGTACTCGGGCTCATCGCCGTAATCGGGTCCCCAGACCGCCTGGAGCAGCTCGCGGTGGGTGACGGGCCTGCCGGCGTGGGCCACCAGGTGCCGCAGGAGGTCGAACTCCTTGGGGGTGAGGCGCACGTCCCGGCCTTGCGCGGAAACGCGCCGGGTTTCGAAATCGATTTCGAGGCCGGGGCACGAAAACGCGCGCGGGCCGGCATCGGGCGACGCAGCCGAGCGCCGCAGGGCGGCCCGAATGCGGGCCAGCAACTCCTCGATGCCGAACGGCTTGGTAACGTAATCGTCGGCGCCGGCATCGAGCGCGGCGACTTTGTCCTTCTCGCTTTCCCGCACGGTGAGGATGATGACGGGAACGTCGGAGGTGGCGCGCAGGGCGCGGCAGGTTTCGAGGCCGCTCAATCCCGGCATGTTCATATCGAGCAGCACGAGGTTGGGCGCCTCGCGGCCGATTTCCGCCAGCGCCGCTTCGCCGTCGCGGGCCTCGATCACTTCATAGCCGTGGCTCACTAGCGTGGCTCGCATGACGCGGCGGATCTGCGGATCGTCGTCCACCACCAGAATCCGGCCATGGCTCATGGCTGGGGCACCTCGGGCGCGGCCGGGAGGGTAAACGAAAACACGGCGCCCTGGCCGCGCTCGCTCTCCACCCAGATGCGCTCGCCGTGGGCTTCCACAATGCCTTTGGCGATAGCGAGGCCCATGCCGGTGCCTGTGGTTTCGTAGCGGTGCTGGCGGCCGCGAAAGAATTTGTCGAAGATCAAGATGCGCTCGTTCTCCTGAATACCGGGGCCGCGATCCGCAACCCTGACCAAGATTTTCGCATTCTTCGCCTCCGCCGAGAGGGAGATCGCCGATCCCGGCGGCGAATAGTTGGCGGCGTTCTCCACCAATTGCTTGAGCGCCTGCCGGATCAATTCCGGATCGGCAAGGGCGGCGGGAAGGCGGTCGGCGATCCTGGTCGAGACCGGCCGGCCGCTCAGGCGCGGCGCCAGTTCGGCGAGAACCGCATGCAACAGATCCCCTACCGCTACCGGCTGCGTCTCCAGGTGCAATTTGCCGGCTTCCACGCGGGCCATGGCCATTACCTCGGCGGCCATGCGGTTCAAACGGTCGGCCGATTCGTGAATGATGCTGAGCAGTTCCCGTTCGCCGGCGGGCGCGGAGCCCAGAAGGCTGGTGACAGCGGCGATGATGGAAGTGAGGGGCGTTTTGATATCGTGGGCCAGCGCGTCCAGCATGGCGGAACGAAACGCTTCGCTTTGGCGGGCAGCTTCGGCATGGCCGGCCTCTTCGAGCGCGCGCGCCTTTTCGATGGTGAGGGCGACGAGGTCGGCGACGGCCTGGATAGTTTGCGCCGAGGGCAGCGGAGCGACCATGGCCAGGCTGCCTAAGGGCCTGCTGCCGAGCCGTACCGGCGCCAGCGCCAGGCCGCGGGCGTAATCGACGCGGACGCCGTCCAGTTCGGCGGCCACGCGCAAATCGTGCTCGGTCGCGACTGCGCTCTCCGGACCGGACCGCACTACTTCGTCGGTGGCGCGATAGTAAAACGCCGCCGCCGTCGAGCCGAATTCGCGCACGACGCGGTGGACGAACTCGCGCAGGGTTTTGGAGGCGCCGCCGGTGAGCATCATGGCCTGCACCAGGGCGTACAGCCGCTCGGTCTCGACGCGCCTCGAGTCCGCTTCCGCGGCCCGGCGGCGGGCATTCGCCGAGAGTTTGCTGGCGGTGAACGCGGTCGCCAGAAACGCCAGCAGCGCCACCCAGCTTTGCGGTTCCATGATGAGGGTACCGACCGGCGGCAGAAAATAGTAGTCCAGGCCGACGGTCCCCACCACCGACGCCACAGCGGCCTCCGCCAGGCCCCACTGGGCCGAGAGAAACAGAATCGCGAGCAGGAGGGAAAGCGCCACGGTGGTACTGTTCACGGGCAGGAGCCGATACAGTTCGATCACCGCCGTCACCACCAGCACGGATCCGGCCAATCGCAGGGTGCGCGTCATGGGTTAGCTCTAATCCTGTTTCAGTATGGCTCCGCGCGGGGCTTCAGGAGCAGCCGAAGAAGCCGTTAAAGAGAGCGCGGGTGCGATGGCGGATGTCGCGGAGGGTTTCGTCGAGCCGCTTCTGGTGCAGATGTTCCGGCGTCCAGCGGCGCACCAGGCGGGTCAGCGTGTCCATTTGCGCTTGCGAAGTGGGCAGGCTGCCTTCGGCATGGCCGGCGGAGAGGCGCTGGCCATGATCGATGGCACGGTAGAACCCGGCGGCTTCGCGCAGAAAATCGGCTTCGGCGCGGTCCAGGTGGCCCATCTTTTCGATCACGTCGATGCGCTCCGGTGTATTCAGGACCTTGTAAAAGATTCCGGCCCCTTTTAATCGAAGGAACATCAAGGCGAAATCGATGTCGTAGTAGCCGCCTTTGCCGGCCTTCAACGGGTTGCGGGGGCCCTGGTCGCGCTCGAGGCGGGCGCGCATTTCGACCAACTCCTTGCGCGAGCGCATGCTTTGCCCGTAGCGGCGCCAGTCCAGCTCCTGCAGTTCGTGCAGAAATTCGGTGGCTCGTTCCACGTTGCCGGCCACGCCGCGGGTCTTCATATAGGCGATGCCTTCCCAGGCCTCGGCGCGGTGGGCGAAATAGGTCTTGTAGGCGGCTTCGATCTGGACCAGGTCTCCGTCCCGGCCGTTGGGGCGAAGGCGGGTATCCACGGTGAACATCACGCCCTCGCCGGTATAGGCGCTGAGCAGTTGAATGATGCGTTCGGCCACTTCGTGCCAGAAGGCGTGTTCGGCGGCATCGGCATCGGGCAGCACGAAGACCAGGTCGGCGTCCGATCCCAGGTCGAACTCGCGCATGCCCAAGCGACCCAGGGCGATGACCATCATCTGGTCGACGGCGCGGTAGCCCGGCGAAGCCGGCGGGGGCGCCTCGCTGACGGCGACGGCGTATGCGGCAGCGATAATGCTGTCGGCCAGGACCGAGGTTTTGCCGAGCGTATCGAAGATGGGCGCGGCATCGAGCAGGCTCTCGCTCTGGATGCGCAGCATCTGGCGGCGGTAGAAGCGGCGCAGGCCCGCCCCATCCACCAGCGGGCCACCTTCGAGTTGGAAGGGCTCGCCCATCTCGTCGAGCAGCTCCGGGTAGCGCAGCAGATCGTCGCCGAAGTAGGGGCTGTGGGCGAAAATATCCAGTGCGCCGCGGGCGAGCTTGTCGTCGGCGTCGAGACGCTCCAGGATCTCCGGCTGGGCGAAGGCTTTTTCGAGGAAATGCTGGAAGCGCTCCCGGCCGCGGTGCAGGTTGGTCGCGGCCAGGGCCTGCGCCAGCCGGGGCGCGCGTTCGTCGAGAAAGCGGGTGAGGTTGCTGGAGGGCGCGGCACCCAATTCGGCGGCTTCCGGTTGGGCCTGGGAAGCTTCGGCGGGCGCTTCGTTGTGCGCGATGGTGTAGTACATGGGCTGCTGGGCGTGAATGACGCGCTCGTAGATCTCCTCGACTTCAGCCTGGTGCTCGGCCAGCTTGCGCTTGAGCGCATCGGCGGTGAAGAGGGCATCGGTGCCGGCAGGCATGCGGCGGGCGATCGATTCCAGCGCGTCGTCGTCGGCCGGCAAGGTGTGGGTCTGCCGGTCGTCTTCGATCTGGAGGCGATGTTCCAGGTTGCGCAAGAACTGGTAGGCGTTGGCCAGCCGTGCGTATTCGGTGTCGGAAAGCAGGCCTTTGTCGCGCAGCCGGAACAGCGCCATCATGGTGCCGCCGTGGCGGACCCACGGTTCCCGGCCGCCATGCAGCCGCTGCAGGCACTGTACCAGGAATTCGATATCGCGAATTCCGCCGGGCGCCAGCTTTACATCCACGCCGGGCGCCAGGCGGCGCGCGGCCATCTTTTCGGTGATGCGCTGGCGCGTTTCGGAGACCGATTCCACGGCGCGGAAATCGAGCGACGTCTGGTAGATCAGCGGCTCGACGAATTCGAGCAGCTCGCGCCCAGGCTCCTGGTCGCCGGCCGCCACCCGCGCCTTGATGAGCATCTGCTTTTCCCAATCGCGGGCGCGTTTCCCGTAGTAATGGCGGGCGCCTTCGCCGGAAATCGCAATCTCGCCCAAGGCGCCGTCCGGCCGCAATCGCAGATCCACGCGGTAGCACTGCCCTTCGGCGGTATACGCCGAGAGCAATGCCGTATATTGGTTGGCGACTTTCTTATAAAACTCCTTGTTGCTGACCGGCCGCGGACCGTCGGTTTCGCCGCTGGCGCCGTAGACGAACATCAGGTCGATATCGGAGCTGTAGTTCAACTCGCCGCCGCCCAGCTTCCCCAGCGCGATCACGGAAAACCCGCACACGCCGCCATCGGCCAGGCGCGGCTCTCCGTGGCGGGCCGCCAGGGCGGCGCGAATCCGCCGGTAGGCCACGTCCAGAATGGCGTCGGCCAGGTTCGAAATCTCTTCGGTGGTTTCCGCCAGCGCCGCCACGCCCAACACGTCGCGCAGCACGATGCGCAGCAACTGCCGGCGCCGGAAACGCGCCAGGTCGAAAGCTTCGGGAACCCCGTTATGATCCTTGCCCAGGAATTCGAACAGCCGTTCGGCGTACTCTTCGACCGTCAGTACGCGGTAGAAGCTGCCGGAACTGGCCACCTGTAAAATCCGCTCCGGGTTTCGCAGCACGGCTTCGGAAAGAAACTGGCTGTAGGAGAACAGCGCCGTGGCGCACCGCAGCGCGGCCGGAGAACTGACTACGCGATGGAAAACAGCCGGCGATTCCTCCCTTAGACGTTCCAGGCGGAAGGCGGCGATTTTGGGCTCCGGGACCGCCGCCAGCAGCAATTCAATGCGGGCGGCAATACGCTCCGGTACGTGTTCTAAGAGATCTCCGATGGGTCGGGCGGACGGGGCCACTGTCATCATTCTAGCAAGGAAGGCCGGCGGGACTCAGGATGCCATCCGCAAGGCACGCCGGACGTCGCTCGGCAGCGCCAGTTTGCGGAATAAACGGGCCGGATAAAGGTAATCTTCGCCCGACTCGTCGACCACTCGAATCAGGTTGTTTGCTTCCGCTTCCGCATCGTGGAGGAACGGATACAGCTTTCTGACCTCAAGTGAGGCGGCAAACCCCCGGTTTCGCAGGCACACGGCAAATCCCTTGGTTTTGGCGGGCATAACTAGTCTACGAAACGCTTGATCTTAAGTTCCCTCTTGCCGATGCCAGAAGCTTCATACCAGTGAATCTCCGCTTCCCGTATCCTACCATTCGGCAGTCGCACATCGGCAAGCCCCTTGCGCTTTCGCCAGCGCCCTTTTCCGTAGAGCTTTCGAAGACGAGGCAGTTCGCGAATGGATGTGCCAGTGGCGAAGGTCTCGATTGCCACGATCTCGCCCAGGATGTCGAAGAACACTCTTGCGGATTCTAGCAGACGGCAGGAAGCACGGAAGCGGGCCACCGGCCACGGACCTCAGGCACCGAGCGTAGGGCTTGGGGGCTGTCACAGGTGGAGGGCGGCACCGATGGCGGCGCTATAATCGGGAAACGCCCTCCGGCAAGATGCGCCAAGCCGCGGGAGAATCTTTCACGTTGGAGGATCCAAAATGCCCCTTGAATGGCCCGACCCCCAGCCGGACCCGGCAAAGGCGAACACAAAGGACGCTGATACTCGGACCGTGCTGCTTCAGGAATATGGAGATCACGGACAATGGGCACGCCACTACAGCGCGGTGAGGATGACGCTCGGGACTTTTTTTCTCACCGCCGCGACGGGCATGATTACTCTCCGGTGGGACACGCCTCAGGCGGCTGTGGCGTGGACCGCGGGCGTTGTTCTGGTCATTGGCGCGGCTCTGTTTATGTTCTTTAGCAACCTCACGTTCTATCACATGAACAAGCAGTTCGACATCATGGACAAATACCGGGGAAAACTCGGCGGGGCGAGCGCGCCGAAACGGTTCGAATTCTGGCGGTGGCGGGGCTTGGGCGGGCTCTTTGCGATTGCTTTCGTGGTCGCGTTCCTGGCGTTCGACGGGTTGTGGTTTGTGTACTCGAAGCCGAAGCCGGGGCAGGCCAATCAGATCGTACTTCCAATGAAGGTCAAGGTGGGACAGCAGCCTGAAATCACCATCGACGTTCCCGTCAAAGTAATGGTGCCGTAGTACACTTCCCGGCAACCGCTCCCCGAGGAGCTGTGAAAAAATCACAAATCGCAGGCGGAACCGTCTGCGCCACCAAAGAGAGTAAAATAAGCACAGAATACGAGCGAATACGAGTATGGCGAGAATTCAACCCGTGCTGACGACAACCGAGCTTGCGCTGGTCGACCAAATGGCCGAGTTGACAGGCGCGAAGCGTACCGAGGTAATCAAGAGCGCGCTGACGGTTTATCACTGGTTCGTGCGGCAGGCGCTCACCGGCAGCCGCGTGGTGGCGCGCAAGCCAACCGGTGAAGAGGTCGCCATCGAGACGGCGGAACTCGCGCTTCTGGAAGGCAAAGGCAGCCGCCTGAGCCCGGAGGAACTGGGCCTGCTCGCGAAGCGGTTGGCGGCAGCGTCGACCGCCGATGAGGCGGCCCGGATCAAAGAGCGGCTTACCCGCGGCTTCTACGGCATCTAGGCCGGGAAACCGGAGATGCCACGATGCCGAAAGTCCGCCGCCAGAATGTTCCGCCAGCGCTTTTTCAACATCTGCTGGAACGCGTCCGGAGCCGCAAGATTCCCGCCTCTCAATTGGAATTGCTGGCGAAGTGGCTGGACGGCGAGCCCGAGGTGCCTGAAGGCTTGTGGTATAAGCGGGTCCCGGGGATGACCGTTTGCGGCGAGAGGGAGTTCATCAAGACTCTCCTGCTCCCTGGTCAGGCACCGAAGGGCCAGCGTCTTCCCTAACTACTCCACTTCGGAATTATAGTGACGTGTTAAAGCAACCGCTCCCTGGCGGTCGCGGCTAGGTAACGGGCGCCAGCACTTCAATCGCGTCGCCTGCCCGCACCAGCCCCGGTTCGAGCACGGCGGCGTACAGCCCGCTCATGCCCCAATAGGGTGACGCGGTGTCGCCCGCCTTCACCCGCGGGTCGAAGATTTCGCTTTTGAGGGCCAGGCCGTAAACGTCGAGCAGACTGCAGGGCTGGCGCGGCTCGGTGATTTCGAGACAACCTGCCCCGGCGCGCAGGCGGTCGCCGGGTTTCAACGACTGTATGTCGATGCCGCGCGTGGTGAGATTCTCGCCTAGCGCGCCATAAAAAAGGGGATAGCCGCGCTCGCGCAGCCGTTCGAGGATTTCGGAAGCGACCAGCAGAATGGCTTTGCGCGGACCGCCATGATACTCGGGATGGGCGTGGCGGTCACCCTCCAGTCCCAAAAAGTCGATGAGGCCTCCCGCGATCGCATTCTTCGGGAGGCCCCCCTCACCGATACTGACTTGGACAATATTTCCCCGCATAGCCGATTGACAACCAGCGGGCAGGCGGAACCGCCTGCCCCACCGCCTGGATCGCTACCCGGTCTAAATGTCGTAGTAAAGCTGGAACTCGTACGGATGCGGCCGCAGGCGCACGGCTTCCGCCTCGTTCTTTCGCTTGTACTCGATAAAGGTTTCGATCAGGTCTTCGGTGAAGACGTCGCCGCGCATCAGGAACGCATGGTCGTCTTCGAGGCAGCTCAAGGCTTCGTCGAGCGAGCCCGGCATAGACGGCACGCGCTTCATTTCCTCCGGCGAAAGATCGTAAATGTCCTTATCCAGCGGTTCGCCGGGATCGATCTTGTTGAGGACGCCGTCCAGGCCGGCCATCAGCATGGCGGCAAACGCCAGGTACGGATTGGCGGCGGGATCGGGCGGCCGGAACTCCACCCGCTTGGCCTTCGGGCTGGCCGAGTACATCGGAATACGGCAGGCCGCCGAACGGTTGCGGCGCGAATACGCCAGATTGACCGGAGCTTCATAGCCCGGCACCAGCCGCTTATAGCTGTTGGTGGTGGGAGCGATGATGGCCGACAGCGCGCGCGCGTGCTTCAGCAGGCCGCCAATATAGTGCAGACCCATCTGGCTGAAACCCGCATAGCCGTCGCCGGCGAACAGCGCCTTACCGTCCTTCCACAAGCTCTGGTGGGTGTGCATGCCGCTGCCGTTGTCGGCGAAAAGCGGCTTGGGCATGAACGTGACCGTCTTGCCATACTGGTTGGCCACGTTGCGGATGACGTACTTGTACATCATCATGTTGTCGGCCGACTTGACCAGCTTGTCGAAGCGCTGGTCGATTTCGGCCTGTCCGCCGGTGGCGACTTCATGATGGTGACATTCGATGTGCAGGCCGACCTTGATCAAGGTCTGCACCATTTCGCTGCGCAGGTCCTGATAGTGATCGGTGGGCGGTACCGGGAAGTAGCCTTCCTTGTAACGCGGCCGGTAGCCCAGGTTGTTTTCCCTGCGGCCCGAGTTCCAGCGCCCTTCTTCGGCATCTATGAAATAGAAGCCTTCGTGCTGGTTCTGGTCGAAGCTGACGTTGTCGAAAATGAAGAACTCGGCTTCGGCGCCGAAATACGCCGTGTCGGCCACGCCGCTGTTCTTCAGGTAGAGTTCGGCCTTTTCCGCAATCCAGCGGGGATCGCGTTCGTACCGCTGCCGGGTGATCGGATCCTGAACGTCGCCCAACATGACCAGGGTGGGCACTTCGGCGAACGGATCCATGATGGCGGTGTTCGGGTCCGGGATCAGCAGCATGTCGCTCTCGTGGATCGCCGCCCAGCCGCGGATACTCGATCCATCCATCCCGAAACCATCGGTAAAGCTGCTTTCGTCCAGCTCGGCGATCGGATAGGAAACGTGATGTTGCAAGCTAGGGATATCGGTGAACCGAATATCCACCTGCTTGGCATCGTTCTTTTTGACAAATTCCAAGACTTCTTGCGGGGTCATCCATCCTCCAGGGTGGAGATAAAATTAGTGGGCTTCCGACAGTCGCAGATCAGGCACAGGATAGCCTATGGCACGGAAGCGGTCAAGTTTGGGTTACAGGCCTAAGCGGTCGGCGCGCAGCCTCGCGGCGGTGTAGCTGAAGGCTGACCGCTGACGGCTGACCGCTTTCCTAATGCACCGGCCCGCCGCCGAGGCCTTTGGCCGGCTTCTTCATGAGCAGGAGCAACGGCAGCATCACCATAAACACCACCGAGAGGGCAAGGAACGTATCCACGAACGACACCATGGCCGATTGCTGCAGCACCATGCCCCAGATGGCCCCGTAAGCACGGCGCGCCGCATCCACCGGGTCCGAGCCCCGGCTTGCGAACGAGCCCGTCAGGCTGGCGGCCATCTGCCGCGTGGCTGCGTTGTACTGGTTCACGTTCGCCACCAGCAGATGGGTATGGAACTGCTGGCGCCGGAACAGGAAGGTGGTGGCGGCAGCGATGCCGATGCTCCCGCCCAGGTTGCGCATCAGGTTGAACATGCTGGTGGCGTTGCCCATTTCCTCTTTCTTGATCGGGCTCATGGTGGCCGTGGTCAGCGGCACGAACAGCATGGCCAGCGCCACTCCCTGCCAAAACTGGGGCCAGAAAATATCCCAATACCCGGCGTTCAGGTTGAGACGGCTCAACGTGTAGAGAGACCATGACGCGCCCGCCAGGCCCACCGCCAGCACTTTGCGCGAGTCGAATTTGACGAGCACCGTTCCCACCAGCGGCATCATGAGGAACGAGCCCAGGCCGCGGGGCGCCATGGCAATGCCGGCCTCAAGCGCCGGATAGCCCAGCAGCGTCTGCAGGAAAACCGGCACCAGCAACAGGCTGCCATACAGCACGAAGCCGAGTACCGTCATCAGGAAGACGCCCGTGGCATAGGTGCGGTCCTTGAACACGCGCAGGCGCACCACCGGGTCGCGCGCGACCCACTCCCGCACCACGAACGCCACCAGCCCCACCGCCGCCATCGACGCCAAAACCACGATCCAGCGCGAACCGAACCAGTCCAGTTCCTGCCCCTTATCGAGCACCACCTGGAGCGAGCCGATGCCCACCGCCAGCAGCCCGATGCCCCAGTAATCGATCCCCGCGGTCGAGCGCTTGATGTAGGGCGGATCGAAGATGTACAGCCGGGTCATGATGACCGAGGCAATGCCCACCGGCAGGTTGATGTAGAACACCCAGCGCCAGCTCCAGTTATCGGTGAGCCAGCCGCCGATGACGGGCCCCAGCATCGGCGCCACCACGATCCCCAGCCCCCATAGCGCCATCGCCTTGCCCCGGTCCTGCGGCGGAAAAGCTTCCAGCATCACCGCTTGAGAGAGAGGCTGCAGACAGCCGCCGGTGGCGCCCTGCAGCACGCGGAAGAAAATCAGCACCGGCAGCGAGGGCGCCATGCCGCACAGAAACGACGCCGCCGTGAATCCGAACACCGCCGCCGTCAAGACCCGCTTGCGGCCGAAAAAGTTGGCCAGCCAGCCCGTCATGGGCAGCACGATGGCGTTGGCCACCAGGTAAGAAGTCAGCGCCCAGGTAGCTTCGTCCACGCTGGCGGAGAGATTGCCTGCGATGTGCGGCAGCGACACGTTCACCACCGTGGTATCGAGCACTTCCATGAAGGTGGCGAACATCACCGCAATCGCCACGATCCATGGGTTTACATGCGGGGTCCCCCCAGGGGTTACGGACGGCATCCTTGTCTACAGAATACCAAGGCATGCTTCAACTTGGCCATGGGTGCTTAACCGATCTCTGGATTTCGCAGTTTAGGCGCGGGAACCGCTCCCTTGGGAGCTGTGAAAAAATCACAAATCGCAGGCGGAACCGCCTGCGCCACCAAAGCAGGCGCATTGTTTTCAATGGTGGGGCAGGTGGTTCCGCCTGCCCAGCGCGTTTCGGAGAGTTTTTTCACAGCTTCTTGCGGTCGCGGCTCGGCAGTCGCGGCTCGGTATCGGGCGTTCGTCTCCACTTCTACGCCGCGCGCCCCAATCGTGCGGGCCCGAGTACTGTTCGCGCCGGAACAGTCACTTGCCCGGAACCGCGTGTTGTTTGATGTACTCGTCGACGCGCGGGTCCCGGTCCGCGCCGGAAGCGCCGGCGGGAATGTAATGGAACGCCTCGGCGTATTCGACTCCGTATTGCTTGCCCAGCTCGCGGTTGTGCGTCAGGCTGAACTCGCGAATGTAGTTGCGGTCGGCGGCGACGTCGTCGCCGTCGAGCAGGGGCAGGCGCTGATTGCGGGCCGCCAGTTCCGCCCGCAGGCGCGAACCGGAGTGGCCGCCCGGACCCTTGGCAACGTTGGCGCGGATCGCATCCACTTTCTTGTCGATCTGTTTAGTGATATCCACCACCCGCGTGATCTCGGGACGCCGGGCGAAGTAATACTTGTCCTGGACCGTCTTGGGCTTCAGGCCAGCGGCGAACTGCTCTTCGAAATCGTGAAATCGGCCCGCCATCCAGCATGCCGCTTCGAGCGCCCTGGCTATGGTGTAGTGATCCGGGTTTTCCTCGTCGTGCCCCCACGGGTCCCACCCGACGACGGTATCGACCTTGAGCAGGCGAATCAGGAAGATGAGCCGGCCAATCACTTCGTTGAGCGAGACCTCGAACATGCGGTGATTGTTGTAGTTCAGGTCGAAATGGCCCTTGCAGCCGAGGACCCGCGCCACTTCGGCGTTGTCGCGCTCATTGCCGAGCGCGGCCTCGCCGATGGTGCCGGGCGTACCGAGGCCCACGGCATCGCCCATATCGTCGTTGGCGGCGCGTACGAGATAGCCGGTGTACCCTTCTTCAATCAGCTTGGCGACGGTGCCGGATGCGGAGAGGGGGATATCGTCGGAGTGCGCCTGGACCGCCAGCAGCACCTTTCCGCTGTGCGGCTGGCCCGGCATGGACGGCTCCAGCACGATCCGGCCGGCGGCCGGCGCCGGAGATTGCGATTGCGCGCGCGCCAACCGGCCGATTGCGCCTGCGGCCATCAGGCTGGTGCAGAAATTGCGCCGTAACATGGGTCCGATTATACTCTGTTGGGGGCCAGCCATTGCGAATCACGGATATCCGCTCAGCGGGTTTACGCCACGGTACGCCGGAGGGCGGGTGGTCGAACGAGATCCGGCCGGACGACTGCGTTCATACGTTGATCGCGGTTACCACCGACGAAGGCATCACCGGGTGGGGTTCGGCATTCACCAACGATGAGCTGGTGCGGGGCGCGCTGCATCTGCTGGCTCCGCTATACCTGGGCGAAAATCCGCTGGAACCGGAGCGCGTCAGCGAGAAGCTGCACGCGAACACATTCTGGATGGGCCGCGGCGGGTCGGTGACGCACGCCATCAGCGGCATCGACATCGCCATGTGGGACATCCTCGGCAAGGCGACGGGACAACCGGTCGGGCGGCTCCTGGGCGGGCGATACCGCGACCGGGTGCTGCCGTATGCGTCGCTCCTCATGCGCGAGCCCCGCGCGCTGGCCGAGCAGGTCGCTGCGGTCGAGGCACAGGGATTTCGGGCTTTCAAGATCGGCTGGGGACCGTTCGGCCGGAGCAGTTCGGCCATGGACGAAGCCATCGTGCGCGCGGCCCGCGAGGCAGTCTCGCCGGATTCGCTGCTGATGGTGGATGCGGGGGCGAGCGACGCTTTCTGGCCGCAGGACTACAAGTGGGCCGTCCGAACCGCCAGCATGCTCGCCGGTTACGGCGTCTATTGGTTCGAGGAGGCGCTTCCGCCCGACAATCTGCACGATTACGTGCGGCTGCGCGACCACTCGCCGGTCGCGATCGCCGGCGGCGAAGTGCTGACCCGCAGGCAGTCGTTCACTCCATGGCTGCAGCAGCGGGCGTTCGATATCGTGCAGCCCGACGTGACCAAGGTCGGCGGCATCAGCGAGGAGCGGCGCATCGCGTGGATGGCGGAGGAAAACGGCGTCCGCTTCATCCCGCACGGGTGGAACACGGCGCTCGGCCTAGCCGCCGACCTGCAGCTTGCCTCCGCCGCACGCAATACCGGCCTGGTCGAATACCTGACGGGATCCCCATTCATCGACGACCTCGTCGAGACGCGCTGGAAGCTGGACGCCGAGGGCATGCTGGCGGTGCCCGACACGCCCGGATTGGGGATCGCGCTCAATATGGACGCAGTGGAGAAACATACCGGCGAGCGCTTCCGATGAAAGCCGCGCACGACCTGCCCCGCAGCCTGGGGATGCTCGACGCCACGGCGATTGTGATCGGGATCGTGATCGGTTCCGGCATATTCGTGCTGCCGAACCTGATCGCGCGCAGCCTGCCCTCGGCGCCCGCCATCCTGGCGGTGTGGGTGGTGGCGGGCGTACTCTCGTTTTTCGGCGCGCTGGCCTATGCCGAACTGGGCGCGATGCTGCCGGCGACCGGCGGCCAATACGTCTACCTGCGCGAAGCCTACGGGCCGCTCTGCGCTTTCGTGTCGGGCTGGACGTTCATGCTGGCGGTGCTGGCGGGCGGCAGCGCATGGCTGGCGGTGACGTTTTCGATCTACGCGGGCTACTTCTTCCCGCTGACCGGCGCCGCGGCCAAGGGGCTCGCGGTGGCGCTGATCGCGGCGCTGTCCGCGGTCAACTATGTAGGTGTGCAGGAAGGCGCGTGGGTACAGCGCACTTTCACGGGTTTGAAGATAGTGGGGCTGTTGGTACTGATCGGGGCCGGGCTCCTCAGTTCGCGCACGGCCGCGCCCGCCGCCGCTCCTCCGCTCGCCGCGATGCACTTCGGAGTCGCCATGGCGGCCTGCCTGATGGCCTACAACGGCTGGAGTTATGTGAGCTTCGTGGCCGGCGAGGTGCGGGACCCGCAAAAGAACCTGCTGCGCTCGCTGGTGCTCGGCATGGCCGCCGTGGCGATCCTGTATGTATCGGCCAACGTCGCCTACCTGAAAGTGATGACGGTCGCCCAGATCGCCGCCACCGACCGCGTAGGCGCCGATCTGGCCACACGCACCCTGGGCCCGGTCGGCGGCACTTTTGTCTCGCTGACCGTGCTGCTTTCGATCGTCGGCGCCGTGAACGGCTGTATTCTTACCGCCGCGCGCATTCCGTTTGCGCAGGCGCGCGACGGCCTCTTCTTCGCCCGCTTCGGCGAAGTGCATTCCCGGTTTCAGACTCCCGGCTTCGCCATTTTATGCGGTGGAATCTGGACCGCGATTCTGGTCCTCACCGGATCGTACGAGACGCTCTATTCCTATTCGATCCTGGCCGCGTGGATCTTCTATACGATGAGTGTCGCGGCCGTGTTCGTGCTGCGGCGCAAGCTGCCGGATGCGCCGCGCCCGTACCGGATGTGGGGGTATCCTTATACGCTATGGCTGTTCGTGGCGGTGTCGGTCTGGTTCATGGCGGATGCGCTGGTGACCGAGACGCGGCCCTCGCTGATGGCGTTTGTCATCGTGGCCGCCGGAGTGCTGGCGTACCGGATGTGGAGTTCGCGATAAGTGGAGGTTACTTCGGCGGCCAGTAATGCGCGGCCAGCGCGCGCACGGTGTCGAGAGTGTCGGCTGTCTCGGGTGTCTTGTCGCCACGGTAGCGCTTGACTCGGGCGAATCGCAGCGCCAGGCCGGCGGGGTAGCGCGGGCTCATCTGGATATCATTGAAAGCGATCTCGGCCACCAGTTTGGGCTCGACATGGACGGTGTAATCGTCGCGGCCGAGCGCTAGCTTCAGAAGCTGTTCGGTCTGCCAGGCGAGCATGTCGTCGGTGAGGCCCTTGAAAGTCTTGCCGAGCATGGCAAAGCCGCCTTTTTCAGTGTCGCGGGCGCCCAGGTGCAGGTTGCTGAGAAAGCCCTTGCGGCGGCCATGACCCCATTCGGCGGCCAAGATGACCAGGTCCAGGGTGTGGGCGCGCTTGATCTTGAGCCAGCTCTGGCCGCGCGCGCCGGCGGCGTAACCGGCGGCGGGAGCCTTGGCCATGATCCCCTCGTGCCCACGCGCGAGGGCTTCCTGAAGAAACTCGGCGGCCACCGATTGGTCGCCGGTTGCGAGATGCGGGATCAGGTTGGCGGCGGCAGAGAGATCGCTCAGCTCGCGGAACCGGCGCTGCTGCGGCTCGTCCAGGAGCGACTGGCCGCCGGCATATAACAGATCGAACCAGAAAGGAGTGAGCGGCAATTCCTGGCGCATGCGCTCGAGATCGAGCTTGCGGCCGAAGCGGCGCATGGTGATTTGAAACGGCTGCGGGCGGCCGGCGGCGGTGAGGCTGAGGACCTCGCCTTCGACAATCAGGTCGCCTCCGGGCAGCGCGCGGGCGGCTTCCACCACTTCCGGCACGGCGGCGGTAACGTCGTTGAGGGCGCGTGAGAATACCATCACGTCGCCGCCGGAGCGGTGCACCTGAACGCGGGCGCCATCGAGCTTGAATTCGAGCGCCGCCTCGCCCAGATCGGCAAGGGCGGATTCGACGCCATCCGCGGTTTCCGCCAACATGGGCTGAACCGGACGGAAAAGCTGGACGCCGCAGCGGTCGAGCCCGGCGGGGCCGGATTCCCGCAACAGGCGCGCCACTCGGGTGAGGTCGCCGGTGAGCATGGCGGCGCGGCGGACGCGGGCGGCATCGGCGCCGAAGGCCTTCGCCAGAGCTTCCGCCATGATGCCTTCAAGCGCGCCTTGGCGCAGTTCGCCTAGCAACAGGCCGAACAGAAAATCCTGTTCGGGGCGGGTGGCGCGCGCCATCAAGGCATTCAGCGTGTCGCGTTTGCGCCGCTGGGCGCCGGCGCCTTCGATGGCCGAGACCTGCTCGATGGCGCGCTCCACTTCACCGATTTCGAGGGTAGCGACTTCCGCCGCGGGCGCGGCCGCTTCGCGCAGCGTGGCGAACCCGATTCCGGTGCGTCGGCTCAATAGATTGCCGGAAAGGTAAGCCACCACGGCCTCGACTTCGCCGGCATCGAGCTGCCGCAGCAGATTCGCCAGCAAATCGATTTTTTCCAGGCGCCGCGAGGTTTCGGTCACTCGCCGCGAGGTTTCGACTACGGTGGCAAGGAGCATTCAATATCATTGTGCAACGAGGGAAGCTACAATAACGACTATGGTGTATCGCGCGGACTTAGGAAGTCTCCAGTCCCAGCGCCCCTCCTGTCTCCATCAGCCTCGGCTGGCCAACGCCGGATGTCGTCATGTTACCCGGAGTCCAGGTGGGCATTTGGGGAACGGCAACCGGCTCGACCAACGCCCAAGTCTCCGTTTCCGTTCAGAACAGCCAGACCGGGTTGTGGCTGAATGCGGATGGGACCTGGAGCGTACAAACATGGTTCAGCGCTCCCATCGTGGATGCCGCCGGAACCTGGCGCTGGATGTATACACCGGCGGGCGGCGGCTCATTCACTGTCGTGGCTCAGGTGATGGACGGCGCCGCAACCGGGCAGGCATCCTCGACCTTCAGCGTGCTCGGCGGCTCGAGTTCGACTCCAGTCCCTCCGGCATCGCCGGCCAGCGGTACCGGCACTTTCCCGCTCAAGGTCGTCAATGGCACCGCCGGATGCTGGGCCAATAGCGATATCTGGTTGACGATCATTGGCCAGGCAACACCCGGAACCTGGGCGTACGGAGGCGATACAAGCCAGGTCGATCAATTTGGCTTCCCAATCGATGTAGAGGTGGAGCAGCAATCGACCGGCTTCGATCAGTCCACGACGATATCAACAACCAAAGTTCGGTCATCATCCTTCCCAACACCGCGCCGCCCTCCACCGTTACGTTAACCGTGGCTTGGTAAGGGGCAAAACGGGACAGCCTGAGCCGTGTTGTTCCTGATTTCCATATTCCGGCCCGACGGCGCGAAGACGTCGCGGTGAATTTGGTGGGACAGGCCTCCCGGCCTGTCGTAGCCGCGAAGCGGCTGTTCCAGCCAGCGACAGATGAGCCAGCCAGTTCCTCGAACGTAGGCGAGACGGTGCTGTGCGTTCGGAGGTTCCCCACAGGCTGTGCCCTGTTGTCCACGAATCCAGGAAAGCAGCTCCGAGGCCGTCGTCTGGAAATCGCAGCCGAAGCCGGTTTCCGTGGACGGCGTTTACCAGGACGAATGTGCAGCCCGGCTCCTTCCGAGTCGTGCGTGATTCAGGTCAGGCACAACCCTCGCGTGATCCAGCAAGCTTTCTTGAATCAATTAGAGATACTATGATTTGTGTTCGACAACGGATCCACCGTGACGTCGCGGACCTCTGCTGCCGGCGTAGACGATCTCATCACCGTCGCTGCCATCGGGATCCTCGCGTTCATCAGCACTGATCTGGCACATGAGGTGGTGGGACATGGGACCGGGTTTCTCATCGCTGGTGGCAGATCGGGAATACTGACTGCGACGCGGCTCATTCACGAACCTCAGTTGTCCAGTCCGGGCTGGAGGATTTTCGATCTCGGAGGACCCGCGGGAAATTTGACCTGGGCTGGTCTATGCTTTCTTGCTCAGCGCCAAGTCGGTCGAGCGGCTCTGGCAATGAGGCTGTTTCTCTGGGCTACGATGTCCTTCAGTCTGTTGTGGGAATTTGGTTATCTGATAAAGTGCGGACTCACCGGACAGGGAGATGCGACAGCACTCACGAACGGGTTAACGCCCGGTTGGCTTTGGCGGGGCCTGATGTTCGTGGTTGGTGTCGTTCTGTATCGCTGGGCTTTACGTTTCATAAGTGCTGAGCTGCATTCCGTACTGAGTGCGAATGTCGCGCAATGGCGCTCCCGCTTGGTACGTCTGCTGACGACCCTTTGTGGTGCCGGCGGTTTGATCGCGTGTGCCGGTCCAATTTTCGATCCACGCGGGCGGCTGGAGATGCTGAACTCCGGAGCGCTAAGCAGCTTCGCATCATGGGTGGGGCTGTTGGCGGTGCCATCTCTTTTCCCATTGCATGCGGATAAGGACCCTATAGCAGTCGGCCCTGTCGGGCGCAGCATTCCACTGGTTCTTCTTGCCGCAGTCGCTTCGGTTCTCTTTGTAGCAGTCCTCGGTCCTGGCATCTCCTTTGCGTGGTGATCGGTGGCGCGCGGACGCGGACATCTGAGACGGGATAGCTTCCGGTTTGTCGGCCACCCGTAGAAAGCAGGGGACGGCCGTCGCCGAGGATTACTCCCGTTAAGTCCCGCTCACGTCACCTACGGTTCGGGGAGGTAGCTACTAGCCCGGCGGCTGATACAGGCACAGGCAGTCAACTACCTCAGGCCCTACTTCATGAGCGGATGGGCCAGTATCTGCTCGACGGCGAGGGACGGGTCGTCGCCTTCTACGGTTACATGGATCTCGGCCAGGCGATAGACATCGCGACGGGCCTGGTAGAGAGCGGCGAATTGTTCGGGGTCGCGGGCCAGGGGGCGGTGAGTGGCCTGGCGGACACGCTGTTCGACGATCGGGAAGGGGCAATCGAGCCAGATGGTGACGCCGTTTTGGAGCAGCAGGTCGCGATTGGCGGGTGAGACGAAAGCGCCGCCGCCGAGGGCCATGACGGCGGGGCGGCCGGTCTCTACGGCACTCACGTGACGGGCCAGCGCGGCGGCTTCGATGCGGCGGAATTCGGCTTCGCCGCGGGCGGCGAAGATGTCGGCGATGGCTGTGCGTTCGCGGGCTTCGATTTCCTCGTCGAGATCGAAGAACGGCCAGCCGATGCGGTCGGCGAGCAGGCGGCCGACGGTGGACTTGCCGCTGCCCATGAAGCCGACCAGGTAGATGCCGGGAGTGCGCTTGAGGCGAAGATTCATGAAGCACCGAGCATTCGCGCCATGCGGCCGTGGACCAGGGCCGGCGCCAGGCGCGCGGCCAGGACGAGCAGCCAACCCGAGGGCGGCGCAACCACGGTGCGGGCGTCGCGCTCCACCCCGCGGCGAATGGCGCGGGCGCATTCGGCGGCGGTGATGGCGAAACGGCGCGCGCGCACCACCGCCGGCGGCGGGCCTCCGGCCAGCACGTGCTGTTGAAAGCCGGTGACCACGTAACCGGGGCAGACCAGCAGCGTATGCACGCCGTCGCGGGCCAGCTCCATGCGCAGGCCGTCGGTCCAGCCGGCCAGGGCGTATTTCGAAGCGCAGTAGAGCGTCATCCAGGGCAAAGTGACTTTACCGCCGATGGAGCCGACATTGACGATGGTGCCGGAGCGGCGGGCACGCATTTCGGGCGCGACCAACTGCGTCAGGGCCAGCGGCACAAAGAAATTCAGCTCCATCATGCGGCGGGTTTCGTCCAGGGGAGCGGCAAAAGAGGGACCATAGGCGCCTACGCCGGCATTATTGATGAGAATGTCGATTTGGCCGAAGCGCTCGATGGCGCGGGCGACGGCCTGGCGGCGGGCGTCGTCCTGGGTGAGATCGGAGGGCAGGAGCAGGGCGCCGCCCGGGTCGCTCCGTGTCAGGCCCTCGGCGGAGCGGGCCGCCAGCGCCAGCCGGGCTCCGGCACGCGCGAACTCGGCGGCGCAGGCTGCGCCGATGCCGCCGGAAGCGCCGGTGATGAACGCGACCTTACCATCAATCCGCATGGCGGGGCGAACTCACTGGCGGGGAGAGCCGGCAGGCCGCGATGCCTGTCCCACTACTGAGCGGTAAGGTATACATTGTCGGGTTTGGCCTGAAACGCCATAATGGTACCATGGCCGCCGCGCTGATCCCGTTGTTCCCGCTGGAGGTGGTGGTCTTTCCCCGGACCGCCCTGCCGCTGCACATTTTCGAGGAACGCTACAAGAAGATGGTGACGGAGGCGATCGCCGGCGCCTCCGAGTTTGGGGTGGTGCTGGCGAAGGCTAACGGGATTGTGAATGCAGGCTGCACGGTTACGGTGGAAAAGCTGGTGCAGACCTATGCCGACGGACGCATGGACATTCTGACGCGCGGCCACCGCCGCTTCGAAGTGGGCGCCCTCGACCAGGAACTGGAAATTTTGCGGGCCGAGGTGCGCTACTTCGACGACGACGATTTCACGCCGGTGCCCGCCGAACTGCGGCAACAGGCCATCGCGTACTTCGTGGAAATGAGCAAACTGGAATCGCCGCGCGGCCGTGGCGAGGCGGACCTGAGCGATCCGCAGATCAGTTTTCAACTGGCGCAGGACCTGCCCGACCTGGACTTCTTGCACAGTCTGCTGCGGCAACGGTCCGAAGCCGGCCGTCTCCGGGAGCTGAACCAATACCTCTCCCGCTACGTTCCGCGGCAGCAGCGCATCGAAAAGGTCAAGAGCATCGCGCCGACCAACGGCTTTGCCGGAAAGCATCCGGGGCACTGACCGATGCCGCGGCGCAGCCGTCCGGTTAGCCACAGCGCGTCTTCGTTTGCGTTTTCGGCCGGTTTGCACAGCGCCGTGCTGACCTGGCTGGTGCTGGCGAGCCACGGCCTGGAGGGCGAGAAGCCCCCGCTGCTGTACGACGCCCAGATTCGCCCGCATGAAACTCACCTGGTGTGGTACAGCCTGCGGAATCGCCTGCCGAACGTGAAACCCGCCATGAAGACGGCGCGCGCGCAGGCGCCGCGCGCGGCGAAGCGGTTCGACCAGCAAATCGTGGCGGGGCCGAAGGAAAGGCCCGGCGCGCCGCAATTGATCCGCGCGCCGGAGCCCAAGATAGAGCTTCCGAAGCCGCTGCCGCTTCCCAACCTGCTGGCGGTCTCGCCATTGCCGCCCAAGCCCGTAAAGGCGTTTGCGCCTCCGCCCGAGCGTATCGAGCGGCGGCGGGCGGCGGCATTGCCGGAAGCTCCCAAGCTGGATTTCAAACCGCGTATCGGGGCATTGGCAATGAAGTTGGAGCTTAACCGCCCGAAGCCGCTGCCGTTTACCGCGCCGGCCAGGCGGGAAAAGCGGGCGCCCGCGCTGGAGTTGCCGGAAGCTCCGGCGATTGCCGCGCCACTTCCCGCGATCGCCATGCCGCGCTTGCCCAACCGATTTCAGCCGCCGCCGGAGCGGGCCAGGAAAGCCGATGCGGCCGCCGCGTTGACGGAGGCGCCGCCGGAGCCGGCCACGATTCGGGCCGCACCCGATGCGGAGCTGGTCATCGCCGGCTTGAACCCGGCGCGGATCGTGAATATTCCCAAGCTGCCGGGGGCGCACGACGCGGGCTTTTCGGGTGGGCCGCGTCCGCGGGCGGAGGGTGCGGCGGCCGCGCCCAACGACGCCAAGGTGGTGGTGCCGGATCTTTCCGCGCATAGCGGCGAGCGCGATCCCGAGCCCACCCTGGTGGCCGGATTGGGGCCCAATCCACGGAAGGCGCTGCTGGACGCTTTGCGGCCGGGCGGTTTGGCAGCGGGCATGACTACCGGCGGAAGGCAGGTGCATGCGGCCCGCGTGGCCGGCGTTCCGGATGCCCGCCTGGCCGGAAGGGAGACTTATAGCATGGCGATTCAAATGCCAAATCTAACCAGCTACTCGGGAAGCTGGCTGGTGTGGTTCGCCGAACGGGGGCCGCGCGCGCAGGGGAGTATTCGGCCGCCGGAGCCGCTGCGCCTGGTGGACCCGAAATACGTGCGGACCGCGGCCGAAGAACGGGTGGAAGGAACCGTGCGCCTGTTCGCCGTAATCCGCACCGACGGCAGCGTGGATTCGGTGGAGTTGCTGCAGCGGCTGGACGGGCGCCTGGACGCAGCCGCGGCCGAAGCGCTGGCGAAATGGAAGTTCACTCCGGCGCTGCGGGACGAGGCTCCGGTGGAGGTGGACGCGGTCTTCGAGGTGCCCTTCCACCTGGCCCCGAGGACAGCCCGATGACGCGCCAATTCCTGATTATCGACGCCGACGACACGCTTTGGGAAAACAACATCTACTTCGAAGAAGCCTTCGAGGAGTTCTGTCAGTTTCTGGATCACTCGTCGATGACGCCGCACGAGGTCCGCGACGTTCTGGATACCATCGAGTTGGTCAACGCCCGCACCCATGGGTACGGCTCGCTCAACTTCGGGCGCAACCTCGGCGAATGTTACCGGCGGCTGGTGGAGCGCGAGGTGAAGGAAACGGACCTGAGGACCGCGATGGCTTTCGCCGAGCGGATACTGGAATGCCCGATGCAAGTGATCGAAGGCGTGCCGGAGACGCTGGCGTATCTTTGCGAACGGCACGAGCTGAACTTGTTCACCAAGGGACATCCCGAAGAGCAGACGTTGAAGATCGACCGCAGCGGGCTGGGAGGCTACTTTCATTTCACTCAGGTGGTGAAGGAGAAAGACACGGCCGCCTATCGCCGGCTGGTGGAAGAGCGCCGGATGGATCCGGCACTGACATGGATGATCGGCAACAGCCCGAAGTCCGACGTCAATCCCGCGCTGGAAGCCGGGTTGAACGCGGTCTTCGTGCCGCACGAGCACACCTGGGTGCTGGAAAAACAGGATCTGCTGCCGGGCGCCGGGACCTTGATGGTGGTGGAAGAGTTCGCCCGCCTGCGCGACATATTTTAGACAAACGCGTCAAGATAGGTACTCCACGCGGTACGAATCGTGGTATAACGCTGGGTAGTAGCATGAAGACGGCGATCTCCATAGAGGACGGCCTGTTACGCGATGCGGACAGAACCGCGCGCCTGATGGGCTTGAGCCGGAGCCGCCTTTTCGCCCTCGCAATGGGTGACTTCCTCGAACGTCAGCGGGGGGAACAGATGTTGCGCCGGCTGAACGAGGTCTATGCCGATGGTGCCGAACCAGCCGAAAAACGCCTCTTGAAGAGAATCAAGGCCAAGGTCCGCCCCGCCGCGAAAGAACGCTGGTGAGCGAGATTCGGCAGGGGCAAGTGTATTGGCTTGACTTCGGGTCCCCATCCGGCTCAGCGCCCGCCGACCGGCACCCCTGCGTCGTTGTCCAGAACGATATTTTCAACCGCAGCGCCATTGCAACCACCGTCGTGTGCCTGATCACATCGAATCTGAGCCGGGCGAACGCGCCAGGCAACGTGCTCCTGAAAAAAGGCGAAGCGAACCTTCCCAAGGCAAGCGTAGTGAACGTGCCGCAGATTCTCACGGTCGACAAGTCCGAGCTTGTGGAGTGCATCGGCAAGCTGAGCGTCGCCGCGGCCGGGGCCGTCCGCGACGGACTGCACTTGCTATTCGATCGGCTGTGAGGAGGGTCCGCAGCGCCGATCCGCAGTGAAAAACCACCTAATTTTGTGTCACAAGCGGTACGGGATACGACCATGCGTAATCTGGGCGCACACCATCGCACGGCGTTCGCCTTCTTAGCGAACCGAGTCCCGCCGCTCAAGCCAGCGGCGAAGAGACTCGTGCGTCTCACCGGACTTGCGACCGGCCAGGAGACTCTCCACGCTGATATCTTCATCCAGGTCGGGCCAGTGTATCCCCTCGCCACCCGCGATCAGCCGCCAGTTGGCGCGCTCCTTCGGCGTCCCATGCGCCAAACGCGGGAACCACGCGAGCGGCACCGTGATCGTTCTGCCATCCACCAGGTCCGATACCAGGGCGTCGTCACTTACGCTTACGTTCTGGGCAAGTGCATCTCTGAGTTCACTCCCCGAAATACTCATGCCATGACCTCAATACCGCGACCGCGTTTTCTTCAACCGATCTTTGGATACGTCCAATCTCCACCCGGCCCAGACCCCGGCTTCCCTCCAAGCGTACCGGTTCCAGCCAAAACTTCGCTTTTCCCTCTTCCCGTTCCACATGCACATGAGGAGGCTCATCTCGATCCGCCGAGTAAAAGAAAAATCGGTATGGCCCCTCCCGAAGAACGGTTGGCAACGATCCCAGTGTACATGGCCATCGGGGTACCGGTCGACGTCGTAGGAAAGCGCGGCGTCAATATCCGCAAGTTGCAACGAAGGATAGTTGGCAAGTATCTCGGCGCGGGACTCCTGTGGATTGTCGGCGCTCGATGAGGATGACTGAACAGGAGGTTCCCATCCGGACGGAGGCGGGCGTCGAGATGAGTCTCGACGCGGCACGCACGAGTGCGTACGCCACGTCCCCTTACCCCGCCAGCGCGTCAATCCCCGCCGGGTGTGACTGCTCGTACGCCTTAATCGCACTCTCCTGGTTCAGAATATAACCCAGCTCATCCACGCCCTCTAGCAGACAGTGCTTGGAGAAAGCGTCGATGGGGAATTCCACGGCGCGGCCGGAAGGGGTGGTCAGCGTCTGGCTGGCAAGATCGATCTTGACCACCGCGGCGGGGTCGGCTTCGACCGCGGCGAACAGTTCCGCCTGCACGTCGACCGGGATCACGATGGGCAGCAGCGAATTCTTCAGCGAGTTCTGTTTGAAGATATCGGCGAACGAGGTGCTCAGCACGGCGCGGAAGCCGAACTGGGTCAGGGCCCAGGGGGCGTGCTCGCGCGAGCTGCCGCAGCCGAAGTTGTCGCCGGCAAGGAGCACCTGGGCGCCGGCGGCGCGCGGCTGGTTCAGAATGAACTCGGGCTTGGGATTGCCCTGGGCATCGTACCGCCAATCGCAGAAGAGCTGCTTGTCGAGGCCCTGTTTGGAAGTGGTCTTGAGGAAGCGCGCGGGGATGATCTGGTCGGTATCGACGTTATTCAGAGGCAGCGGTACCACGCGGCTCTCGAAATTGGTGAACGGGGTCATAGCATTGTCCTCGCATCGGTAACTACGCCGGTGATGGCGCTGGCCGCGGCTGTCAGGGGGCTGGCCAGGAAAGTGCGGCCTCCTTTGCCTTGCCGGCCTTCGAAATTGCGGTTGGAAGTGGAAACGGCGTACTGGCCGGGCGAAAGCTGGTCGCCATTCATGGCGATGCACATGGAGCAGCCCGGCTCGCGCCACTCGCAGCCGGCTGCGCGAAATACCTCGGGCAGGCCCTCGGCGATGGCCTGGCGCTTCACTTCCTGCGAGCCCGGCACCACCATTACGCGGACGTTGGGACTGACCTTGCGTCCCCGCAGCATGGCCGCGGCGGCGCGCAGGTCGCTGATGCGGGAATTGGTGCAGCTTCCGATGAAGACCACATCGATGGCGTGGCCGGCCAGCGGCTTGCCGCCTTCGAGGCCCATATAAGCGAGCGCCTTCGAAACCGACTCGCGCTGCATCGGGTCGGCAAGCGCGGCGGGGTCGGGCAGCGTGGCGCCGATCGACATGCCCATGCCGGGGTTGGTGCCGTAAGTGATCATCGGTTCCAGCGCATCGGCATCGATCGTCACGCTCCGGTCGTATGCCGCGCCCTCATCGGTGGGAAGCTGGCGCCAGCGCGACACGGCGGCATCCCAGGCCGCGCCTTTCGGCGCGTGCGGACGGCCAGCCAGGTACTCAAAAGTGGTGTCGTCGGGCGCGATCAAGCCGGCGCGGGCGCCGCCTTCGATCGACATATTGCACACCGTCATGCGCTCTTCCATGGAAAGGCCGCGAATGGCGCTGCCGGTGAATTCGAATACCGAGCCGGTGCCGCCGCCCACGCCGATGCCGGCGATCAGCGCCAGAATAATGTCCTTGGCCGATACGCCCGGGCGCAGCCTGCCGTTCACTTCCACGCGGAAGCTCTTCGAGGGCCGCTGCAGCAGGCATTGGGTCGCCAGCACGTTCTCCACTTCGCTGGTGCCGATGCCGAAAGCCAACGCGCCGAACGCGCCGTGGGTCGCCGTGTGGCTGTCGCCGCAGGTGACGGTCATGCCCGGCTGTGTCAGGCCAAGCTCCGGCCCGATCACATGCACGATGCCCTGGCGGTCGCTGTGCACGCCCAGGCAGCGAATTCCGAACTCGGCGCAATTGGTTTCGAGCTGGGCGAGCTGGCGGGCGGCAATTTCATCCACAATCGGCAGCGACCGGTCGCTGGTGGGGATGCTGTGGTCGGCCGTGGCAATAGTCAGGTCCGGACGGCGAACCTTGAGGCCCCGTTCGCGCAGTCCCTGGAAGGCCTGCGGCGAGGTGACTTCATGCACCAGGTGCAGGTCGATGAAGAGCAGAGCGGGCGCGCCAGGCTGTTGATGCACCACGTGGGCGTCCCAAAGTTTTTCGATGATGGTTCGCGGCATAGCGTTCTTGCTTCCGGAGTGTTCCAATTCTGTATTACAGCACGTAGCTGTGGGACAGACCATCGCTCTGTGTGGTCTGTCATTGTTTCCCGGGCAGGCCCGGAACCTGGTTGGAAAGCCGGGCCGGCCCGATATGGCGGCTGGGCGGAAACCGGTAAGCTTCCGCTCAGCCAATCGCGAGACGTACCGCCTGGCCAACCTGTTCGGTGGTGGCGGGCGTCCCCGAAGGTCGCAGATCCGCGGTCACGTGCCCGCTGGCGAGAACGGCTTCGATAGCCTTCGCCACGGCGGCCGATTCCGCGGTCAATCCAAAACTGTAAGCCAGCATGGCCGCCACCGATCCGATGGCGCCCAGCGGGTTTGCCTTATTCTGTCCGGCGATATCCGGCGCCGAGCCGTGCACCGGCTCATATAGGCCGACATACGCACCGGACGGTTTGCGCGCGCCGATGGAAGCCGACGGCAGCATCCCGATCGAGCCGGCCAGCACCGCGCCTTCGTCGCTTAGAATGTCGCCGAACATGTTTTCGGTCAGCACAATGTCGAACCGCCGGGGATTGAGGATGAGCTGCATGGCGCAGTTATCCACCAGCAGATGGTCGAGCTCCACGTCGGGATATTCGCGCGCCACTTCGCACACTACCCGCCGCCAGAGCTGCGAGTTTTCGAGCACGTTCGATTTATCCACCGACGTGACTTTGTTGCGCCGCCCGCGCGCCAGGTGAAAAGCCGTGTGCGCGACGCGCTCGATTTCAGAGCGGGTGTACGTCATGGTATTGACCGCCCGGGTTTCGCCGCCGTCTTCGAAGATGCCGCGCGGCGTTCCGTAATAGATTCCGCCGGTCAGCTCGCGGACGATGATCATGTCCGTGCCCTCCACCAGGTGGTTCTTCAGCGGAGAGGAATCGAGCAGCGCCGCATACGCGCGCACCGGGCGCAGATTGGCGAATACGCCCAGCGCCTGCCGAATCGCGAGCAAGCCGCGCTCCGGCCGTTTTTCCGGAGGCGCGTTGTCGAACTCCGGCAGCCCCACCGCGCCCATCAGGGTGGCATCCGCCGCGGCGGCCAGGCACGCGGTCTCTTCCGGGAACGGCGAGCCCGTCCGGTGAATCGCGATACCGCCCAGCAGACCCTCGGCGAGAGTGAGCGGGTGGTTCCATTTTTCGGCTACATGCCGCAATACCAGCACGGCTTCGCGCGTCACTTCCGCGCCGATGCCGTCGCCGGGCAAGACCAGTACGTTGAGGTTCATGAATCAGTCCGCCGCGGCCTGCTGCGCCACCGGCGCCTCGCGCAGCAGGGCCAGGATCTCTTCGTCCATCAGCCCTTTTTTTCGCTGATCGGCCACGGCGGAGAAACGATAATAGAAGGCGTCCAGCTCTTCGCGGGAAAGTTCGTACCCGAGCTTTTGGGCGCGCTGGTGGAGCGCGTGGCGGCCGCTGTGCTTGCCCAGCACCAGTTCGCCCTCCGGCACGCCCACCGTGCGCGGGTCGATAATCTCGTAGGTGGTCTTTTCCTTGAGGTACCCGTCCTGGTGAATCCCGGCTTCGTGGGCGAAAGCGTTGCGGCCCACGATGGCCTTGTTCGGCTGCGGGCCGAAGGTGATCAGCCGGCTCAGCAACTGGCTGGCACCGTACAGGTGCTCGGCGCGGATGTCGGTGCGATAGGGATACTGGTCGGGGCGGGTCTTGAGAATCATGACCACTTCCTCCAGCGAACAATTGCCGGCGCGCTCGCCGATTCCGTTGACGGTGCATTCCACCTGGCGCGCGCCGGCTTCGATGGCGGCCAGCGAATTGGCCACGGCAAGTCCCAGATCGTCGTGGCAATGTACGCTCACGATGGCGTCTTCGCCCAGCGCGCGCGCGATCCTTCCGATCAGCGCGCCGTATTCCTTGGGCGTCGAATAGCCCACCGTGTCGGGAATGTTCACCGTGCCGGCGCCGGCCTCCACGACCGCTTTCGATACCGCTTCCAGGTAATCGGGATCGGTGCGCGCGCCGTCTTCGGCGGAAAACTCGACGTCATCGGTGTAGCGCCGCGCCAGTTCCACGGCGGCCACGGCTTCGTCCAAGACCTGCCGCTGGGTTTTCTTGAGCTTGTGTTTGAGATGGATTTCGCTGGTGGCGATGAAGGTGTGGATGCGAGGGTGGGCGGCGCGTTCCAGAGACTTGGCGGCGCGTTCCACGTCGAGCGTGCAGCAGCGCGCCAGCGCGGCTACGCGGGCCGTGGGAAACTCCGCGCCCACCGCCCATACGGCCTCGAAGTCGCCCTCGGAGGCGATCGGAAAACCGGCCTCCAGAAGGTCCACTCCCAGTTCCACCAGCTTGGCGGCCATTCGCAGCTTTTCCGGCACCGTCATGCTGCAGCCCGGAGACTGCTCACCGTCTCGCAAAGTAGTGTCGAAGATATATACGCGGTCGCTCATCGGGTTCAATCCAATACCCGATTATGGGCGTGTGTCGATCGATTTGGCAAATTTATAATTTTAGGATCTGCCATTAGTGCATGTTATAGTGAAAAATCAACGTCGATGGAGCTCTATCCGCTGCACGTTTTCCTGACCGTCGCCACCGAGAAGAGCTTTTCGCGGGCGGCGGACAAGCTGCTGCGTACCCAACCGGCGGTGTCGCTGGCGGTACAGCGCCTGGAAATGGAACTGGGAGAGCGGCTGATCGACCGTTCCGGCAAGGAGCTGATCCTGACCGACGCCGGCGGCGCCGTGCTGGAGTACGCCCGCCGCTTCCAGAACCTGGAGCTGGAACTCGGCAACGCCCTTTCCGAGCTCCGCGACAAATCCTCGGGGCGGTTGACCATAGGCGCCAACGAATCCACCACGCTTTATCTGCTGCGCCACATCCAGCGCTACCGCGAGCTGTATCCGCGGGTCAAAGTGCAGGTGCGCCGCAGCCTTTCGAGCAAGATTCCCGGCGAACTGCTGGACGGCAACCTGGAGTTGGGCGTGATCAGTTACGATCCCGGCGACGAGCGCATCCAATCGAAAGTGATCTACACCGACGCGATCGCACTGGTGGTGTCGCCGCGCCATCGCCTGGCCCACCGCAAACACGTGGCGCTGAGCGAGCTCGCTTCGGAAACTTTCATTGCGCACAACGTCACCTCGCCCTACCGGGACGTGGTGATCCGCAATTTCCAGACTCACAAGGTCCCCCTTCACATGGAAGTGGAAATGCCGACCATCGAGACCATCCGCAAGTTGGTGCAGAACGGCCAGGGCGTGGCGTTTCTCCCGCGCATGTGCGTGGAACAGGAAATCGAGCAGAAGCTGTTGTGCGAAGTGCGGGTCACGGAGATGAACGTGGAGCGCAAAATCCGGCTGGTATATCCCACGCGCCGCGCCCTGAGCCACGCCGCCCGGGCCTTCCTGGAACTGTTGGGATAGAGCCCACGTATCGAGTCCGAGCCGCGACTGTGAGGGAGCGGTTGCCCTCGAATACGTGACCGAGCTGGGCCACGTTTGGATAGTGCGTTGTGGCGGGGCGGCCTGGGAGGCCGCCGCAGGGCGAAGGGCTTAATGCCGCATACTTTTCCAGCCAAGCCCGCCTGCGTAAATAGTGGGGCGGGCAATTTTGCCCGCAGCCGCCTTTCTAGGCGGATCCTTCGAGGTGCAGCGAGTCTTCCTGCCAGGCGGGAGCCGGCTAAAAGCCGGCCGCAGCCAGAATTGGCTGCCCCACGATCTGTGCAGAACGTCGCCCTAATGGAAAAGTGTGCGGCATTGGGCCGAAGGGCCTGCCCCACAAATTCCTGGCTCAACCCAAATTCCACGACATCGGGAATTCGGACTCTCGGCTCAGCGCCGGCTCACGCGGAATATGTTCGACGTGTTGGCTCTGGTACGGAACGGGCGCTGGCTACCGTCGTAGGTACCAGTACCGTCTCGGGGAACGCGCTGCCAGGTACTTGGTCGAAATCGGGGCGGTTTCATGTATACTTTCGAGATGAAAATCCCGGTTACTGTCGCCGGCGCCGTCAGGGGTGGCGGCTATGGCGGAAGCGGTCAAATTCAGATTGACTGCGACTCGAGCAGAGGGGACATAGCAGCCCTTGAATGTAGTGGGATTCCCGGCTTGCTGGCAAATGGCGCGCGGCGGTATCCTCACGCGCCCGCGCTCCTGGCTCCCGGGCGCGACCCGATGACGTTCGGGCTGCTGTGGGAGCAAGTGCAGCAGGTCGCCGGAGCGATCAGCGCGGCGGGAATTGGGCGTAGCGACCGGGTTGCGGTCGTGCTGCCCAACGGGCCCGAGATGGCCGCGGCCTTTCTGTCCATCAGCGCCGCGGCAACCTGCGCTCCACTAAACCCCGGGTACCAGGCAAACGAATTCGAGTTTTACCTTTCGGATCTGAACCCCAAAGCCTTGATCGTCCAGGCCGGCGCTGAATCGGCTGCCGCCACCGTTGCCCGGGCGCGCGGGATTCGAGTGATCGAACTGGTCCCGGAGATCCAGTGCGAGTCGGGCGCGTTCTCGCTTCAAGGCGTTGCTCCTGGCCCGGATCGGAGGGTCGTTCGCGAGCCTGGGGATGTCGCGCTGGTTTTGCACACCTCGGGGACCACGGCGCGCCCAAAACAGGTTCCCCTGACTCACGCGAATCTATGCACCTCGGCGCGAAATATTGGGGTTTCGCTCCAGCTCAGCCCGGAGGATCGGTGCCTCAACGTGATGCCGTTGTTTCACATCCACGGCTTGATCGGTGCGCTGCTTTCGTCGCTGGCCGCGGGATCCAGTGTTGCGTGCACGCCGGGTTTTCATGCCTTGCAGTTTTTCGATTGGTTCGACGAATTCCGACCCACCTGGTACACAGCCGTGCCGACCATCCATCAGTCGGTTCTGGTGCGCGCGGCACAGCATCGCAAGAGCATTGCCGGGTCGCGACTGAGGTTTATCCGCTCCTCATCGTCGGCTTTGCCTCCCAAGCTGATGGCTGAGCTGGAAGAAATGTTTCAGGTGCCGGTGGTGGAGGCTTATGGCATGACGGAAGCCTCCCATCAGATGGCCGTCAACCCGCTGCCGCCCGGCGTACGCAAACCAGGCTCGGTTGGACGGGCCGCGGGTTGCGAGGTGGCCATTATGGACGAGCAAGGCTCGTTCCCGCCAGCGGGACATATTGGCGATGTCGTGATCAAAGGCTCCAACGTCATGGGCGGCTACCAGAACAATCCGGCGGCCAACGCAAACTCGTTTACCGCCGGTTGGTTCCAGACCGGCGATCAAGGCAGGCTGGATTCGGACGGCTACCTGTTCCTCACGGGCCGGACCAAAGAGATTATTAATCGCGGCGGGGAAAAGATCTCTCCCAGAGAAGTAGACGACGCGCTGATGGAACATCCGGCGGTAAAGCAAGCCCTGGCTTTTGCGCTTCCCGATGCGCGGCTTGGCGAAGATGTGGCCGCCGCCGTGGTGCTTAAAGAGGGCTGCACGGCCACCGCGCTTGAATTGTGCGAATTCGTCGCCGCGCGGCTCGCGAATTTTAAGGTTCCTCGTCAGATCGTGCTTCTCGACGAGATTCCGAAAGGTCCCACCGGGAAACCCGTGCGCATCGGCCTGGCCAAAATCCTCGGCCTGACCGATTCCGCACCCGCGAAGGTTGCGCCGCGCCAGCCGCAAACTCCACCGCGAACCCGGACCGAAGAACAGTTGGCTGGCTTATGGCAGCAAGTGCTGGGAGTGAACAGCGTCGGCGTGCACGACGACTTTTTCGAGATGGGCGGAGATTCGATACTGGCGGCGCAGTTTTGCTCCCGCGTCGCGGCTGTGCTCGGCGTGCAGTTGTCGTTTCCCGGCTTGTTTGAAGCGCGCACCCTGGAGGGTATTGCCGGCTTACTGGAGTTGGAAATGGCCGGGCAGGGCCGCCCGAAGCCACCCTCCATCGAGAGAGCCGCGCGCGGCAGTGCCATCCCTCTTTCCTACTCCCAACGGCAGTATTGGTTCCTGGAGCGGTTCGAGAACGGCGGAGCCAACTTTGTCCGCCCCAATGCCTGCGTGCTGCGCGGCCCCCTCGATGTAGAGCTTCTGCGCGAAAGTCTGAACCAGGTCGTGGCGCGGCACGAGATTCTGCGGACGACCTATCACGAATCCGATGGCGTGCCGGTGCAGAGGGTTCAAGACGCCCGCCCCGTGGCGTTGCCGCTCACGGATCTGACGGGAATTCCAGAGGGCGAACGTTCCGGCCGGGTTCACGAGTTGGCTCGAAGCGAGGCGTGGCGGCCCTTCAATCTGTCCGCGGACCAAGTGCTGCGCGCCAGCCTGCTCAAACTGGCCGATGAGGAGCATATCCTACTGCTGACGACGCACCACATCGCGGCGGACGGCTGGTCGGACCGGGTGGTGCTTCGCGAGGTGGCGGAACTCTACGGCGCAAAATGCGAGGGGCGCGCGGCCGTTCTGCCCGAGCTGCCGGTTCAATACGCGGACTTCGCGCAGTTCCAGCACCGGTGCTTCGCGGACGGCCGGTTCGATGCGCAGATCGAGTATTGGAAGACGCGGTTGGCCGGCTGCCCGGAGTTGCTGCGTTTGCCCACGGACCGGCCCCGGCCGGAGCGCCAGACCTATCGGGGCGGCGTCGAGTCCGCCGTTGTGCCCAAGCAAACGGTTGCGGCGCTCAAAGACCTCGGCCTTCGACACCACGCTACGCTTTACATGACTCTGCTGGCGGCCTTCCAGGTTTTGTTATCGCGCCACTCGGGCGACCAGGATCTCGTGGTCGGGTCTCCGATTGCAGGGAGGACGAACCCTCAGACGGAGCCGCTGGTGGGGCTTTTCGCGAGCGTGCTGGCGATGCGCGCAGACCTCAGCGGCGATCCCAGCTTTCAGGAGTTTATCGCGCAAACTCGACGAAGCGTCCTGGACGCCCACGTCAACCAGGACGTTCCCATCGAAAAGTTGATCGAGCAATTATCGCTGAACCGCACCGCGCGGCATCCAGCATTGTTCCAGGTGTTGTTTCAGCTCCGTAATCTGGGTGCGGAAACCGCGCATCTCGGCCCGGTAACGCTGGAGCCGTTCGATTTCGACCCAGGCACCGGGGAGTTCGATCTTTATCTCGATGTATGGGAGAGAGCGCAAGGCTTGTATTGCGTTTTGAACTACAACTCGGATCTGTACGACGGCGCGACCGCACGGAGAATTCTGGGCCAGTATGAGACATTGCTCCAAGCGATCGTCACAGACGCAGGCCAGAGAGTTTCTCAATTGAACATCCTTCCGGACGAGGAGCGCCGGCAGGTTCTGGTCGAGTGGAACGAGACCGCCGCGGAGTATCCGTGCGATTCCTCAATGCACGAGCTGGTCGAAGCGCGAGCGCGAGCGACGCCGGATGCGATCGCGGCGATATGCCGGAACGAGCAACTCACTTATGAAGAACTAAACCGGCGCGCCAACGGATTGGCTCACCTACTTTGGGAGCGCGGCGCCGGCCGGGGTGCGCTGGTTGGAATCGCGCTGGAGCGGTCAATCGCACTGGCTGTGGCGCTCGTTGGCGTGCTGAAGGCGGGCGCGGCTTACGTGCCCTTGGATCCGGAGTATCCGCGGCAGCGCCTGGCGGACATGCTCGACGATACCCACTGTACGCTGGTGATCACGACCTCCGGGCGCGCGCGAAATCTGGCCGGAGCGGGAGTCGAGGTGCTGGGCATCGATCCAAGCGATCCGGAAGGCGCGATTTCGAGCGACCAACCTCCCGCGGCCGGCGTGCGGGGGCACGACTGTGCCTACGTCATTTTTACTTCCGGATCCACCGGCAGACCGAACGGCGTACCGGTGGAACATCGTTCTCTGGCAAATATCAGTCGTTTCTTTGCAAAACACGTGGGCCTCGAACCGGGCGATCGGGTGCTCCAGTTCAATTCCTTTAGTTTCGACGCTGCCGCGGAGGAGATCTTTTCCTGTTGGCTCGCCGGCGCGACACTGGTTTTCTGGCCGGAACCGAAGGCGCCGTCGCTGGCTGAATTTGTGGAGTTCGTGGAACGGGAGCAGATCACTCTGCTGGATCTGCCGACCGCGTATTGGCACGAATGGGCAAGCGAGATCGCTGCCGGCGGCCTTCCGATGCCTTCCAGCGTCCGGGCGGTCGTGATCGGCGGAGAAAAGGCGCTAGCTCCCAAGCTTGCGCTATGGGAACAGGCCGCTGGCGGGCGCATCCGGCTGTGCAACACCTATGGCCCGACCGAGGCGACGATTACCTCGACGGTCTACGACGCAGTGCCGGGTAAGGGCGCGGCCGGCCGCATACCCATCGGGCGTCCGATCGCCAACACGACTCTTTATATTCTGGACCGATTGCTGCAGCCGGTCCCTATCGGAGTTCCCGGAGAACTGTATATTGGAGGCGCCGGTGTTTCGCGCGGCTACTTGAACCGGCCCGAGCTTACCGCGCAGAGGTTCATCGCCAATCCGTTTCGCGACGCACCGGATCCGCGTCTCTACAAGACTGGGGACCGAGTGCGGTATCTGCCCGACGGCAATGTGGAGTTTCTGGGCCGCACCGACGATCAGGTGAAGTGGCGAGGGTTTCGAATTGAGTTAGGCGAGTTGGAGAACGCCCTGGCACATCATCCCCAGGTCCGGGCCGCGGCGGCTTCTCTTCGGGAAGATCCGGAGGAGCAGCCTGGGCTGGTTGCCTACATCGTCCCCGACGGCGCGCCACCTACGCCAAACCAACTGGCCCGGTTCTTGAAAACGCGGCTGCCCAATTACAGTCTGCCGTCGCGGTACGTTTTCCTGGAAACATTGCCTCTGATGCCGAATGGCAAGGTGGATCGCGAGGCTCTCAGAATTCCCGAGCAGACCAACCCTCGAATGGCCACAGAGGTTTGTGCGCCGCGAACCAGTACAGAAGACCTGCTACTGCAAATCTGGGAGGATGTGCTCGACCGGCGGCCCATCGGCATGGAGGAGGACTTCTTCGAACTCGGCGGCCATTCGCTTTTGGGCGTGCGTCTGCTGGCGCGAGTCGAAGCCGTGTTCGGCAAGCGGCTTACGCTGGCTAGTTTTTTTGAGGCTCCGACGGTGGCGCAAATGGCCGGGCAACTGCGAAACGGAGCGCAGGTGGCCACCGGGCAGGTGATCCCCCTTCGGTCGGGCACGGGCGGTATGCCGCTCTACATCCTGCATGGGACGCCGATTTTCCGGTCGCTAATACTCAATGTTCCGAAGGGACTCCCGGTACGTCTTTTGTCCGCGTTCGACCCGGCCGACATGCCGCGGCCCTGCCGATTGGAAGACATCGCCGCAAGGCAGGCAGAGGCGATTCTCCGGGATCGACCCGATGGGCCGTTGGCGATCGCCGGATGGTGCGCGGACGGAGTTCTGGCTGTGGAAATGGCGCAGCAATTCCTGCAACGCGGTAAGAGCGTCCCGCTCGTGGTTTTGATCGATTCGTTCAACCCGGCACGCCTGAGACGCGGTGGCCGCCTTAAAACGCGGAGCAGCCTGATGGCTGGCCGTCTGCGCTTTCACTTAGCCAATCTCTCGGCGCTTAACGCCGCCCGGGCTGGGGACTATGTCGCCCAGCGCTGGCGCACAGTTGAAAAGGGGGCCAAGCGCCAGATCCGGGGATGGATGTACGGGCAGGATCAGACCGCGCAGCAGCTCAGGGACTTTTGCGTGATGCGTTACGAGCCGCGCCCCTACGCGGGTCCTGTCATCTTGTTCCGCGCGCAGGCTCGAGCTTCCGGCGCCTTGTCCGATCCGGCCGAAGCCTGGAGACCTTTGCTTCCGGGCCTGGAGGTCGTCGACGTACCCGGCGATCATGAGGAGATTTTCAGCGAGCCCAACGTGCATATCATTACGGAGTACCTGGCGTCGCGGCTCACGCGCGCAACGACGGGCGCGCCGGAAAAGACATACGCTCACATGGTTTGACCTTTCGGCTTGCCACTTTCGTAACGCCGATCAAATTAGCTTCAGCAATCTGTTACCGTGAAACCGGAGAAAAAATATGGAGGCGTTCCGGTTTCATGTGTTTGTGTGCGGCCAGCAGAAGCCCGAAGGCGTGCCGTGCTGCGCGGGGCGGGGTTCGGCCGAGGTGCTGGAGGCGCTGCGGCGCGAGATTGGCGCTCGCGGGCTTGCGGACGAAGTCCAGGTGACCACGTGCGGCTCGCTAGGCTTGTGTGAACACGGGCCGAACCTGGTCGTGTATCCCGAAGGCGTCTGGTATTCGGGCGTAACCCCGGCCCACGTGCCGGAGATCGTCCACTCCCATTTCGAGCAAGCTACACCCGTCGAGCGCCTGGTGCGCAACGATGCCGCCGCTCTGCGCGCGGAAATCCTGCAGAACCGGGACAAGATGTTGGCGGCGCGCCGCGCCCGGGAAGCGGCCGGGGTGCTGCCCGACGAACTGACCGAACTGCTGCGCGGATTTCAGGAGAGCCGCGCCCTCCTCACCGCGCTGGAGCTCGACCTGTTCACGGCGGTGGGGGACGGCGCCGATGCCCAACAAGTGGCCACCATCCTCCACAGCCACCCGCGCGCCACAGAGATGCTTCTGAACGCGCTGGCGTCCCTCCGTTTGCTGGTGAAGCGGGAAGGCGTCTTTTACAACTCGCCCGCTACGGCGCGCTACCTCGTTAGCGGCTCGCCCGACAACGCCCAGCCCGCTTTGCTGCACACCGCCCACCTGTGGCACCGATGGTCGACCCTCACCGACTGCGTCCTCGCCGGCACCGCCGTCGCTGACGATCGGAATGCCGAAATCGCCGCTCGCGGCCAGGATTGGACCGAGGCCTTCATCGCCGCCATGCACCGCAACGCCTCCGAACGCGCGCCGCTGGTGGTGCGGGCCGTGGGCGCTGAAAATGTCGGCCGTATGCTCGACGTGGGCGGCGGGTCGGGCGCTTATTCGATCGCCTTCGCCCAGGCCAATTCCGCCCTACAAGCTGAAATATTGGACCTCGCCGCCGTTCAGCCTATCGCGCTCCGCCACATCCGCGAGGCTGGAGTGGCGGATCGGGTCAAGGTCCGCGCCGGCGACTTGCGTTCGGACGGGCTGGGCGAAGGGTTCGACCTGGTGTTTATCTCCGCCATCTGCCATATGCTCAGCCCGGCGGAAAATCTCGACCTGCTGCGCCGCAGCCGTGAGGCGCTGGCCCCCGGCGGCCGCATCGTCATTCAGGATTTCATCCTGGAGCCGGACAAAACGGCTCCCCGCTTCGCCGCCCTGTTCGCGCTCAACATGCTGGTGGGCACGCGCGAGGGCTCGAGCTACAGCGAGCCGGAGTACGCCGCGTGGCTCGGCGAGGCGGGTTTCCGCGACGTCCGCCGCGTGCGCCTGCCGGGAATCACCGGCCTCATGATCGGTTCGCGGCCTTTGTAAACAAATCGACACACAGGCCGCGGGCCTACTCCACTTATATTTTTTCGCAATTTGTTTACAGCCCGTTCGCATTTCGGACATTAGCGGCGTGTATTCAATGGAGATATGACACAAAGACTCTATCTTCCATTGCTGCTGGCGCTGACCTGGGCTGAATGCGGGGGTGAACGACGAAGGCTCCACGGCGGAGGTATTCGTCAGCAATGTATTGAGCGGCACCGTGACACGGGTGAATCTCTCCATCGGTAGCAGCCAGGTCACGGTGACCGGCAAGACGCGGATCGGGTCCGGTTACGCCCACCAGCCCAATGCCGCGGCCGTGGTGGTGGGGCCGACTGGTCTGGCATACGACCCGGGCCGTGACACCCTGTATGTGGCCTCGACCGCCGATAACAAGATCTTCGCCATCGGCGACGCCGGAGACCGCAATAGCAGTGCAGGCGAGGGTTATGTGGTGTTTGCCGATCAAACCCACTTGCACGGCCCGCTCGGATTGACTCTGGCACCAAATGGCAACCTGATTACCGCCAACGGCGACGCGGTGAACGCCGGAGGCACGCAAAACGAACTGGTGGAGTTCACGCCGCAAGGGTACCTGGTGGCCCAATACGAGATCGACGCCGGCGCGCCCGGAGCCGCGTTTGGGGTCGTCAGCACAGGTTCCTTTGGCTCCTTCCGTTTTGCCGCCGTGGACGACGATCTCAACACAGTGACCGTCTGGACCCTGCCGGCGGGCTACTGAGGCGAGGCAAGCGCTCGTGAGCGCTTAACCGATTTGGGGATTTCGCAGTTTAGGCCCGGCAACCGCTCGGTTACGGACACCGCGTGTTTGCAGTTACTTACCGAGCCGCGACCGTCAGGGAGCGGTTGCCGGGAGCGGGTTTCCCCAAAACGGTTGAGCACCCACCGCTCGTGAGTACGCGGCTTCGCAATTACGATTGTGTACTCTCGATGCGTGTGTGCAACCGCTCCCTTACGGTTGCGGCTCGGTTTGATACCCAGGGAGCGGTTGCGGCAGCGGTTAATGGTGGAATTGCGCCGCGTGCGCCGTCGAGCGGAATCCGGGCTGCCCGGCGAACCAGTCCAGGTGGCGGCGGATGTCGCGGACCAGCATATCGGCCAGTTCGAAGGTAAAGCCGTTGCGCACCACCACGCGCTGCACCACCAGATCTTCCCGGTTGGCGGGCATGCGGTAGGCGGGCACCTGCCAGCCCCGGTCGCGCAGGCGATCGGCCAGATCGTAGAGCGACCAGTGCGTTTCCTGTTTCAGTTTCCAGGCGAACACCGGCAGGTCGGTGCCCTGGCTCATCAGCTCGAAGGGGCCGATGGCCGCAATCTGTTTCGCCAGGTGAACGGCTACATCCTGGCAGGCCTGGTGAATGGCGCGGTAGCCGGACTTTCCCAGCCGGATCAGGTTGTAATACTGCGCTACTACCTGGCTGGCCGGGCGCGAGAAGTTAATCGCCAGAGTCGGCATGGTGCCGCCGAGATAGTCGACGTTGAAGATCAACTCCGGGTGCAGGTCCGACGCTTCCCTCCAGATCACCCACCCGACTCCCGGAAACACCAGGCCGTATTTGTGACCGGAGGTGTTGATCGATTTCACCCGAGGCAGGCGAAAATCCCAGACGAGATCCGGTTGCAGAAAGGGAGCCACGAAGGCCCCGCTGGCGCCATCCACATGGATCGGGATGTCGAGCCCCGTCTTCTCTTCGAGACGGTCGAGCGCGGCGCTCAAACCGGCGACGTCTTCATAGTCGCCAGTGAACGTGCTGCCCAGCACGGCCACCACGCCGATGGTGTTTTCGTCGCACATGGCCGCGGCCCGTTCCGGATCCGTCACCGAACTCGCGCCCTCCAGCGGAACCGAGCGCGCCTCCACATCCCAATAGCGCACGAACTTGTGCCAGCAGACCTGGGTGTTGGTGCCCAGCACCAGGTTGGGCCGCTCGGTGGACTTGCCGGCCTTGCGCATTTTCTCGCGCCAGCGCCATTTGAGCGCCAGTCCGCCCAGCATGCAGGCCTCACTCGACCCGATGGTGGAGGTCCCCAACGTGGTTTCGGGACTGGGCGCGTGCCAGAGCTCCGCCAGCATGTGGACGCAGCGCATTTCGAGCTCGGCGGTTTGCGGATACTCGTCCTTGTCGACCATGTTCTTGTCGACGGTCTCGGCCATCAGCTTCAGCGCTTCCGGCTCCATCCACGTGCCGCAAAACGTGGCCAGGTTGAAGCGCGAGCTGCCGTCCATGATCAACTCGTCGTGAATCAGGTGATAGGCCGTGCTGGCAGGCATCTCCTCCTCGGGAACGGAGTGGCGGGGAGACGGTCCGAGCAGCCACTGGCGGGCGTACATGGGCCGCATGACGCGCAAAATCTCGTGGGTGGGATGGTGTTTTTCGTCCATGATCGGTCAACTCTACCATGTCTTTCAAGGCGCGTGGGTTTCGATCTAATGACGCCACAGGAACCGCGCCGGGTGCTTCCGGAGCTCGCTCCACAGCGCCACGATCAGCTCTTTGCGGCCGCCGGTGTCCACGTTTCTGGCGCGCAGAGCCAGCCACAGCCCGAGCGCGAAGGACACGCTGAAATTCAGCAATCCCGTCGCCACCAACCCGAGCCCCGCCCACCCTATCCCGGACCATGGTAAAGGGCTGCGCCACCCGAGCGAACTCACGTCATAGGCCAGCGACGCACCGGCCAGCGTAATGTGCCGGACTTCGAGCGGCGCGCCGGCGAAAACGCCGACGAACGGCAGCAGCCCCAGCAGCAAGCCCAGGCATACGTAGCCGGCCACGCCGCTCAAGTGATGCTCCACGAGCCGGCCCAGTTCTTCCGCCCGGCCGGCGCCGGCAGACGAGCGAATTCTCCGGCTTTGGGCAATTCCCGCCGGCAGGCGATTGAGCACCATCCAGTTTCCGGTCCAGCCGGCAACCAGGCTCGAGAGCCACAGGAAACATCCCGTAAGCGCGGCGAAGGGGATGGTAAAACTCCGCCACGGGTGCATGGATTCCAGGCCGTGCAGGGCGACTTCGTGAGACAGAAAGGGGTTGCCGTTTCTCCATTGAATCAATACGCCGATCAATGCCGCCAGCGGAATGGCACCCAGCAGGTTCGCGATGGTGACGATGGTCTGCGTGCGGGTAATGGCCGCCACCAGGCTGACTTCCGATTGCATCCCATCTTCTTTTTCGAGCGCGTCGCCCAGAGCCGCGGCGGTCATCGACGGCATCTTCGAAGCCAGGCTCCAGCCCAGAAACTGCATCAGCACAAAGCTCAGCGTGTAATTCAGGCTGTGGGCGGCGCCGATCCACAGCGGCGCCAGCGGCATCCTCGCCAAGCGGTACTTGAACAGGGCAGTGAAGGCAGTGATCCCTCCCGCGCCCAGCGCTCCCCAGCCCATCGTCGCCCAGTCGGACCGGGAGCCGGCAATGTAATGCTCGCCGCTCTTGCCCGTGTGTGTCACAATCCGGCGCGCGATCCGGTTCACGCTGTTGCGGAGCAGGCTGTGAACCCCGCGCTCCTCGGCGAAGGCGCGCACCAACATCGACCCGAACGCGCGGCCGTCTTCCCGGCCGGACAGCACGCGCAACAGCACTTCGATCCTCTCCAGTTGCGCCAGCACCAGATCCAACCGAAACACCAGATCGGAGGAGACGCCCCGTTCCTCCATGCGCGCGTGGGAAAGGCCGGCGGAAATTCGGCATTCGAGCACGACTTCCTCGAACCGGTCGCTCGCACCGGGCTCGTCCGGCGATCGCTCGAACCGGCCGGCCGCATCCACCAGGTCGAAGAAGGGCGATTCCGTTTCATACTGGTGCGGCATCAGCTTCATGATTCCCCGGGACAAGCCGATCGCCGCCGCCCGCAACGCGAGCAGGCGGATGGCCACCGCGAAGTCCGCCGCCGATCCTCCCACCAGTTCGCGCCATGGGGCGGCGTCCTCCTCGCTGAGGCCCGCCACCCATTCGGCATCCTCCTCATTCAGGTCCGAACCTTGCAGGGCCGCGTACAGATCCAGTTCGTCCTCGGGCTGGGGCAGCACCCGCCGCTTGACGCGCGCCATCAACTCGCGCGCCAGCGAAGTGGCTTCCGGCAGCCCCGCCTCGGCAAACACTCTCGGAGCGAAAGCCTTCTCCCAGATCTGCCGGAATCTCTCTCTTGCGTCCGGATTCCCGCCGATTCCTTCCGCCAGCCCGCGCAGGCGTTCGGTACGTTTTTCCGGCGGAACGCTCTTGAGCCATGCCAGGGTGTTCTGCAACCATTCGCGCTCCGCCTGGGCGCTCTGGCCGGGCGCCAGGATGGCGAGAGCTTGAACCGGGTCTGAGGCGATCCCCTTCATCTTTCGATAATCGCGCAAACCGGCCCGCCACCGGAGAGACCGGTTTTCGCGTGGTGGGTCCAGCCGCTCTTATCCATCGGTATATATCCAAAGAAATACTGGCGACGTTGCCAAGGCAGAGTGTATACTTTCATGCAAGTAGGCCGATGCACATTAGTCCCGACTCGTAACAAAGACATAGCCAAATCGCCGATCGAAGGAGAATTTCGTGTACACCAACCCAATCCACGTCACCATCCTGAACCGGTTTCTGCAAGTGCCACTAATGACCGCACTTGCAGTTTTACCGGCAGTTGCGCAGATTCCCGACGCTCCGGTGTCGTCCGGGATCGCTACACAGATATCCCGGCACCAGCGTTCCCCGCTCAGGGTTCACGAGCGGCGCTACGATGGCACCATCACCAGCGAGAACTGGAGCGGCTACGCCATCACCGGCACCAATATTACGGATGTTAAGGGGTCATGGATTGTGCCGGCCGTCACCTGTCCTGCGACACCGCCTCCATCGCCGCGATCGAGGAACCAGCCTCAACAGGATCAATATGCCGCGTTTTGGGTGGGCATCGACGGATATTCTTCCAGCACGGTGGAGCAGATTGGAACGGATTCCGACTGTGACGGCGCCAACCCGAGTTATTACGCCTGGTTCGAGTTTTATCCGCACCCCTCTTATAGCGTCAATAATTTTCCGGTAAGGCCCGGCGATCGTATTTCCGCGGAGGTCAGTTACAGCAGCAGTACCAAACTGTTCACCGTCACGCTCGCCGATGAGACCAGCGGAAAGTCGTTCAGCACCAGTACGTCTGTCTCCTCGGCCGCGCGGTCGTCGGCCGAATGGATCGCCGAAGCGCCATCCAGTAATTCGGGCGTCCTGCCTCTTGCCGATTTCGGCACCGTCGATTTCGGCGCCAACTATACTTCTGTGTCCAATACCTGCGACGCAACGGTTAACGGAACGACCGGCGCAATCGGTTCCTTCAGCGCCAACGAGGCAATTACCATGGTCAGCTCCAGTGGTGTGGATAAGGCCGTACCGGGCGCGCTGGTGAACTCGGCGAGCTTCGTCGTTTCGTGGCAGTAGTCCTGGCGGCGCGCCGCCTTGAGGAATATGAGCTGACCCATTTTTTCATGTGACGACCGTCACTCGACCAATGTTCGCTCGTTTGCGGTCCTTCGCCACGCCGCTCGCACGGGACCACCCTTGAGCCAGTGACTCGGGGGCCGACCACAAAACACGATAGTCTGCCCCACCCCGGCCGGGTGCCTAACCGATTTGGGGGGGTAGTTCACGGCAACCGCTCCCTTACGGTCGCGGCTCGGTTACGGACACCGCGTGTTTGCACCCACTTACCGAGCTGCGACCATCAGGGAACGGTTGCCGGGCCTCAACCGCGAAATCCCCAGATCGGTTAAGCACCTACCCCGGCGGGCTGTCCCGCGGCGAAGCCGAAACCTGGCGCAGCCCAAATTTCAATCCGCTCTCGGGTGTTATACTGAATCGGACCCGGAAATCTAAAATGGAAATCCCGGGTAATGTCTATACACCACTTTGCTGCGTGGGGTTCCTATGTCTTCTCGACATCTGGTATCTCCATAACAAGACGAGTCCCGGAGCGCGTGGCTCGGGTACAGGAGTTATTCGCATGTTGAGACCTATCTTCGGTTTGACATTGTTACTGGCCGCCGCGGGCGTGCTTGCCGCGGCCGATGAGGCGCCCGTTCCGTCGTGTAATCTTGCGCCAGGCTGGTCGCAGGCCGGCCCCGACCGCACCTACGTCGCCGACAACCTGTTCGAGTATATGGATGGCAACGCGGAAGGCTACCTGATTTACGGCTTTCTCAAAATGCAGGGCGTCACCTGCAAGAAGGGGGACGTCACCTTCGTCGTCGATCTCTCCGATTTCGGCGACGCAGATTCCGCTTACGGCATGTTCACGTCGAACGTGGATGGGCGTCAACCGACTCAGAAAATCGGCATGAACGGGCAGATCGTTCCGCGCCGCGCCTTCTTTGCCAAGGGCCGGTATTTCCTTGAAATCGCCGCCAATCCCGAGGGCGATTACACCCCCCAGTTGAAGGAATGGACGGCGGCGATGGAGAAGCTCATTCCCGGCAGCACCGTGCTGCCCCCCGCGCTGGCCTGGTTCCCAACCGAACAGCGCCAGAGCCTCCGCCTGGTGCCGGAGAGTGTGCTCGGCCTGCGCCTGTTGAAACGCGGGTATGCGGCGCAGTACGAATACGGCAAGGCTTTCGTCGTGCTGGAAGCCACCCCCCAATCGGCCGCGGCCGTCATGGAGCAACTGCGCAAGCGGTTCGGCGCCACCACTCCGGCGGCCATTGCCGATGAAGCCTTCCAGGCGACCGACCAGTACCTCGGGCGGCTGTGCGTGTTTCGCCAGGGCCGGTATATCGCTGGCTACGCCATTTCCGCCGACGGCATGGACCCCGTCTCCCTCAGCAAAACCCTCGCCGGGAAAATGCCCAAGACGGACTGAGAGCGCAAACCTGTCTAATGCTGGAAATAGGGCGGCTCGTTGCCGGGGCGCCACTTGATGTTGCAGCCCAGCGACGGTTTCTGTTCCGACGGCACTGGCAGGCCGGCCAGTGCCGCGTCGATGGCGCGGCGCAGGTCCGTGCCGGTCAGCGGAACGCCGTTGTTGGGGCGGCTGCCATCGAGCTGTCCGCGATAAACCAGTCTGCGATCGGCATCGAACAGGAAGAAATCCGGAGTGCAGGCGGCGCCATAGGACTTGGCGACGGCTTGCGTCTGGTCGAACAGGACGGGATAGTCGAGGCCCAGCTCGGCGGCCAACTCCCGCAGCCGCTCGGGAGCGTCGTCGGGATAGAGGGCGACGTCGTTGGAAGCGATGGCCACGATACCCAGCGGACGGCCGGTGTAATCCTTGCCCAGCCGCGCCAGTTCCCCCTTGACGTGTTGCACATAGGGGCAATGGCGCGAAATAAACATCACCAGCACCGCTCTGGAGCGCACAAAATCGGCCAGCCCGACGTCCCTACCCGTGGTGACGTCGGGCAACGAGAATTCGGGAGCCGGAGTTCCCAGTTCAGTCATTGTCGATTCGGTTCTTGCCATGAATTTGCTCTTTCGATTCGAGCATAGCAAAAGACCTGGCGCCGGCAGGGGGTGACCGATCTGGGGACTTCAAAGGTTAAGGCGGGCAACCGCTCCCTCGCGGTCGCGGCTCGGTAAATGACTGCAAACACGCGGTGTCCGTAACCGAGCCGCGACCGTAAGGGAGCGGTTGCCGGTAACTAACTCCTCCAAATCGGCTAAGCACCCGCAGGGTGGCGACAATAGCTGCCGGCGGCCGATCTGGGATAATTAGAGTGCTCGCGTCCCGCCCTGAGTCCTGGAGAGTTACCCTTCGCACGTCCGCGTGCCATCGCCGGAGGTTATCAGGTATGCGCAAATCGCCGTTTCTCGCCGCAGCCTTCGCTTTGTCCGCCGCCGGTTTGTATGCCGACTCTTCGCCCGCGCTGCAGTGGGTGATACCGCTCGGCGGATCGGGCGCCAGCGCGGTCGCCGGAGCCGCGGCGGATTCCCACGGGAACCTATACATTGCCGGCAGCACTTACGCCCTGGATTTTCCCACCGTGGCCGCGGCCCAGCCCACCCCCGGCGGGTCCACGCTCGTCCGCATCCCTACCGCTACCGGCGTCTCCGACAAGCTCTATCCCCCGGGACTCTCCATCGCTACCAGCATCGCCGCCGACCCCCGCAATCCCCAGTCTCTCTACGCCGTCGCCGGCTACGCCATCTGGCGGAGCACCGACGCCGGCAGTTCGTGGAGTGTGCTGTACCAGTTTGCACCAACCGTGACCGTCGAGTTCCTGGCGGTCGACCCGGCCAATAGCAATACCCTCTACGCCAGCACCGTTCCGCTGGGCATCTTCAAGAGCACCGATGCCGGCCTCACCTGGACGGCTATCAACAACGGCATCGCCCCGGCCTCCGACGGCACCACTAGCGTGTACTACATCGCGGTGGACCCGAACTCGCGGCAGGTGGTTTTCGCTGCCACCAGCGCCGGCCTTATGCGCAGTCCCGATGGCGGCTCAAGCTGGACTCTGGTGGCCACTCCCTATTACTCCTCTATCGATAATCCGCTCTTCGATCCCTTCACTCCCGGAACCATCTACCTGGCGAGTGACCAAGCCATCGACAAAAGTACGGATGACGGACAGACTTTCACTCCCCTGTCCCAGTTACCCGACCAGAGCCCGCCCAACGTGATGGCCGCCGATCCGCTGCATCAAGGAGTCCTCTACGCCGGCTCGTACTCCGGCATTTACCAGAGCGTCGATTCGGGTCTCACCTGGACCCGGAAGACCAGCCAACCGATCAGCCTGATCGCCGCCGATCCGAGCCATCCCGTGCTGTACGCCGCCGACTACTCCAGTTACGGCATCGTCAAAAGCACCGACGGATTCACCACCACCTCAAACGTCGGACCTTCCGAGGTCTCGCTGTTTCAATTGCTGGTGGCCGGCTCCAACCTGTTCCTGGTCGCGTCCCCGAGCTACGACGTCTTTGTAACCAAGCTCGATCCGAACGGCAACATCGTTTACTCCACTTATTTTGGCGGCAGCGCCGACGATACGGCCGTTGCCATCGCCCTCGGCGCCGACGGCAGCGTCTACGTCACCGGCGCTACCAGGTCCACCGATTTTCCCGCCACCGCCGGCGCATACGATACCACCAACTCCGACGGGCATTCGAATTCCGTGTTCAAGCTGAATCCCGACGGATCGCTCGTTTGGGCCACCTATTTCGCCGGCCCCACCAACACGGTGAATACCATCGCCGTGGATTCGGCCGGCAATTCCTACGTTGCCCGCGCCCCTCGCACCCGGAGAAGCAATCGCGGCCATTGGCGCGGGGTTCGGTCCCGACGCGCAACTCCTCGTCGACGGCGTCCCGCTGACCGGCGCCTCCGTCACCGAGACCACGCTCTCCGGCCCGTATGCGGTCACCGCCCTGGCGCCGTCAGTCTTCGTCGGCGGATTCTATGCCGATGGCATCGCCGCCGTCGTGGGCCCGGTCGCCGGCCTGCCCGGCAATGTGTACCAAATCAGCGTATACGTTCCTAACCCGGCCAGCCTGAATCCGGATCTTCGCAATAACCCAATCCCCCCGCAACAGGGCGTGACGCTGGTCATGGGACCCGTGAATTCGTCAAATTTCGAAGGTTCCAGTATGATCAGCCAACCCGGCCTCATCCTCAACGTGAAGCCATGAACCTAAGAACGGCAGTAATCGCGCGGCGGCCCGATTCTAGCCGGCCCGTTCCGCGGCCTCGCCCGCGTCGCCATAAACCTCTTCGCGAATGATGCGCTCGGTGGCCTGGTTCAGGTATTCGTCGAGTGCGGCGCGCAACTCCTGGTATTCCGGCCAGAGCGTCCGATCGACGAACGACGGCGGCACGCGCACCATTACCGTGGTATAGCGCTGCCGCTTGTAACGGTAAGGCTCCACGCCATAGCGGCGGCACAGGGCGGAAAACAGCCGCCTTTGCCACCGGTCCGGCAGCGCGAACTGAAATTCCCGCGGCTCCTCTTGCGGCGTCTTCGTGCCCAGCGCCGCCCGGATCCGCTCCAGCGCCGCCGCCGCCGCGCTGCGCTCGCCCGCCGTGGTCGCGCCCTCGAACAGGGCCGATATCTTCCGCAGTCTCTCGCGCAGTTGCGCCTCAGTCATCATGGCCCGATTCTACAACAACCCCGGAGGCGTCCGGCGGCGAGCCATTCAGAGTTGTCGTCAAAGCGAACACGGAGCGTGTACGGAGCAACGATGTCGAAGTGCCGGATCCGATAGATTGGATGATTCATAAACACCTGTTTCAATGGCTCGATGGGCGCCGGTACCCGGCCTTCTTGGAGCCGCGTTCGCTAACGTATTTCCGAGCAACCGCTCCCTAACGGTCGCGGCTCAAAAACGCGCGAAACCGAGCCGCGACCGTTAGGGAGCGGTTGCTCATTATGTGGCCGTAATTCCGAAATTGCAAAAAACGGGACAGCCTGAACTAATACCCTTTCGACTCATCGAAAAGGGGGGCACAGCGGACTGGCACAATATTCCAAAATGCCGGCCAACAAGACCCAGGCAGCGTATACCCGCGGACTCCTTTGCCGGATTGGGTTTCCAGCAAGTGCGCGCCGGAGGCAGCCCGTACGCGGCTATCACCGGCCGCGGTGAGTAACTCGGCAGTTCAGTCTGTGTTGAGATGAGTACCCGGGTGAAATTGGAGGTGCCGTGCGGCCGAAGGGCGCCAGCAAGCGACTCGCGAGGAGTTCGGCGAAGATGCAAAAAGGGGACGGAGCAGACTGCTACCTTTTCGCCAGACCTAAAAGGTGCAAGTTCAGGCTGACCCGTTTTTCTGAACAACATTGAGAACAAGTACGACCCCTCACCACTATAGTAACGACCAACGAATCGCGGGATGTGCGGATATCAGGTACACGTGATCCGAGTCCGCCCATAACGCCCCCAAAGTACTGATTCGAGTCCCTGCCGAATTAGAAGGAGGCTCAGGATTGCCCGTATTTTTACTCGAAGTCACATATACTTCAGAGGCGTGGACCGAAATGATTACCCACCCGCAAGACCGCGCACAGGCCGTCCGGGATGCCGTCGCAGGGCTGGGAGGCAAAGTTGGGTCGTTTTGGACATCGCTGGGCGAATACGATCTGGTCGGAATCATATCCATGCCGGACATCCTGAGTGCCGCGGCGTTTGCGATGGCGATCTCCGCGGGGGGTGCTTGCAAGGCCGTCAAGACTACGCCCCTACTCACGATGAACGAGGGAGTGGAAGCTATGGCTAAGGCTCGCACTTGCGGCTACCAACCCGTAGGTAATAAAGCGTACCCTGACGAACCGTCCGCGCCCCAGGGCAACAAACCGCGTCCAACCAATCGTAGACAGCGCTAAAAGGAAACGTTGCGGCTGTGGATAAAGGGCATAGCGACCCTAGCTGCGAGCAGGCGTGGGAGGCCACCGGCCGGCCGCCGCAGGCCGCGGGACTGCCCCACGAGGATCCCGGTACCCCGTTTGGGCGTCTATAAGTAAGCGTGTTAGAATCCGCTCCGATGATTGCCCCGTCCGCGCTATCGACGCTCGGCGGCGTACCTGTACGCCCGAAACGATTCCTTCATCTCGCATTGCTTCTCTCCGTCTGCGCCTTGTGGCCTTTTCCTCTTCGGGCGGACTGGACGTCGCTGGCCAGTATGCCGCCGGCCCGGAACGTGGACGGCGGCGTGGAGTATCGGAACCAGCAGGGAGTGGTGCGGCTGACCGTGGCCGGACCCGGCACCGTTCGCGTGCGGTTCAGTCCGGGTAAGGAGCTCGGCGGCGGCGATTCCTATGCCGTCCTTCCCGCCGCGGCACAGCCGCCGCGAGCGGCGTTCCAGTTCTCGAGCCAGGGCGCCGTGGACCGGTTACGCACGGATCTTCTGACGATTGAAATCGGCCGCAGCCCGTTTCGGCTCCGCTTCCTCGATGCCGCCGGACACCTCCTCGACCGGGATACCGGAGCCATGGGCATGGCTTACGATCCGCAAGGCCGCGTTCGGGTGTGGAAAGAGCTGGAGCCGGATTCCCATTTCTTCGGATTCGGCGAAAAAGCCGGATTGCTCGACAAGCGCGGCGGATGGAACGGCGGCAGCTCGCTCGTCATGTGGAACTCGGACACTTACGGATACGACAACACCACCGACCCGCTCTACGACACGATCCCGTTCTTCATGACCTTGCGGGACGGGGTGGCACACGGGACATTCTTCGACAACACTTCGTGGAGCAGTTTCGATGTTGGCCGGGAGAGCCCCAAGTCGATCAATTTCGGAGCCGAAAGCGGGGAGCTGGACTACTACATCATTGCGGGACCCTCGCCGGCCGACGTGTTGCGCCGATATGCCGAGCTGACCGGGCCCATGCCGATGCCTCCGCTGTGGGCGCTCGGCTATCAGCAGTGCCGCTACTCGTATTATCCGGATACCCGTGTGATGGAAATCGCCAGGGGATTTCGAGAGAGGCACATTCCGGCGGATGCCGTCTGGCTGGACATTCATTATATGGATGGCTACCGGATCTTCACCTGGGATCCGCAGCGGTTTCCCCATCCCGTCGAGATGATGCGGGACCTCGATAATCTCCACTTCAAGACCGTGTCGATCATCGACCCGGGCGTGAAGCAGGACCCGGGCTACGCGGCATACGACAGCGGCGTGAAAGCGGGCGTCTTCGTGAAGAACCCCGACGGGAAACTCTACTCCGGCCGAGTGTGGCCGGGGGCGGCGGTGTTTCCCGATTTCACCGATGCGCCGGCCAGAAAATGGTGGGCGGACCGGATTGCCGAATTCGCGGCGAAAGGCCAGGCGGGTATTTGGGTGGATATGAACGAGCCTTCGATTTTCGATGGCCTCACCATGCCGGATGACGTGGTGTTCCACCGCGCCGGCGCGGCGGTGAGTCATGCCCGGATCCACAATGTTTTCGGCCAGCAGATGTCGCGGGCGACCCAGGAGGGGCTGCTTCAGCTTCACCCGGACCAGCGGCCCTTCGTGTTGACGCGGTCCACCTATGCGGGCGGGCAGCGCTATGCAGCGGTGTGGACCGGCGACAACGTGGCCGACTGGCCGCACCTCGAGGACGGTCTGGGAACCTTGCTGGGCATGGGGATCTCCGGGTTTCCTTTCGTGGGGAACGATATCGGCGGATTCAAAGATTCCGGGCCCGCCGACGCCGACCTGTTTACGCGTTGGATGGAGGCCGGGACCTTCTTCCCGTTCATGCGCGCCCATACCGTGCCGGAAGCGGCCAACAAGGAGCCCTGGGCGTTTGGCCCGGAGCACGAAGCCTACAACCGGCATGCCATCGAGCGCCGCTATCGATTCCTGCCCTACATTTATAACTCCTTCTACCAAGCCTCCGAGACCGGAATGCCGGTCATGCGCGCGCTGCTGCTGCAGTATCCGGAAGACCAGGCCACCTACACCGTCAGCGACGAATTCCTGGTTGGCCGGGACCTGCTGGTGGCGCCGATTCTTGCCCGTCAAACGAGCGCGCGTCAAGTCTACCTGCCGCGCGGCGCCTGGTACGACCTGAGGACGGATAAAGCCCTGGAGGGAGCGAAGCGGGTCGATGTGGAAGCGGCGGAAGACGAAGTGCCGCTGTTCGTCGCCGAGGGCGCCATCCTGTTCCGCGCGCCCGTGATGCAGTCGACGGCGGAGTGGCCCGCCTCCGAGCTGATCTTCGATATTTTCTCCCACGGCGCCACCGACCGGGAATATTACGAGGACGACGGCGGCACGTTCGCGTATCGTCAACAGGGATACTTCAAACGCATCGTGTCGGTCCGGACCGAAACCGGGGGCGTAACCGTCACCCTGGGCGCGGCGCAGGGAACGTTCACCCCGCAACACATCCGCAACACGATCGTGCTGCACTTCGCCCACGCGCCTCGCGGCGTATCGTTGAACGATCGGGACCTGGCGCCCGAGGCGATTCAATTCGACAGTGCCCGGTCCGTGCTCAGCTTACAAATCCCGCAATCCGGCAGCCAGGAAAAGATCGTGGTTCACTGGTAGAACCGGAACGGGCACTTCAACTGAGTTGTTTATAGCCGGGCGGGATCTGAAAGGTCGCCGGATGCGGCTCCGCGGTCTGGGCGGTCTTGCACACTGAGGTTTGCACGCCGAAACTGCCGCTGATTTTCGTCAGCACGGGCAGATGGGTCTTGGCACAGGTCCAAACCTCGGCCACCACGGGCATTGCCGGCGGCTTTGGCATGGCTGGCGCGCCCGGCACGGAAGGCGCACCGGGCATTGCCGGCGGCTTGGGCATGGACGGCGGTTGGATGGTGAATCGCTTACCCACCGCCTGAATCCCCTGGATGAAGCCGGTGCCCAATTCCTGCACGTTCATGGGCGGCATCTGCGCGGACGGCTTGGGGATAGCCATTCCTGGCATACCCGGCACCGGCGGCATGGCGCCTTTCGGTATGGGAAGTGTGTGGGCCACCATTTTGACGTGATCGAGCACAATCGCCTTCATGGCGCCGGGGTGGATGATGACGGAGATGTTCCCCATGTCGACGCGTGTCTTGCCATCGAGGGAACGCGTCATGGCGGAAGCCGATGGCGCCTGCGGCATTTTGGCCCCCGGCGCCTGCAGCGAGGTCAGGCACTGCGCGCAAGCCGGCGGTAGGGGAGGAGTAGGCGTCTGCGCCATAGCAACCACAGAGTACCACTTTCCCGGCGGTGGAAAAGCTCCGGGCGCGGCGAGGCTGTGCCGGGATTTATGCGCCCGCCGCCTGGTCCTGGCTCGATCCGTACTCTTTCAGCTTATTGTGTAGCGTTTTCAAGCTGATACCGAGGATTTCGGCAGCCCGGGTCTTGTTGTTGCGGGTGAATTCCAGGGTGCGCAGAATCAGCCCGCGCTCGGCTTCTTCCACGGTAGTACCGATCTGAAAACGGACCCCGCCCGTTTCCGCCGGGACGGGCGCTTCCCCCGTGCGGCCGGCCGTACTGTCGGCGACGCCGGCGGGCGCCCGGTTCTGCAGAAACGCCGGCAGGTGCTGCATTTCAATAGCGCCTTCACCGGCCAGAATGACGGCCCGCTCCAGCACGTTGCGCAGTTCCCGGACGTTACCGGGCCAGCTATGCCGCTCCAGCACTTCGAACACCGCGGGAGAGATCTCGGCCACGTGGCACTCGTGTTTGCGGTTCAGGTCGGCCAGCAGCGCTTCGGCGAGAGGCCGGATGTCCTGCTTGCGTTCGCGCAGCGGGGGCAGGTGTACTTGGAAAACGTTGAGGCGATAAAAGAGATCCTCACGCAAAAGGCCGCCGCGGACGGCCTCTTCGGGCACTTTATTGGTGGCCGCCACCACCCGCACGTCCACTTCGAATTCGTGCTTCCCGCCCAGGCGCCGCACTTTCGAATCTTCCAGAATACGCAGCAGCTTGGCCTGCGTAGCGAGGGGCATTTCGCCGATCTCGTCAAGCAACAGGGTGCCGTTCTGGGCCACTTCGAAACAGCCGGCCCGGCGCTCGCTGGCACCCGTAAACGAGCCCTTCTCGTGGCCGAACAGCTCGCTTTCGATGAGCGATTCGGGAAGCGCCGCGCAGTTGATGGCGACAAACGGGCCCTGGCGCCGCGGGCTAAGCGCATGCAAGGTACGCGCCACCAATTCTTTGCCGGTGCCGCTTTCGCCCGTAACCAGCACGCAGGCTCTGCTGGGACCGGCCTGCTGCAGCAGGGCGAAAATCTCCTGCATGCGCGGCGAAGCTCCCACCAGTTGCCCGAGCGAGCCCTTATAGCCAAGCTGCCGCTCCAGGTTGCGCTTCTCCTCCCGCAGACCGGCATGGGCGGCGGCGCGGCGCAGCAGCACTTCCAGGGTGCGAGGCTGAATGGGCTTTTCCAGGAACCAATAAGCGCCCAGCTCGTGTACGGTCTTGACGGCGGTCTCAATATTGCCGTAGGCCGTAAGTACGATGGCGGGCGGCATGTCGCCGGATTCCCGCAGCCGCGACAGAAACCCAAAACCGTCCAAACCGGGCATGTTCAGGTCGGTAAGGATCACATCGGCCGGAAAATCCGCCAGCTTGGCAAGGGCTTCGTTGCCTTCAGCGGCCATTTCGGGCTGCATCCCCCAGGCGGATACCATGGCGGAGAGGCCGCTTCGCTGGCTACTTTCGTCGTCCACGATCAGAACTTTTATCGGCTGGATCAAGGCGAAACCTTACTGTAAGGATAACTTCAATCCCCATTGTACGCTTGGTTTCCCAAATTCTTCCCTCCGCTGGTACTGCTGTTGAAACCCGCTGGCGTCAGATGCTTAACCGATCTGGGGATTTCACGGCTTAGGCGCGGAAACCGCTCCCTCGCGGTCGCGGCTCGGTTACGGGTGCCGCGTGTTTTCAGTCACTTACCGATCCGCTACCGCGAGGGACGGTTTCCCGGAACGGATTTCCCCCGGATCGGTTAAGCACCCGCTGGCGTCGGGCGGCCGGGGCGTCGGCCGAGCGCGTGCTAGGATGAAAGCGGAAGCTCCCGCGAGATGGCGTTGCGCGCACTCATCAGCCTGGCCAGACGGCGGCTGTTCTGGAATCGGTTACTGGCCGAGGGCGTGCGCGCGGCCAGCATCGCGCTGGGCGCGCCGATTCTGCTTCTGGTGGCGGGTACCGGGCTGTTCGGGTGGGAATGGCTGGTCCCGGTGCCGTTCGCAGCCGCGGCTTGGGCTTTCCATAGGGCTTGGCGGCGGCGGCCCTCCGCGTATCGCGCCGCCTGCACCGTCGACCGGCGGCTCGCATTTGCCGACGCCCTTTCGACGGCGTTCCACTTCAGCCAGCCCGGCCATGTCCCCGTGTCGGAAGAGCTGCGCCAACTGCAGTTCGATCAAGCCGAGCGGCTGGCGGCGGCGGCGGATGCCACCAGCGCCGTCCCTTGGGTAGTACCGCGATCGATCTACGTCCTGCTGGCGCTGGTGGCCGTGGCATCCGGACTGTTTGCCTTGCGCTTCGGATTGAGCCGGAGTCTGGACCTGAGGCCGCCCCTGGCGCGCCTGATCGAGCGGGAACTGGGCATCGATAACCCTCCCCAGCAGGTTGCCCGTGGTGGCCGGCCTAAACGCCCCGCGACGCCCGAGCCGGAACCTGCCTCCGACGCCGATCCGGCCAACGACCAAACCGACGGCGCCGCCCAGCAAACCGATATCGACGACGAAATTGCCCAGGCGTTGGGAAACCACCCCGATTCGAAACCGGGCGACTCGGCTCACCAGCAGGGCACCGCCCGCGCCTCCGGAGACAAAGGCGAGGACGGCCCCAAAGGCCCCTCCGACCGCAGTTCCACCGCGCCAAATGAATCCGCCGAGGCGAGCCAGAAAGGCGACTCCAAGACCGGTGAGGGGCAAAAACGCGACTCCAAAGAGAACGCCGGTGGCGATGGCGAAAATTCCAGTCTGCTCAGCAAGGTCAAGGATGCCTTTGAAAACCTGCTGTCGAAAATGAAGCCGCAGCAGGGCAATCCCGGCTCCCAGGAGCAGAGTTCGCGCGATCAGGCCGGCCAGAAGCCGGGCAAAGGGCAGTCGAACGCCGCCAAACCCGAGTCCGCCCAGAACGGACAACCTCCCGGCGACCGGCAGGAAGGTTCCCAAGACAGCCAGGCCGCCGAAGAATCCCCAAATGCACCCAACCCGTCGGGGAAAGGCAGCGGCAAGAGCCAGGACGCACAAGTCAGCAGGCAGCCGGGCAGCGGTGTAGGCAGTCAGGAAGGCGATAAGGGTATCAAACAGGCTGAACAACTGGCTGCCATGGGCAAGATCACCGAGATCATTGGCAAGCGCTCGGCCAATCTGACCGGTGAGGCCACCCTAGAAGTGAAATCCACTACCCAGCAATTGCATACCCAATACGCACAGCGCAGCGCGCAGCACGCCCAAACCGGCTCCTCGATTTCGCGCGACGAGGTGCCGGTGGCGCTCCAAGCCTACGTCGTTCAGTATTTCGAGCAGGTTCGCAAGCAACCAGTACCGGCCGAGGCCGGAAAGAAGCCATAGCCGACGTGCACTCTTAAGTCTTCCGCCGAACCAGCCGATTATTCCACTGGTTATGCTAAGGCGGATTGCCGTAGTACTGAATCTTCTCGTACTGGCTTCCTGGGTGGCCGTGGCGCAGTCCCGCGACGTGCCTTTGATGTTCGAACCCAATCTGGGCCAGGCGAACACGGCGGCGGAATTTGTGGCGCACACCCCCCGGTGCGCCGCCCAATTCGATCCCCATGGGGTAACGCTCCGACGCGGCGGAGACACGATTCGCATCGCTTTCCGCAACGCCAACCCGGCAACCCGTCTCAGCGGTCTGGGGCCTGCCGGGGGCAGAGCGAACTATTTCATTGGCCCTAAAGCGAATTGGATCGGGGGAATCCCGCTGTATCGGGGGGTCCGATACGCCGAGGTCTATCCGGGAATTGACCTGGATTTCCATTCGCCTGGCGGCCCTCCAGGAGAGTCCCCCGGCGCGGAGCATGGCGGCGATCTGGAATACGATTTCCTGCTTGCCCCGGGCGCCAAGGTGTCGGCCATCCGGCTGGCATTCAGCGGCATTCAAACCACTTATCTGGACCGCGGGGATCTTGTCCTGAAAACGTCGCAGGGCGAGTTTCGACATCGCCGTCCGCGCCTTTATCGGGAGAAAAACGGCAAGAGACTGGAAATCGGCGGCGGATATGTGCTTCGCGGCCGGAATGAAGTTGGCTTTGAGGTGGCGCCTGGTTGGGCGGACAGTCCGCTGGTCATCGATCCGGTGGTCACGTATTCGACGTTCATGGGGGGCGGCGGCAACACCATGGCTTGGGCCGTGGCAGTCGATTCCGCCGACTGTATCTACCTGGCGGGAGAAACTCTACCCGTCAATTTCGGCGCAACATTCCAGGTTTCGGACTCACTCTCCAGCACCGATGCTTTCCTGGTGGAGATGAACTCCGCGGGAACGGCCATGGTGTATGCCGCATACTTCGGTGGGACCGGGCGATCCTCGGCGCGCGGCGTGGCCGTCGACTCTGGCGGCAACGCCTACATAACGGGCTTTGCTTATTCCACGGATTTTCCCACCACTTCAGGCGCATACCGCAGTTCGACGCTGGGGATGGCCGACGTTTTCGCGCTGAAGCTCAATCCCACCGGTAGCGCTTTGGTGTACTCCGCTCTGTTCGGCGGCGCGGGGAACGATTTAGCCACCGGAATTGCCATCGATAGTTCGGGGAACGCCTACATTTCCGGGTCCACCGCCTCCTTGGCATTTCCGATCACCAACGCCTTCCAGTCCTCCTACGGTGGCGGCGTTCAAGATGCTTTTGTTACCAAAATCAACTCCACCGGTACCACCCTCCTCTATTCCACGTTTCTGGGTGGCACGGGCAACGACGTCGCCAACGGCATCGCGGTCGATTCGTCGGGTTCGGTTTACGTCGCGGGTTACACCGACTCGCTCAAGTTTCCGATCGCCAGCGCTCTATACGGCACGCCCGCCGGACAGGGCGACGCTTTTGTGGCCAAGCTGACTCCGTCGGGCACGGGCCTGGTTTTCGCCACGTATCTTGGCGGTAGCCAGGTTGACGTAGCCAACGCCATAGCTATCGACTCCCTGGACAACGTGTTTGTAACCGGAACCACGCTCTCGACTAACTTCCCGGTTACCGCCGGAGCGTTCCAGACCGCCAACGCCGGTTCCTACGATGCTTTCGTTACCGAACTGAATTCTGAAGGGAGCGCTCTCGTCTATTCGACTTATCTGGGCGGCGAGGGCTCCGACCAGGCCAACGCCATCGCTGTCCTCGGCGACGTCGCCTACGTCGCCGGGTTCACTTATTCGCACTATTATCCGGTGCGGGATGCCGTTCAATCCGCCCTGGGCGGCGCCCAGGACGCTTTCGTCACCGCGATCGCCAGCGGCGGGAGCTCGCTGGTCTGGTCGACCTACCTTGGCGGCATCGAAGACGACCAGGCCAACGGCGTCGCGGTCGACTCGTCCGCCAACGCCTACATCGCCGGCTGGACGCTTTCCTCGAACTTTCCTGTCACTGGAGGCGCTTTCCAGACGGCCTATGCGGTCGAAAGCGGCTTCCTGGTGAAATTGTCGACGAGCACTGCGACGGCCACCGCTCCCCTGCAGTTGATTCCGGTCGCTCCTTGCCGCATCATGGATACGCGGAAGGCGGACGGACCTCTCGGCGGACCCACGATTCCAGCCGGCGCGACTCGCGCCATTCCAGTCCCGTCCAGTAGCTGCGGTATCCCGTCGAAC
>Ga0182016_10000331_pt1 | contig 59054 bp, 45 predicted proteins | sample 712S2MmetaG_FD_120491 | JGI IMG/M metagenome (GOLD analysis project Ga0182016, IMG submission 120491) | Permafrost microbial communities from Stordalen Mire, Sweden - 712S2M metaG | ecosystem: Environmental > Terrestrial > Soil > Wetlands > Permafrost | place: Sweden: Stordalen | collected...
CAAAAGTGGTAGCAAATGTTTGGAGCGTTGGGAAGCCCCCCAAGCTACACCGCGCTTGGGTGGCAAGATCAAAAAACCAAGAACTATATTGGATTTTTTCTCTGGGGAAACTATAAGACGCCGAGACGCTGAGGAAAACAAAAGCCAAAACCGGGGGGCGCGGAGGCGTAAGTTTCTCGGCTCCCAGCGTACTCTGGGGCCTACCCAGTTGCGGGCTTGCTCCCATTGCGACGATTCTCCCGATACGCAGCTGCTCCTGCGCCTCCGCAGCGCCAGCCGGCCCCTCCGCGGCCTCTGCCTCCTCAGCGCCCTCCGGTTTTGATTTTGGCTTTGTTTTCCTCAGCGTCTCCGCGGTGAATATTCTCTTGGTTCCTTTCTAAGTCTCCGCGCCTTGCTCAACCCTACCGAAATCGCCTTCCAAGCCGTCTGATATCTTGGTGTAAGCGATGCAAATGCCCGGCCCGAGCGCGCAAACCAACCCGATTCGTGTGCTGGTATGCGACGATCAGCCGGACGTTTTGGAGGCTCTGCGGCTGCTGCTCAAAGGGCAAGGCTGCCAAGCCGTAACGGTGGATTCCCCGGGGGCGCTGTTACGCACGGTGCGCGGGGAATCCTTCGACCTGATACTGGCCGACCTCAACTACACCCGCGATACCACTTCGGGTGTGGAAGGTCTCGATCTGCTTGCCAGCCTGGAAGCGCAGGGGAACGCGACTCCGGTGGTGGTGATGACAGCGTGGGGCAGCGTGGATCTGGCCGTCGAGGCGATGCGCCGCGGGGCTTGCGACTTCATCCAGAAGCCTTGGGATAACGACCGCGTGATGGCGGTGGTGCGCAAACAGGTCGATTCCATACGCAAACGGAAGTCCGAGCTGGAGATCGCCGCCAATGTGCAGCAGAAACTCTTTCCCCACGAGGTGCACCGCCTGCTGACCGTCGACTATGCCGGCCACTGTGTGGCGGCGCGCGAAGTGGGCGGCGATTATTACGATTTTCTGGACGCCGGCGATCGCACGGTCGGTTTCGTGTTGGGCGATGTTTCCGGTAAGGGCGTGCCGGCGGCGCTCCTCATGGCGAACTTGCAGGCCTGCTTCCGCAGCCAGGAGCCGCACGCGCTCTTGCAGCCCGCCCATGTGTTGGAGACGGTGAACCGTCACTTTTTCGATTCCACCGCCGCGGAGCGCTTCGCCACGCTTTTTTTCGGTCTCTATGACGACCGCACGCGCGTTCTACGTTACGTCAATTGCGGACACGTGCCGCCGCTGCTGCTGCGTGCAACGGGCGCGATGGAGACACTCGACCCCACCGCGACCATGATCGGCGCCTTTCGCCACTGGAGTTGCACCGAGGGCGAAGTGACGCTCATCGCCGGCGACACACTGCTGATTTATTCGGATGGCGTAACCGAGGCCGAATCGCCCACCGGCGAGGATTTCGGCGAGGAACGGCTGGTGCGTTGTCTGCGCCAGTCGCTTGGAACGACGGCCAAGTCGCTGGTGCATTGCATCGTGGAGAGGGTCACCGAATTCAGCCACGGCTCGCGCTACGACGATGTCACCGTGGTGGCGATCAAGTCGCTCTGATCTGTGGGACATGCTTCAGAGGTACTTGCAGAATTCGCTAACCGGGACCGCTCCCTCACGGTCGCGGCTCGGTACCCGCTTTACGTTCAATGCGCTCTTTCCGAGCCGCGCGCGTAAGCAAACGGTTTCGGGAATTTTGCAAATCCCTCTTCAGCTTGTCCAAATCCGGGGTCTTCGGATCAAAATGAGCCGAAAAATCAAAATCGCACACGGAAAGCAAAAGAGTTATTGGAAAAACGCCGGCGCATTTTGCGCCGGCGAACCGGGTGGCTGATACACTAGACAACCTGGAGGTTCGCGATGAAGTATCGGATCTGCTTGGCGTTCTTGGCTGCCGCTCTCCCGTTGAGCGCCGCCGGCACGGTACACCTTCTGCAAAAACCAGCCATGAATAAGACAGACATCGTCTTCTCATACGCCGGCGATTTGTGGACCGTCAGCCGCAACGGCGGCATGGCGACGCGGCTTACCGTGGGCGCCGGCAGCGAGAGCAGTGCGGCGTTTTCCCCCGACGGCGCCACGCTGGCGTTCTCGGGCGACTACGACGGCAACACCGACGTGTTCACGGTCCCGGCCGGCGGCGGCGTGCCCAAGCGCATCACCTTCCATCCCGAGGCTGATCGCGTGGTGGGCTGGACCCCCGACGGAAAGCAGATCCTGTTCCGCTCCAATCGCGAGGCCTATTCGCGCTACACGCAGCTCTTCACCGTGGCGCCCGACGGCGGATTGCCCACGGCTCTGCCACTGCCGATGGCGTTCTCCGGTTCGTACTCCGCGGACATGAAACGCATGGCATACCAGCCGCTCGATGGCGGCCAGTTCGCTACCGACACCAATAACTTCGTCTCCTGGAAACGGTACCGCGGCGGGCGCGCCAGCTATATCTGGATCGTCAATTTCGCCGACCTGAAGACCGAACCGATTCCGCGCACCGCCTCCAACGATTTCGCGCCCATGTGGGTCGGCGACAAGGTCTATTTCCTGTCCGACCGCAACGGGCCGGTCACCCTGTTCCGCTACGACCCCTCCAGTAAGAAGGTGGACGAGCTGATCAAGAATTCCTGGAAGGATATCGAGTACGCCACCGCCGGTCCGGGCGGCATTGTTTACGAGCAGTTCGGCCAAATCCATATTTACGACACGGCGACGCAGAAGGAACACCAGGTGGCGATCGAAATGGCGGCCGACCTCACCGAAGTGCGGCCGCGTTTTCAGAATGTGTCGCGGGAAATTCGCGATGCCCGCATTTCCTCCACCGGCGTTCGCGCGGTATTTGAGGCGCACGGCGAAATTCTCACGGTGCCCGCCGATAAGGGCGACATCCGCGATCTGACGAACACGCCCGGCGTGATGGAACGATCGCCCGCGTGGTCGCCGGACGGCAAGTCGATTGCCTATTTCTCCGACGAATCGGGCGAGTACGCGCTGCACATCAAGCCGCAGACGGGCGACGGAGATACCCGCAAGATCGAACTCTACGGCCACTCGGCCTACTATTCGAACCCGCAGTGGTCGCCCGACGGCAAGCACGTCGCTTTCGACGACAATCAGCTGCACTTGTGGGATGTCGATGTGGCGGCGGGAAAACTCACCAAGGTCGATACCGATTACATCAGCGAAGGCGGTGTGGACTTCGCCTGGTCGGACGATTCCAAGTGGATCGCCTATACCAAGTCGCTGCCCAATCGGCTGCACGCGCTGACGATTTACTCCCTCGATAGCGGACAGAGCAAGCAGGTGACCGACGGCATGAGTGACGCCCGCCATCCGGCGTTCGATCGCGATGGGCAGTATCTCTATTTCACTGCCAGCACCAATTACGGTCCTACGCAGAGCTCGCTGGACATGACGAGCGACGAGCATGAGGTCACCAGCAACGTCTATCTGATCGTGCTGGCCAAAGATGTGGCTTCTCCGTTGGCCGCGGAGAGCGATGAAGAGAAGGGCGCGGACGCCGCTCCGGCGGAAGGCGCGGAGGGTGGCCGTGGCGGCCGGGGAGGGCGCGGCGCGGCGGCCAACACGCCGCCCAAGCCGGTGAAGATCGATTTCGACGGAATCGAGCACCGCATCGTCGCGCTGAGTTTACCGGCGCGATCGTATAGCGGGTTGACGGCGGGACGCGCCGGCTTCTTCTACGTGATGGAAGCCGCCGCGGGCGGACGCGGCGCCGGCGCCGGTGGGGCGACGCTCTCGCGCTACGACCTCAAAGCTCGCAAGCTCGAAAAGCTGGCCGACAACGTGGCCTTCTTCGATCTCTCGGCCAACGGCGAAAAGATGCTGCTGCGCATGGGCGGCGGCGCCGGCGGACGCGGTGGCGGGCGCGGCGGCGAAGGCGCTGCCGGTCCGCAATTCGTCATCGTACCGGCCACGGCTCTAGTCAAGGCCGGTGAAGGCGCGCTCAAGCTGGCTGACGTGGAAGTTCACGTCAATCCGCTCGCCGAGTGGAAGCAGATGTATCACGAAGTGTGGCGCATCGAGCGCAGCTACTTCTACGATCCCAATCTGCACGGCGTGAATGTGGCCGACGCCGAGAAGGAATATGAAAAATACCTGGACTCGCTCGGCTCACGCACCGATCTGAACTACATCATCCACGACATGATCAGCGACATGACGGTGGGCCACCTGCGTGGAGGCGGCGGCAATATTCCTACGGCGCATGCCGTGCCTGGCGGACTGCTCGGGGCGGATTACGAGATCGCCAACGGCCGCTACCGCATCAAACACATCTACGACGGTGAGAACTGGAATCCCACCCTGCAAGCCCCGCTGGCCGTCCCGGGTCTGAACGTGAATACCGGCGACTACCTGCTGGCGGTGAACGGCGAGGAACTTACGGGCAAGGACGATATCTCGCGTTTGCTCGAAAATACCGCCGGAAAGCGCGTCACGCTGAAGATCGCCACCGACGCCGCAGGCGCCAACGCGCGCGAGATTACCGTGGTTCCCATCGCAAGTGAGACGCAGTTGCGCACGCAGGCATGGATCGAAGGCAACCGCCGCAAGGTGGACGAACTGAGCGGCGGCAAACTGGCCTACGTCTACATGCCCGATACCGGCCAGGGCGGATTGACCAGCTTTACGCGTTACTACTTCGCGCAATCGGATAAAGAAGGCGTAGTCCTCGACGAGCGCTTCAATAGCGGCGGGCAAGTGGCGGATTACGTGATCGACGCCATGAGCCGTCCGCTGGAAGGCTTCTGGAGTCCGCGCTACGGCGCCATCTATCGCACTCCCGCGGCTGCGATCTTCGGACCGAAGGTGATGATCATTAACGAATTCGCCGGGTCGGGCGGCGACTGCATGCCGTGGATGTTCCACTACAACAAGGTCGGCACGCTGGTCGGCAAGCGCACGTGGGGCGGACTGGTGGGCGTCGGCAGCTATCCGCCGCTGATGGACGGCGGCAATGTGACCGCGCCCAGCTTCGGCTTCTTCAATCCGGATGGCCAGTGGGACGTGGAGAACAAAGGCCAGGCTCCCGACGTGGTTGTGGACCTGGATCCCAAGTCGATGCACGACGGGCACGATCCGCAATTGGAGCGCGCGGTAGCGGTCGCCATGCAGCAGATGAAGGACCACCCGGCGCCGTCGCCGAAGCGGCCGGCGTACCCGAATTACGCGCCCAAGCCGGTGACGACTCGGAACTGACGGCTCCAAATGTGATAATTCCCACATGCGGACGGGATGTTTTAATACATTTTCAGCGTAATGTATAGTACGATCAAGAAAGTATGCGCGCAGTTTGGGCCCTGCTTCTACTTTGCCTCAGTTGTTCTGCAATGAACCCCCTTGAATTGCGTCTGGGCGACCAGTTGAAGGCGTGGCAAAAACGCCTTGGACTCGACGACTGGACCATGACTTTGCAGGTGGTTCGTCAATCGGAGATCGATCCCAACGCGTGGGGTTCCGCCCACTGGAACTCGCGCGCTAAAACGGCGACCATTCTGGTTCTCGATCCTCGCGACTACAATTTGAAGGGCGCCGATCTGCGCCTGGATATGGAGTGCACCATCGTGCATGAGCTGGTGCACATTCAGGTATCGCCGCTCGATGCTCCCGACGCACAAGTGCGCGAGGACGTGGTTAATAGGATCATGGCCGCGCTGCTAAATCGCCCCTGTCCGAATTGAGGTTTACGGCGAAGCCCGCTCCCTCTGGGAGTGCATCATGGCCCGAAGGGTCAGAGCGAGCTCCGCTCGCTTGGACAAGCTGAAGCTTATCCCACAAAATCGCCGGAGTTTCGGATGTGGGGTAAGCTTTAGCTTGCCCAGCCGGGCGACAGCCCGGCCCTGGTATGCGGGCCACCAAAGGCGATGAAGCGCAGCCCTGCGATGTTCTTCAACCGAGTTGGTCTTTAGTGGATCAGCGCATTCTTCATACGCGCGTCATCGAATTCCGTGCGCTCTCCGGATTTGCGCCCCGGCGCCGGTAACAGGCGCGCCGCCAATGGCTTTTGCCATTTGAACGCCAGCGTGGCCACATCGCTCAGAATGCGCGCCAGCCGAGCCTCGCCCGTGTCTCCCGCGAGCGGGATGGTGTCCAACCCCCCGGCGCACACGGCGGAGTAAGCCAGCAGCGCGTCCATGCTGAATGCGCCCTCGTCCCATCGCTTGCTCAGCACCGCGTCTTCCAACACGGGAACCATCAGGCCGCTATATCCCACCCGCTTCACCTTCACCGACTGAACAGCGCGCGTGATTATGGCGGCCGCTGTCATGGTGCCGCTCGATCCGAACCGTTCTCCGGTGAACGACTCGATGGCGCGCGCGATCGACACCTCGCCCAAAGGCGCTGGCGTAGGATCGGTGCCCGCGTAGGTCCAGCCGCTTCCGGAAGCGATCTGCATGGCGATCTTCTCTACCTCGCCAAGCTGAGCCGTCAACGTTTCCGCCAACTTTTCCTCGGCGGCCACAGGATCGTGCTCCTGCGCGAATACCTCCGCCACCATACTCGCGCCCTCCACTCCAATGGAAAATGCGTGGCTGCCTCCCGGATGGTATGCGCCGGGATAGAACGGTCCGTACGGCTTCAGCATGGCAATGGCGGCGAAATTCAGATTCCCCTGCCCATGCACACTCCGCCGCGAGACGGTGTCGATCAGGCGCGCCGCCTGCCGGATGGCGTTCCAGTGGATGCCGTCCTCGGCGGCGGTAATCAGGCTCGCATTGGTGCGGCCGGGCTGGGAAAGGAAATCGATCAGCAGGTCGACCGCGGCGCTACTGTCGGTATCGTTCCACATGGCGGGACCGATCGAGGGCGTGAACTTCAGCTTCGCGCCCAGCGCATCGATGCCGCGCAGCATGGCGAGAGCCGCGTCGTGCGTGAGGCCCTTGGTGTATTGCGGAAACGGCTGCGTGACGATGCGAATGGTCTCCACATCCCAGCCCGCGGCGCGATATTGGTCGCGCGCCCGGTTCAGGAACTTGGCGGTGTCCTCGATCTGCTGGGTGTAGCCCTGCGGGTCCACGTCGATGAACGCGGTGATCGCACGCACTTTGGGGTGCGGGCCGGCGGAAAGCGCAGTCGCGGCGAGTGCCAGCACAGGAAGGGCGTTTCGCATGATTGGTTATAGCATGGGCTCAAGCGCACTGATGTCGCGGCTTTCGATAATTCGCTTCGGCGCCCCGGTGCGGGCGACTTTCAGCATGGCGCGGCCGATTTGCTCCGTGGTGAGGATCCGGCCGGGGAACGCCCATCGCAGCAGCGGGATCAGCGGCTTCATGACCGCATACCCCACGCGATAGGCGGTGGTTCGCGAGCGAATGCCATGCAGCGGTTGGATCACGCCGGGGCGAAAGACGTACCCTTTAAATGGCAGGCGCAGGATGGCATTCTCGGCCTTGCCTTTGATCCGCGCCCACATGACGGGCCCTTTTTCAGAGCTGTCGCTTCCAGCGCCCGAAATGAACACGAAAGTCATCTGCGGATTGAGGCGAGCGAGCGTCTCGGCGGCCGCCGCCGCGATGCCATAGGTGACGCGTTCGTAGTCAGCCTCTTTCATCCCCGCCGAGGTGACGCCCAGGCAGAAGAAGCAGGCGTCGAGACCGGTCAGTTCCTGCTCGATGTCGGCATAGTTCCACAGATCGCGGTGCACGAGATCGCGCAATTTCGGATGGCTCGTGCCGCTCGCGCTCCGACCAATGGCCGTGACGCGCGCCACCCCGGAATCGAGCAGGCATTCGCGCAGGACGCCCTGTCCCACCATCCCGCTCGCGCCGAAAATCAGAACGTCCATGAGTGGATTGTACAATTGAGTAAGAGGCGGCCATGGGTTCCAACGTAGACAAAAAAGAGGCAATTCGAAAATTCAAGGAGCAAAAGGTGCCTCGCGGAGTCTATGCGGTCCGCTGCACCGTCACCGGACATGTCTGGGTGGGCACATCGCGGAATCTCGATGCCACCCGCAACGGGACCTGGTTCAGCTTGAGAATCGGAGGCCACAGGGACAAGTCACTTCAGCAGGAATGGAACATGCACGGTGAGCCCGCGTTCGACTACGAAATTCTGGAAAAGCTGGAAGACGATGTGCACCCCCTGGCCGCCGCCGACCTGCTGAAGGAAAAGGGCAAGCAATGGGTGACGAAGATGTCGGCCAACCCGCTCCTACCTGGTTAGGCGTGCCGTCGAGCCCGGTATGCGTGACGCCGACATCACGAGTTCGGAGTCTCAACCCTCCACAGAGCAAGGGGACGGTCCCTGCCGGGAGCGTCTCTGGCGGCAGGAACCGAGTTCGTTGTTGGGACCGCTCCCTCACGGTCGCGGCTCGGTATCGGCGGATTGCGTTTCCGAGCCGCGCGCGTCAGCAAGCGGTTTCAGCTTCAACCGAAGACGACGAGGTTTCTGGAAAGACTCAACCCAGCCGTAGCACCGTGCACACGCTGGCGCAAATCGGCCCACCGATATTGAACGTCGCCGCCAGCTTCGGACTTCGCACCTGTAACTCCGCGGGAGCCTTACCCTGCAATTGTAGCGACGCCCAGCCAATCATCGCGATTCCGGTGGCGCCGATCGGGTGCCCTTTGGCGATCAGCCCGCCCGACGTATTAATACCGCATTCGCCGTCGGGCCGCGCTTTGCCGTCCACCCAATATTGTGCGCCGCATCCCGGCTCCGCCTTGCCGATCACCTCCGTGCCCAGCGCGCCCATCACCGTGAAGCAATCGTGGACCTCGGCCACGTTCACATCCGCGGCGTTCGCGCCTGCCATCTCATACGCCGTGTTCATGGCGCGGTAAGCGCCCACGGGATGGAGTACGTCGCGGCCCGATTTGCGAATCGGGTCGGTTGCTTGTCCCCAACCGGCAATCCCGACGCACTCCGACTTCGGCACGCCCAGCTTCGCCAATCCTTCCTCCGTGGCGATAATCAGCGAGGCGTAGCCATCGGTGATTTGCGAACAGTCGTAAGTCTTGAGCGGCAGTCCTTCCACCACATAGCGATTCAAGCCCTCGATCTTGAGCGCTTGTTCGAGCGTCATCTGCACCTTGCTCATCTGCGCGCAGGGATTGAATTTGGCGTTGGCATACTCCTGCACCGCGATGGCCGCCAGATCGGCCTCCGAGACACCATAGGCCGCCATATAGTCCCGCATCACCTCGGCGAAAATGTGCGGGAACACGAACACCTTGCCTTCGCGTTCGGCGGGGTAGGAGAAATAGCCGAGCACTTCGCCGATCAGCTTGCCGTCCATCTTGCCGGTATCGTCGCGCATCTTTTCGTAGCCTACCGCGATGCCGGTTTCGCCCATGCCCAGCTGCAGCTTGTGGATGACGGAAAGCACCGCTTGTCCGCCGGAAGCGCAGGCATTCTCCACGGCCTCGATCGGCTTGCCTTCGAGCCCCGGTGTCATGGCCATCACGCCCGCCAGCAGTCCCTGACGATTGAGCGAAAAGTTACAAGCGGCGCCGATCGAGCCCACATCCAGCTCCGACGCAGGCACATCGATCTGCCGGCAAGCGCTTTGGATGGCCGAGTCGACGATCTCGGGTACGGTCATGCCCATCAGCTTGCCGAATTTCGATTGGTGATAAGCGGCAATGTAAATTGGCTTCATATATTTCTACTTAAATCGTACCGCTCATGGTGGGACATGCTTCAGCTTGTCCTGCCCGGGCCTTTGCGCTTACGTTCCCGTGACCAAGCCTCCCTCCGCGCCCTCTGCCACCTCAGCGATCTCCGGTCTTGACTTTGACGTTTGTCTTTCTCAGCGTCTCCGCGTCTCCGCGGTGAAAATTGTCTTGCTACGTTCCCGTGACCACGCCTCCATCCACGCTCAGCACCGTGCCGCTGATGAACGATGCCGCGTCGGACGCCAGCCAGACGTAGGCGTTGGCGATATCTTCCGGCTGCCCCATACGGCCAACCGGCGTATGATCGATCATCGTAGCCAGGATCTTCTCCGGCATCCCCTTGGTCATATCGGTAGCGATGAAACCCGGCGCCACAGCGTTCACCCGAATGTGAAATTTGCCCAGTTCGCGCGCCCATACGCGCGTCATCCCAATAACCCCCGCCTTGGACGCCACGTAATTCGTCTGCCCGAAATTCCCATACAGGCCGACCACGCTGGAGGCATTCAGAATGGCGCCGCCGCCCGAAGCGATCATCCGCGGCGCCACCGCGCGCGTGCAAATGAATACGCCTTTCAGATTCACGCCGATGATGGAATCGAACTGCGCGTCGCTCATCGCACCGGCGAGAACTCCGTCCTTATATTTGATGAGTTGGCCGTCGCGAATGATTCCCGCGTTGTTCACCAGCACGTGGACAGCGCCCCAGCGCGTCATCGCCTCCTCCACCGCGGCTTCTACTTGCGCGGCATCGGTCACGTCCACCTTACGGAAGAGGCCGCCGCGAGTGGGCTCCTCTTCGCGTACGTCCCACGATGCTACCCGGCATCCCTCCGCGGCGAAACGTCGCGCCGTAGCTCTGCCAATCCCGGCCGCCGCGCCGGTAACGATCACCACTTTATCCTGCAATCCTGTCTCGATCATGCCTTCTTATGATCCTCGTCCTACGTGCGTACATGCAACAGCCGGTATAACTGCGCGCCGTACTTTTCCACGATACTGATGCCGATCCCCGGTATGGCGAGCAGTTCGGCCGCCGTCTCCGGGCGAGTGGTGGCCATCGCCTCCAGCACCTTATCGCTGAAGATGCGGAATGCCGGCACACCACGCCGCTTGGCCTCCGCCAGACGCCAGTTCCGCAGCGTAGTCTGCAATGCCGCATCGGGAGCCGCGCTCACCGCCGCCGTCTTCGGTTCGCGCTTGCCCTTCTTGCGTGCCTCCGCTTTCTTCTTCTTGCGCTTGCGGCCCCGCGGCACCTGCGCCACCTCGTCCTTCATGAGGATTTCGAACTCTTCGCGGTCGTCCAGCAGGTTGACTTTGCGGTAGGGAATGCTCTTGCCGTCCTTTTCGAATACCTCGCTCGTCAGGCGCACCAGTCCCGCCCTCGCCATCGCGCCCAGAACGTCCTCGAAGGTGTCGCGCGTCATGCCGCCCTCCGGCTGAAGCTCGGTATACAGGCGGCCGGTGGTCTTCGCGACGCCCTGGCGCAACGCCGTCATCACCGCGACGGCGGTCATGTGTTCGAGCGTTGTCGAGGGGCGGAAACGCTGCCCCGCGCATTCCCCAGGCGCGCAGAAGTCGCAAATTCCGCAGGGCTGGCGAGCGCCGGCGAAATCGCCGAAGTGGCGCACCAGACCGGCCATGCGGCACTCGTTGCTTTCCGCGAATCGCAGCATGAGATCGAGCTGCTGCTTCTTCTGATTGGCCTGCGCCGCGTAGGTTTCCCGCCAATGGTCGTGGCCCCGCGTGATGTTCTCGGCGAAATCCATCACCGCGCCGCCGTGAATCCACAACTTCTCCAGCGCCTTATCGAAATCTTCCTCGCCCATGCGCGACCGGCTTTGCACTGCGGCCTTTTCCTGCGGCTCCGCGCCGAGCCGCGTGAAGATGCTCTCCAGCACCGAAACGTCCGGATAGTCGCGCTCGAAGAAGTAGTCGTGCGTGCGGCGGTCGGCGTACGAGTGCATGAGAATCGTGCGGCTGGGTTTGCCGTCGCGGCCCGCGCGCCCGATCTCCTGGTAATACGCTTCCAGGCTGCCGGGCAGTGCCGTGTGGATCACCGTCCGCACGTCGGGCTTGTCGATCCCCATGCCGAACGCGATGGTCGCCACCATCACTTCGATGCGCCCCTGCAAGAATTGCTCCTGTACACGCTTTCGCCGTTCCGCGTCGAGTCCGGCATGGTACGCGGCGCAAGGGAAATGCGACTCCAGTTCGCCCGCGAGATGCGTGGCCTGTTTCCGCGTGGGCGCGTAGACGATAGCCGGACGACGCTCCGGGTCCTGCAGGAGCTCGCTCGTGAGCGACGACCGTTGCGACGGCGCCACCTCGATCACTTCCACCGCCAGGTTGTCGCGCCGGAAGCCGTGAATGAAGCGCGCCGCCTGCGTCAAGCCCAACTGTTCGGCGATATCGTCCTGCACCAGCGGAGTCGCCGTCGCCGTCATGGCGATCACAGGCGCGGGCCGCAGCGTCGGCAGGTATTGCCCGAGCATGCGGTAGTCGGGGCGGAAATCGTGCCCCCATTGCGAAATGCAGTGGGCTTCGTCGATGGCGATCAGGCTGGGTTTGCGCTTGGCCAGCATCTCGGGAAAGCCGGGAACGCGCAGGCGTTCGGGTGCGATGAACAGGAATTGCAGCGCGCCGTTCAGATAATCGATGCAGGCCTGGCGCGCGGAGGCCCGGTCGCGGCCCGAATGGATGCGCTCCACCGCGAAGCCCAACGCCTTCAGCTTCGACGCCTGATCTTCCATCAGCGCGATCAGCGGGCTGATCACCAGCGTCGTGCCGCCGCGCGCGATCCCGGGCAACTGGTAGCAGAGCGATTTTCCGGCGCCAGTAGGCATCACCAGCAGCGCGTCCTGGCCCTCGATCACGGCGCGGCAGACGGCTTCCTGATTGGCGCGGAAAGATTCGAATCCAAACGCGCTGTGCAGGAGTTCCTGTGGCGTGCCGGTGTGCTGCACGGGCGGGTTTGCGCGCGGCTCCGTCGGCGAAGCTTCGCTCGCGGGGCGGGGAAGCGCCTGAACTTGCGCGGCCTTGCCCACCACTTCCGTGACGTAATCTTCGATTCCTTTCAGGAACGGAGCCAATTGCGCCGTGCCGCGGTGGATGCGATGGAGGTACGCTTCCCATTGCCCGGTCATCGCCGGACTCTTGACCTCGGGATGCACCACTTCGATCAGCCGTATACCCTTTTCTGTCGCCACCAGGCTCTTGCCTTCGCGCACGATGTAATCGCGCTTCAGCAGCACTTCGATGATGGCCGCGCGCGTGGCAGGAGTTCCCAGGCCGGTCTCTTTCATGGCGTCCGAGAGCTCTTTCTCGTCGAGCGTTTTGCCGGCCGTCTCCATGGCGGTGAGCAGTGTCGCTTCCGTCAAGCGCTTGGGCGGACGCGTCTTCTTCTCCAGCACCTCCGCCTTCACCACGTCCACCGGCTGGTCCTTGGCGAGCCCGGTGGGCAATGCCTGGGTCTCATCGCCCGCTTTCGCCTTCCTCGAAGTCAGCGCGACGTCGAGCACCTTCCAGCCGATCTGCCGCACCTCGCTCCCTGAGGTGTGGTACCGGTCGACGATCGCGGCGTTGCGGATGGCTGTGATCACGGTGGTCACCGACCAGATATGATCTTCGTGCCACGCGCTCAGCAGGCGGCGGCAGATCAGGTCGTAGAGCTTCTGCTCATCGGCCGTGAGCGACCCACCGGCCGACACGGTGGTGGGAATGATGGCGTGGTGGTCGGTCACCTTGGAATCGTCGATGAACCTTCGGCCCAGCGGGCGCTCGCCCGTTCCCGGCGCCATCTGCGCGCGATACGGCGCCGCAATCGCGTCCACGATGCCCGGCAAGGTCTTCGCCACGTCCTTCGATAGATGACGGCTGTCGGTGCGCGGATAGCTGATGAGTTTGTGCCGTTCGTAGAGCACCTGCGCGATGTCCAGCGTCTTCTGCGCGCTGAATCCGAAGAGGCGATTGGCGTGTCGCTGCAATTCGGTCAAATCGTAGAGCCCCGGCGGCGGCATGCGCTGCGTCTGCGCTTCCACCGACTCGATGGCTGCCGAACCGGTGCGGGCGCGCTCCGCGATCCGCGCCGCCTCTTCGCCATCCGCCGGCAGGCGCATGTTCTCCTGCGGAGGCCGCTCACGAAACCATGTGCCCTGGTACGTGTTCTGCGCCGGAGTGCCGGAGGGATGAAACGTGGCCTGCACTTCGCGATAATCTTCCACCACGAAATTGCGGATGGCGAGCTCGCGCTCCACCACCATGGCAAGAGTGGGAGTCTGCACGCGCCCCACCGACAGGTCCTTGACGTCGTACGCCAGGGCATAGGCGCGCGACAGGTTCATGCCCACCAGCCAGTCGGCACGGCTGCGGCCGCGCGCGGCATCGGCGAGACCGTCGTAGTCGCGGCCGGGACGAAGCGTTTCGAAGCCCCGGCGGATGGCGTCCGGCGTGAGGGAAGAGATCCATAGGCGGCTGAAGGGCTTGGAGCAACCTGCTGCCTCGTAAATGTAGCGGAAGATGAGTTCGCCTTCGCGGCCCGCGTCAGTGGCGCAGACGATGCGCGCGATTTTCGGCGAATTCAGAATCTTGCGCACCGTTTCGAACTGATCTTTGGTCTGTTCGTAAATCACCAGCGGCCACTCGGCGGGCAGCATGGGGAGCAGATTGCGCCGCCAATGCTTCCACTCCGGTTGGATCTCGTGCGGTTGCGCCAGCGCCGCCAGGTGGCCGATGGCCCAGGTGACGACGTACCCGTTCCCGTGGAGGTAGCCATCGCCCTTGCTGGCAGCGCCGAGCACGCGTGCAATGTCGCGCGCCACCGAAGGCTTTTCGGCCAGCACCGCGATGGTTCCGGATTCCGTGCTTGCGCTCACTTTTTCAGTGTAGCGGGGCGCGCGAAGTTGGGAATTAGGAACTATGGGGCAGACCGTGAGGTCCCCCTGGACCCGCTCTCCGCTTGGAACAGTCCCCACAGAAGCGTGCCAAGGAGGCCGGCGGCCGACGAGGGCGTCCGTCCCACTGTCCAGGCATAATAGTCATTCTGCGTGCGCCCCACTACCCCGGATCCAGGTTGGCTCGGGCCGCAGACACCGGCCTCCCCGCCTTGGAGCGCCAGACCCAAATTTCCTCATACGATTCCCAAAAGCCTCCGCCAGTCGCGCGCGCCATGCAGCACACGCACGATCGAGACCCCGTCCGCGCGCGGTAAATAGAAAACCAGCATTGTTATCGAAACCGCTCACCGGCCATTTTCGCAATCCCGCAAGCTTAGGCGAGCGCAGAGCCAACCGAGCGCCCATCCCCGGATGCTGCGCAAGATCGCCGAAACTCTTCTCGGCACTCGACAGGAACCGTTCCGCCGTTTCCATTCCTGCAGCCTCGGCGAGATAAACGTAATGTTCGACCAAATCCCGATTGGCACGGGCTCGCTTGTGGACCGTCGCGGCCATCAGGCCTTCTTCTTACGGCGCTTGAGCTGGGCTAATGCTTCCCTGCGGATGGCGTCGAAGTCGCCGCGGGTCAACACACTTTCTTCGCTTTCCAGCCCTTCAAGCAAGAGCGCTTCCAGGCGTTCTTCAGCCCTGCGTTTCTCATCGTCCCGTATCAACTCGCGGATGTACCGCTCACACTGCTGTAACGGCCTTCGGCGATCTGATGGTCGACGAAGTCCTTGAGAGGATCGGGCAGAGAGATATTCATGGTCTGCATGGCACGGCACTCCTGATGTTGGCATGTTACCAGTCGATGGCATCTATTGTCAATTTATGCCATCGCAGTGCACGTGCTTGCCAGCGATGGACCCGGATTCTTTGCTTCCGCTCACTTTTTCAGTGTAGCGGGAGGATGGCGGTGCGCAGGACAATGGACTTGGACAGCGATGGCAGTTCAATTTCCGCTGTTCCTGCCTGCCGGCCCAATCGCCTGAAAGGGACGGCCAGAGGGCAGATCCGCGTTAGGGGCCTCGTAGACGCGTGTCAACGATTTCGCCGGGAGACGACTCACTGGCTCGTAAGGAGACGCAGCTGTACCGTCGCTTGGCCGCTGACCGGAAGAGTTATCGGCGCACCCCGGTCCTCAAAGTTCTTTAGGCACTCCGGATCGAACCAAATGTTCGGTTCCACATCGTCCCAAGCGAATAGCTTGTAGTCCCCCGGCCTCACATTTTCGAAATGAAAGTGGCCGTTTTGGTCGGAGGTAAATACGTGGAAGGAGTCTTCTCTCGTGCGCAACTCCGCCCTGGCGATCAACACCACCGTCGCTCCCGCCACGGGCTTCTCGTCATTATCGAGCACCACGCCATCCACCCGTCCGCCTTCGGGAGCGAGCACAAGTTCCAGCGCCACGCTGCCCGTTTCGGGAATCGGCACTCCCCTGTCGAACATCTCGACGCCTTCCGATTTGACGGTCTTGATAATCAGATTCAACTCCTGCAGTTCCACGTCGTATCGCTCCGCAGAGAGGCTGGTAGCGAACGAACTATCCTCGCGGATCAAGGCCGACCCACTGTCGCCAGTCGCGCTTCTGAAAAAAATCTCGGAGCCTGCCACCTTGGTTTTCGTCTCGCCTTCCACCGTGACGTGTCCGGTCACTTCGGCCCCTCTTTGGACTACAATGCCGATGCCCTCGATGTCCCGATCCACAGTGATGGGCATGCGGGCTCGATACTGGCGCTGGTAGTTCTTCATGACCACTACTCCCGGCGGACTGGGATCGTCCGGTGGACCACCATGAGCTTCCAGCACGTACGACCCCGGGGGCACACCGCTAAATACGAAGTCGCCTTCGCTGGTCTTCGCCGGCCTGATGAAATTGAGGCCTACATCGTCAAGCCCGGGCCTGAGTAAATATGGCTCGTGCACTCGCAGACCGGCAGCGGCGGTAGGATGAATCACCACCCGAAAAGTAGGGCTGCGAACCAGCGGAATATCGATACCTGTCACATGAGCGCCCGGTCCCACCTCTACAATCCGCGCCAGGGCCGGGTCCAGGACGCCGGGGTACAAGGTGGGCAGCAGCACCTTGGGCGGTCCGGCCGATTTGGCCGAATGATCGATCACTACTGCGTTTGGGTCGTCCTGGTCGCTTGAGGCGATTCGAGTGGTTGCCTGGACGTAGTATTTGCCGGGCGCCAGATCGGTGATTCGATATTGGCCCAAATCGTCTGTCTTGTTCTCCCAGAAACCCTGCTGCGTGACCTTGCGGTGACCGGACTCGAAACTCTGCGCGAACAGCATCAGCGTAGCGCCGGAAATCGGCTCGCCCTCGGGATCGCGAACGGTCCCGGCAATCACGCTATAGGGCGCCAATTCAATCCGCAGATCCTTGATTTCCTGCCCGGCTTGGAGTGTGATCAAGGTCCCTTCGCTCGCCGCCCGCCGGGCGCCATAGGGTGTATCCAGAAAGCCGTTGCGAAGGGCCTTCAGGCGATACTCGCCGGGCGCCAGATCCACCAGGGTGAAGTTGCCCTTCGCGTCAGTGGTCGTGGATGCCATGGGAGCAAACCGGACGCCAGCCGGAATAGCCCGCAATTCCACCTTGCTGAGAGGTGCGCCTGTCACCGAGTTCACGGCTGTGCCGGACAGCGTACCCATTTGCGGCGGCATATCCTGAGCGGCCATCGCGAACGCAAGCACCAGCTCAACTACTATCATTTGCACCATGGTATCGCTGACGGCGGACTTCCCGCTCACGCTATCGGCCTCGATTGAGAATCAACTGCGACGGAGACGGATCTCAAAGTTCACGCCCTCTTGCGCATGAAGATGAGCGAGAACCCCAAACAAGTTCTTTGCCGACGGGTTGCCTTTCGGCCCAAACATCCGCATGAGGCTGTTGGCCGGGATAGCAGTGGCATCCTGCAACTGTCGAAATCCGACTGTGGCGTTGATATAGTTCCGCAGGATCGCGCGGCCGGTCTTCTCGTCGCCGGAGAGCATGAGCTCGATGGCTTCACGAAGCAACGCTTTTCGGAACCGTGGTTCCCGTTGGGCACGCTCGCGGATTGTCTCTCGAAAATCTTTGGTCAGGGGCATCGTGTTTTTTCCTCAGTCTTACTGCTCCGGTAGTCTTCCCAATTCACCTTGGCTTGCCGGATGTCTTGCTGCTGGCGCTTCTTCGTGCCGCCAGCCAACAGAATGACAAGCCGATCGCCATCTCGCCCGAAGTAGATGCGGTAGCCGGGGCCAAAATCAACCCTGTATTCGAGAACGCCGCCACCAACTGTCTTGACGTTCGACAGGTTGCCCGCCGCGACGCGTTCAAGCGCCGTTGCCACCTTCGCGGCGGCCAGGACATTGAGTGCGCGCAGCCACTTCGCAAATGGGCTTCGTCCGGCGGTGTCGAGGTATTCCCGAACGAGGAGGACAATTTAGTAATAACATATACGTTATCATTGAATGGCCCACGGAATAGGGGTCGCCAGCTCACGTCAACGAATCGGCCTTCACGAGCGTCTTAATACAGAGGCCTGCCCCATGATTCGAGCAATAGTCACCGATCTTCTTCTGGTCCTGACGGCGTTTCCCCAAACCTCGACGCCCGCCTTCGACGTCGCGTCCGTCAAGGCGTTGGACGCGACGGCCGCATTCCGCACTCCGGTGGACTTTCGCATTCGCCCGGGCGGGAGATTGGAAATGACCAACGTCACGCTGAGGACGATTTTGTGGGAGGCGTACGGCCTCAAACCTTATCAACTTTCCGGCGGCCCGGGCTGGATGAACACCGATACCTTCACCATCGTCGCCACAGCGGAAGGCGATCCCAGCCGCCAGCAGACGATAGCCATGTTGCAGACATTGCTCGCGGACCGCTTCCAGCTCAAGGTCCACCGCGAAGTCAGGGAAGGCAACGTCTACAAGATGGTGATCGCCAAAGGCGGCTCGAAACTTCAGCCGTCCACCGCCGAGCAGTTCCGGTTCACCACTTATCGTAACGACCCGCCTGGAGTCAGTTATACCTTGGTCGGCAAGAAGGCCTCGACGGCGCAAATTGCCGAGGGCATTGGCTCTCACTTGGCGGTTCGCGTCGTGGATAGCGCCGGCATCCCGGGCGAATTCGATTGCAAGCTGGGTCCCTTCGCTGGCGACGACAATCCCGATTCCGGTCCCTCCATTTTCAGCGTGATTCAGGAACAGCTCGGCTTGAAACTGGAAGCCGCCAAAGGCCCGATCGAAATGCTGATCGTCGATCGCGCCGAAAAGCCTTCCGCTAACTGACAGCCCACTCTATTCCGCCGCCACCACTTTAAGCGTAACGGCGACCGCCGGCGCGTTGGCGCCCAGCAAAGTGGAAAACCGAACGAGCGCGTGGTAACTTCCGGGCGCGAGATTCGTCGCGTCTATTTCCAGCGAGACCGTGTCGGAGGCCAGCCCCGATCCATCGGTGGGCGTAACGCCGGCCCGCGCCTTGCCGGTCAACCACGGCGCATCGATCCGCATCGCGTACGGCAAGTCCGGCCAGGATGCGGAAACTTGTACGGTGAGCGGCGCCGGACCCGCCTCTCCGGCGCGATACTCGCACCTGAGCTCCTCCGGAAAGACTCGCAGCATGGGCTTCCCTGTGACGATGAGCTCAAGCGTTTTCACCGCCGAAGAACAGTTGTTCGCCGCCCGCACGGAGAATTGAAATCTTCCGACTTCCTTCGGCGTCCCCACAAGGTAGCCGGCTCTGATCTCGACACCGCCGGGCAGGCTCCCGTAATTCAAGGACAAGGCCACGTCGCCATCCGGGCAGCGGCCGTCAACCGCTGTCTCGATCGTTGACCGATATGAAGTGTTCACCACCGCCCACGGAAGATCCGAGGTCCTGATTTCAAGCGCCTTGCCGCGGAGAACCGGAAGCGCGGCCAGCAGCCACAGGAAAAGTAGGCGTCCCATAGCCCTCACCGCGAAGGGAGGCGGCTGCCGGGCAGACTCTCCTCCACCTTTGTGGCCGCCAGGTTTTCCGCCACCGCACAGAAGCCGCGCACCGCCTTAGGCAAGCCCCTCTCCGATCCATAGACCGTATCGCCACCACGGTCGAACACCACCATTTTGCTGGTAGAGGGGTGGAGCAGTTTTCCGGAAACGCGATCCAGGACAACCAGGAAAGCGGCCGCGTCCTTTCGGCTTGTAACCGTCAGCGCAGGACAGTTCGCCGCAAACGCATGCACGATTTCAGCAGTCCGGGAACCCGCCTCCGGCTTACGAGGGTCTGAGCTGGCCTGGACGAAAACCCGGATTGGTTGTGTGCGGACGCCAAACTCCGCCTTGGGACTGCCGCTCGAAGCCCGCGAACCCACCATCGCCCGAATCACATTCTCGTTGACGCCGTGTTTCTTCAGTTCGGCTATGGCGCCGGCGTTGGTGTCGAATTCCAGGCGGCTGGCGCCGATCGTCTCGACGATGAACTCTTCACTGAAGCCTGCGTCCGCCAATGTCTCGACGTCGCGATTGGTCAGCGCAGTCCGCGGCGGCCCGGCCTCCTGTGCCATGCCCGCGACCGCACAGAGAGCGATTGCCATGAGAAGACGCATTTTCATTTCCCCAATAATGCATATCGGCCAGACCGAAATAAACCGGAGCGGATTTCACTGTGACGAGGGCGAAAAGCCCCCGAATCCTGCGCTAGTCTGCGGCCGCCGCCGTGCGCCGCCGCAAAATGCTAACATAGCCCCACCGACACCGTATCCTGCCCGGATTGCTGACCGTCCGGAACCATCCTTAAAGTCGCGGACTACTTGCCGGAGAAAGGTAACAAGGCAAGTACAATGCGAATCCTTCTCTATAACCCCGATAACGGGGTTACTCAGAACTTCATGCCTCACCTCTGGATGTTCCTGCTGCAGGCGCTTACGCCCAGCGGCCACGAGGTGACTCTGATCGACGGCAACACGCAGCCGATGACCGACGCCGAACTCGTGCAGTTGATCCGTGACCGCGAGATCGGCCTGGTCGGCATTGGCGCCATGACCCGCATGATCGCCAAAGCCTACCGCGTAGCCGACGCCATCCGCGCCGCCGGTGTTCCCGTGGTAATGGGCGGTCCGCATGTAACCGAGATTCCCGAAGAAGCTCTCGGGCAGAACGGTGGGCCTCGTCACGCCGATGCGGTGGCCCTCGGCGAAGCCGATGAAACATGGCCGCGCATCGTTGCCGATGCCGCACGCGGCCAACTCAAGGAACGTTACTCGCCGGTAGACGCTTTCGGCCAGGAGCGTAAGCCGACCTTGCAGGACTACCCGGCTATTCCCTGGGACTCGCTCGACCTCCAGCAGTTCAACCGCATTCCGGCCTTCGTCCGCCCTCTGATGCAGCACTTCGGGTATCGGTGGGAAACCTTTCATATCATCCCCATTGAGTCCGGACGCGGCTGCCCTTATGGATGCGAATTCTGCACCGTCACCGGTTTTTTTGGCGACTCCATCCGTTTCCGCACCAACCGCAGCATCGTCGAGGAAATGCTCAAGATCAAGGAGCGTGTCCGCGAGAGTCGTGGCCAGGCCGCCGTCTTTTTCGTCGACGACAATTTCGCCATCAACGGCAAACGCACCAAGGCGCTTTTGCGCGATATCGTCGCGGCCGGCGCTCAACTCTCGTGGGTGGGGCAAATCAGCGCCAACCTGTTGCGCGATGAAGAACTGCTCGATCTGATCGCTGCTTCGGGAGGGAAATGGATCTTCATTGGCATGGAGTCTCTCGATCCCGCCAATCTCGCCAGCGTGAACAAGAGCTTCAATAAACCCGCGGACTATGCCAGGGTGCTCGAGTCGCTGGCCCGGCGTAACGTCTACGCGATTACATCGTTTATCTTCGGGCTCGACCACGATACTACCGGCGTGGCCGGCCGCACGCTCGCGGAGATCCGCAAGTGGCCGCCGGTGCTGCCGGTATTCGGCCAGATCACACCCTTTCCGGCTACTCCTTTATATGACCGCCTGGAGAGAGAAGGGCGGCTCACGCGGCCCAAACACTGGCTCGAATTCGCTCCCTTCCGCATGGCGCACACGGCTCTCAGGATCACGTCTCCCCAAGTGCAGGAGGAAGTCCGCTACGCCTGGGAGAACTCCTACAGCCCCGAGGCCACCGGCAGAGCCCTGGAATCGATACGCGACGAGCCGGCGGCTTACAAGATCAGTCACCTGATGGCCCGCCTTTTCTTCCGAGGCATTTATTTCCCCCAGAAGGGAATGTGGAGATGGCTCCGGCTGATCTTTCAAAATCGCGGGCCGGTCTACCGAGTGGTCAAAGACTGCTTCACAAACTGGCACGGCGCTCGCGGTCCCGCCAGCTCACGAGACTTCGACGGTACGTCCACGCCCGTTCTCGAACCCGCTCCCCAAGAAGGCGGCGGAGACTGAGTTCTCGCTTCGCACGTTGACACTATGAGCCGCGGCCGCAAGGGAGTGCCCATGGCGCGGCGCGCCACCAAAGGTGGTGAAAAACCGGCGAGGCAGGGCGGGCGCCCACGTCCGCGCCGGGCCCCCAGGTCCGGCCAGTGGAGTTTGGCCTTCTTCGTGGGACATGCTTCAGCTTGTCAGGCGAGCGGAGCTCGCCCTCAGCCGGCTTCCACGCCGCCCAACAAATTTCTCTGGCTTCGCGGCGGCGTGCCTTCGGGCACGAAGCCGAAGAAACTCCACGGCTGCGTCGACTGGCTTGTTCCGAGGCGGGCTGAAACCCGCCGTAGACTGATGAAATCTGCGCACCGGGTTGGCCAACCGCATGCAATGAATGGCCAAAGTCCAGGCGCCGGACCCCAGGTCCGGCCAGTGCTGAGCCATGGATTCGGCTGCCGGTCTGCAGGCCCGCTCCGCCAGTTGGTTTTTCAACCGGTGCTTTTCGTCGCCCATTATCAAGCCATCCTGCTAAATATCTCTTGACAGTTATTTAGCCGTATGGCTTAATATTATTGTTGCCACAGCGGGAGTCGAAGCCGCGGATTGACGCCTATGAGCTGGTCTTCGGCGCGTTAGCCCATGCTGCCCGGCGCCGTGTGCTGATGACGATTTATTTCAACGGCGGCTCCATGACCGCCGGCGAAATCGCGGCCATCTTCGAGCACGCCTGGCAAACCACCACGAGGCACCTCAGGGTCCTCGAGAGGGCCGGCTTGATCAGTCACCGGAAAAAGGGCCGCACGTGGATCTATCGCGTCGAACACCAACGTCTCGAACTGGTAAGTGACTGGCTGGCGCATTTCTTCAAGAAACCGTAGAAGCTTAGGAGCAACCATCGTGCCCGCGACGCAACCCAACGACGTTCCCCAATTCTTCCGCCTGAACCTCGAGGTCGGCGATCTCAATTCGGCGATTTCCTTCTACACCAACCTCCTCGGCGTCCAAGGGCGCAAGCAAGCCGGCTCGCGCTGCTACTTCAATTGCGGTCCGGTGACCTTGCAGGTGCTCGACGTCTCCACATCGCACGAGCCGCACTGCGCGGCCAAGGCGCTCTATTTCACCGTGACCGACTTGGCAGCGGTCTTTGAGCGGGCCCGCGCACTCAACTGCCTCTCGGCGGAATCGGTCCACGACGCGCCGGGCGGCGGCATCGTGGTGCGCCGCTGGGGCGAGCGCTCCTTCTACTGCGAAGATCCCTGGAAGAACCCGCTGTGCTTCGTCGAAGAGGGAACGGTCTACGCCGGCTGAGCCTCCAGCCCACCTTCGCGATAGGCTTCCAGGTAGTTCGAACACCCGGGATCGTTGCCGAGCAGCATTTCGAGCGCCAGCCGGTACCCGCGAGAGCTCTTGTCGCCGGCGAAGATGCGATTCAGATTGCTCGTCACCGGGTCCACGATCCCGCTGTCTGCGCCGGCTTCCACCGCCAGATTGAGAAACGCTTCGTTAATCACCTTTCGGCACGGCATGCCGAACGAAACGTTGCTCAGTCCGCCGGTGAGATGAATGCTCTCGCCATACTTCGCGCGCAGCTCCCGGAACGCGTCCAGGCAGTGGACCACGAATTGGCTGTCCACCGAAATGGGAAACACCAAAGCGTCGACATACATGCGATCCAGCGGGATGCCCTTCGCCAGCGCGGCGTCGACAATATAGCAGGCGTTCTCGATGCGCTCTTCGGCATTCTGCGGCATGCCGCTCCCGCCGGCGGCTGTCACCACCACGGGCAATTCGTGGGCCGCGGCCACATCCAGCGCGTCGATTCGCTCGCGCGATGCCGAGTTCAGCATGGGCTTGCCCGCCATACCCCGGCAAGCCTCGATGCCCGCCGCCAGAATCTCCTGGTTGGAGGAATCGATCGACAGAGGCGCAGGCGAGAGCGGCTCGATGGCCTGTACCAGCCACTTCATGGTCGCCTTCTGCTCCCCGAGATTCCAGGAGAACTCGTCCACGTTGAGATCGAGATAGTCTGCGCCCGCCTTCACTTGCTTCTCGGCCAGCGTTCGCAGGTAGCGCATGCCCTCGGCCGCGATCTCGCCGGAGCCATACATCGCCGCGCGGATGGCCACAATGACGTGTTTGACGCGGCCTTCCTGGTAGTCCTGCCGGCTCTTGATTTCCTCCGGAATGGGGAGGTACCGCGTCTCTCCGCCGATGGTGGTGTAGCGGACCGCTTCTTCGCCCGAGGGCGCGGTCCCCACCAGTTTTCCTTCGCGCAGCAGCGAGCGCGTGGTGTGTATGTTCTCGCCAATCACCAGGAACGGTTTGTTCAGCCCTTGAACTTTCATCCTTTTTCCGGCTTTTCGCTGCCATGGCCGCGGCCCAGAAACGCGTTCGCCCAGGCGCTGGTGCCGCGCACCGTGCCGTTGCGAATCACCACCGGCCCATCGAGCAGTCCTTCCTCTTCTCCGTAAGACTTTAGCCGCTCATAGGCGCGCGACCAGATGCAATGCTTCTCGCCGACCTCGCACACGCCGTCATGCGTGCCGCCGCAGGGTCCGTTGCGCTGGTTCTTGGCGCATTGCGATTCCGGACAGAGATACGCGATCTCCGGCAGCGAGCAATCGCCGCAATCCTTGCAATCGAACTGTAGGACCTTCAGCGCCTGCTCGGCGCCGTGCAGCGCACGCGCCGTCCACGGTGTGCGCTCCACCGCCCGATAAACGGCCTGCCCGGCGCGGAAACCCGCAGTGCCTTCTTCGAAAACGTGGTCGTGCACCATCCGGCTGAAGCGGTACCCCAGCGGCGCCGCCGGTGGATGGGCCTTCGATCGCAAACATTCGCGATTGATCTGGGCGGAACCGAGGCCGGTAGCTTCATCGCGCTCGAAATAGTAGAACTCGCCTGGGAGCGGGAACTGGATCTCACGCGCAAACTCCCGCCAGTCATCGGGCGCGAAGCTGTCGGCTAGCGCCAGAACGCTTTCGTAGTCCTCGAAACGCAAATGGCCGCCGAGATACATGCCGCGATAGCCGAGCCCGCGCGCGATGGCGCATTGCTTGGCGGCGAATTCCAGTAGAAACGCTTTCCCGCCATCCGGTGACGCGGCTTGCTTTTCGACCAATGCCAGCAAGTCGCCGGTCACTGTTACACCAGGCACTTTTCCGGCGTGAAAGTATCGCGCGGCTTTGACGTTCAGCACGAAGACATTGGCAAGCGCCGGGACCTTCAGCCCTTTCACCGACATGTAGCGGAGCAGTTCGGCCATCTTGCGGGCATCGTAGCCGATCTGATTGATGATGAATCGCGCGCCCGCCCGGATCTTGCGCGCCAGCTTGAAGTACTGCGGCATCACCTCCGACTCCAGCCGCTTATAGTTCGTCACCACCGCGCCGGGGACGAAGTGGCCGCCGGGAACTTCCGAAAGAAGCTGCAGCAGCCCCACGGCATCGATGTCGAAAACCGGCGCCGATTGCCCGTGGTATCCGGAGACCGGATAATCGCCCGACAGGGCCAGCACATTGCGAAAGCCTTCGCTCGCCAGCTTCCAGCAGCGGCTTTCCAGCGCGTTGCGATTCCAATCCTTGCAGGAAAGATGGATGATGACTTCCTGCCCGCGATGCACCAGATCGCTGCCGATAGTATCGGCGCTCAGCATGGCGTGACCGCCGGGATTATCGGTGATGCTCAGCGCGTCGAAGCGCGGATGTTCCGCCAGTGCGCGTGCCAGGCTCAGGACACGGCTGCCGGCGGGGTCCGAAATCAGGCCACGGGAGGTCACCAGTTCGGCGATGGTGACGAAGCGTGAAGTGTCCTCCAGCAGTTCGCTTAGGGGGCGTTTGCTCCAAGCTCCGCCGGCGGCGGATTGCGCCAAAGAGGCCTCGGTTCCCATTTTGTACAAACCTACAACTATATGCCACCACGCCTTTGCCCTACCTGTCAACTCCACCTGCTAGAATCCAAGTCATTACCCAACTGGAGGTCCGATGAGGAACCTGATCTTAACGCTCTTGCTCGCCGCCGCTGCGCAGCCACTGCTCGCCCAGGGAGCCCCGCCGCAGGGCGCCCCCGACCAGCCATATATCATGGAGTACTACTACAAGGTGCAATGGGGCCATCAGCAGGAGTTTTTGCAGCTCTTCCTGAAGAACCATTATCCGCTCCTGCAGAAAATGGTGGAGACCGGGCGCATGCTGTCGGTGAAAATCGAGACGCCGTCGAACCACATGACGGAAGATTCGCGCTGGGATTTCCGCGTCACCATTCGCTTCAAGAATTCCACCCTTGCTACCACCGCCAATCCTGACGAGGAGCGCTTCATCAAGCAGCTCTGGCCCGATCAGGCAACCTACCAGCGCGAGGAGCAGCGCCGCTTCGAAATTCTGCTGGCACACTGGGATCTTCCGCTGACCGACATCACCCCGGCGAAAAAATAAGTGTTGCGTTTTCCGAGCCACGACCGTCAGGGAGTGTGGTCCCCGACGCGAAATGGCTAAGGCCGCTTTCCTCGGAGTGTAGTGTCTTGTCTCTGGCCTCCTGAGGTTTGGAATCGGGGTGAGCCTCTCCTCGCGTCGAGGCAAAGATATTGCCCATAATGTCTTGCCCGACTCGAACCGAGGTCCTCCCGATTCCAAGACTTGAGTCTCGGCGCTACGGCAGGAGTGCCTGCACCCTTACATCTCCCGGCGGCCTTCCATGGCCTTTGAGATCGTTACTTCGTCGGCGAATTCGATATCGCTTCCCACGGGGATTCCCATGGCGATGCGCGTCACCTTTACTCCCAGGGGCTTGAGCAGGCGGGAAAGATAAACCGCGGTCGCCTCGCCTTCCACCGTGGGGTTGGTGGCCACGATCACTTCCTTGATTTCGCCCTGTCCGATCCGTTCCACCAGACCTTTAATCTTGAGCGACTCCGGGCCGATGCCGCGCAGCGGGGAAAGCGAGCCGTGCAGCACGTGATACTGGCCGTTGAACTGGCGGGTCGTCTCGATGCCCACGATGTTGTGCGGCTCCTCCAATACACAAACCACGTGGGGATCGCGATTGGGGTCGCGGCAGAACTGGCAGAGCTCGCCATCGCTGATGTTGTTGCAGCGCGCGCACAGGCCCAGCTTGTCCTTGACGTCGAAAATGGCTTGCGAGAGACGCTCGGCATCTTCGCGCGGGGCGCGCAGCACATGAAATGCCAGGCGCTGCGCGGACTTCTGTCCGATGCCGGGCAGATGTTTGAATTCGGCGATCAGACGGGCCAGCGGTTCGGCGAAATCGGGCATCGGCGCTCAGTCCGTTAAAACAGGCCCGGAGGCAGGCCCATTCCGCCGAGCATGCCGCCCATTTTCGCCTGCGACTGCTCATCCACCTTCTTGACGGCTTCGTTGCAGGCCGCCACGATCATGTCCTGCAGCATCTCCACGTCGCCCGCGACTTCGGGCTCGATTTTGACCGCCAGCAGGTTCTTGTGGCCGTCCATCTGGACGGTCACCATGCCGCCGCCGGCCGTGGCTTCCACCTTGATTAGCGCGATTTCCTGCGCCAGCTTCTCCTGCATTTGCTGGGCCTGGCGCATCATCTGCTGCATGTTGCCGGGTAGTTTCACGTTACGACTCCTTGAGATTGCGAACTTTGCGTACTTCCCCGCCGAACACTTCCTGGAAGCGGCGGACTTCGGGGTGTGCCAGGGCGCGGCTGGTGGCCTGGTCCTCGCCGGCGGACGGTGCGAGATGGATGGCCGGCGCCGGCGGGGCCGTCTCGCCGACCGTGACCTTGGTGCGCAGCGGCCGTCCGAAGACTTCGCGAACGGCCGATTCGAAAGCAGCGTCCTTGAAATAAAGCGCGTACGATTTGGCGGTGACGACGGCGAGTTCCGCGCCAGCCACCTGGATGGTGGCGTTTTCGACGGCGTCGGCCAGGTGCGTCAAGCCTTTTTCATGCAGGTACGAGTGCAGGAGCTCGCGTGGATCGCCGGCGGCCATGGCGGGCGGCGCTTCCCGGGCGGGCGCCAGTGCATTGGCGCCGGACGATTGCGGTTCCGGCGGGCGCAGGGAAGCTTTCTTGGCGCGATCGAGCTCGAAGGGCGACGGTCCGCTGCGGGCGGGCGTCGCGGGCGGCCGCGCGGGAGCGGCGGATGTTGCCGGCGCGGAGCGTTGCGGTGCCGGCGGCGGAGCGGGCGCCGGTGCGCCAGTCGACACGCGCGCCAGAGCTTCCTCGATGGGCAGCAGACGGCCGGCCTGCACCAGTCGCAATAGGCCGATTTCCAAGTGAAAGCGCGGCTGCAGCGAATATTGCAGGTCCTTGAAGAGATCGAGCGAGAGCTGCAAATACCGCGTCAGGTCTTCCTCGGAGAACTGCGCGGCGATGGCGGCCATCTTTTCGCGCTGCTGCGCCGATGCGGCCACTAATCGTGGGGCCGCTCCGGAAATGCGCAGCACCAGCAGATTACGGAAATAGCGCGCGACCTCGCGCGCGAAATGCTGCAGGTTGAGCCCGTTCCGTTCCAACTCGTCCACCACGTCGAGCATCCGGCTGGAATTGCCGTCCAGAAGCGCTTGCGACACCTGTTCGAGCGATTCCAGCGAGAATGCGCCCAACAGCGCGCGCACTTCGGCGGCGTCGAGCTTCGATCCGCAGCAGGCAATCGCCTGATCGAGCGCGGAAAGCGAATCGCGTACGCTGCCTTCGCCGGCGGCGGCCAGTGCGGCCAGCGCTTCCTGGTCGGTCTCGATGCCTTCCTGTTCGCAGATCCACGCCATGCGCGCGATGAGGTCTTCGAAATCCACCGAGCGAAAGCTGAAGTGCTGGCAGCGCGAAGCGATGGTGGCCGGAATCTTGTGCGCTTCCGTGGTGCAGAGCACGAAGACCACCCACTCCGGCGGTTCCTCGATGGTCTTGAGGAGCGCGTTGAAGGCTTCGTTAGTGATCTGGTGGGCTTCGTCGATGATGAAGACTTTGTAGCGGTCGCGCGCCGGCCGATAGCGGACGTTCTCGCGCAGCTCGCGCATTTCGTTGATGCCGCGATTGGACGCCGCGTCGATCTCGATCACATCGACAGTGCCGCCGGAAGTGATTTCGCGGCAGCTGGCGCACTCGCCGCACGGTGTCGAGGTCGGCCCTTGAATGCAATTCAGGCAGCGCGCCAGAATACGGGCGATGGTGGTTTTTCCGGTGCCGCGCTGTCCCGAAAAGATGTAGCCGTGCGCGATGCGCTTCTGCGCAATGGCATTTTCCAGCGTGGTTTTGACGTGCTCCTGGTTGACCACGTCGCGGAATGTCTGGGGCCGATATTTGCGAGCGATTACCTGATACATGGGGTGGGTGTCCGGCATACATTCCGGAGCGAGTATGCCAGGCCCCGGGTGATCCGCGGCACACGTGCCGCACCGCTACCGTTGCTTCCTTCCGGACCTGGCGGGGTTTGCAGCCGCCCGTTGCACGGAGCCCGGAACCTGACAAGTATTTATCGTAGCACGGGGAAAACCGATACCTTCCCGGTTTGCGCTCGGCTTGCGGATGGAGTAGAGTAGTCACACAGGTACTCAAAGAGTCCGAGGAGAAATCATATGAGGAAAGTGCTGGCCGTGTTTGCATTGTGCGCGTCTTCGGCGATCGCCGCGGACGTAACCGGATACGTTATCGATAAGAACTGCTCCACCAAGAAGGAGATGTTTGGCAACGAGGAATGCGCCAAGAGTTGCATGAAGCGTGGCGCCCCAGCCGTGATCGCCACGGAAGACGGAAAGGTCTACGCCGTCTCGAATCAGGACAAAGTGAAAGATATGGCGGGCAAGAAGGTCACCGTAAGCGGCAAGGTGGACGGCGACACCATCACCGTCGACAAGATCGAGCTGGCGAAGACGTAAACTGTTTCTATTGTCTTAGCTGACTCCCGAAGTAAGCTTCCGCGCGGACAAGTCTTGATTTTAGCCGCATTTGCCAGCAGCGTGGCGAATAGCAGCAGGAAATTTGTGCGATTCACGCACTCTCTAATACCCCGAACATCCGCTTGCTCACGCGCGCGGCTCGGTAAAGCCAACCCTTACCGAGCCGCGACCGTGAGGGAGCGATCCCTGAGCTAGAACATGTTCCAAAGGTATTGCGTGTACACTTCGTGGTGGTACTGCACTTCCGGCGCCTTCACGACAGTTCCCAGCAACCGGGGGCAACGGTCCGCGGAGGCCCTCTTCAACTCCGCGTAGCGGCCTTTCACATCCTCGCCGAGAATCTTGGTGATCCACTCCGATTTGTTGTAGTTCTCAATGGCGTCGTAAATGTTATCCGGCAAGTACCGGGGCGCGTTGCGAAGATTCTCGATCTGCGCGATGTCCCCTTCGATGCCCGTCTTGAAAATTCCGTACAGCACCAGATATGGATTGGCATCGGGAGCGACGGCGCGGACTTCCACCCGGGCGCTGCGTGAATTGCCGATGGGGATGCGGACCATCGAACCGCGGTCCGTAGCCGAAGCCTTGAGCTGGTTGGGGGCTTCGAAGTGCGGATCGAGCCGGCGATAGGCATTCACGCTGGCATTCATCAGCAGGCAAAGGTCGTTGCCGTGCGTGAGGATCCGGTCGACGAAATCCCAGGAGAAGGCGCTCATTTTCTCCAGGCCTTCCGGATCCCAGAACAGGTTCTTGCCGTCCTTGGTGATGGAGACGTTGGTATGCATGCCGGTGCCGTTGACTCCCACAATCGGCTTCGGCAGGAAGCACGCTGTCAGTCCCATCGTCGTCGCCACTTGGCGGCAGATCAATTTGTAGATCTGGATCTGGTCGGCGGCGGCCACCACCTCAGCGTAGCCGTAGTTGATCTCGAACTGCGAAGGCGCGACTTCGGGGTGGTCCTTCTCGTTCTGGAAGCCCATCGCCCGCTGCACTTCGGCGGATGTGTCGATGAACAAGCGCAAGGTATCGCCCGGCAGCGAGTGGTAGTATCCGCCCGCGCTTACATACTCGAATTTGCCCGTTTCGTGGTAATTCCGCTCGGCGTCGACGCCCTTGAAGACGAAGCCCTCGATCTCATTGGCCGCGTTGAGGGTGTAGCCGTGGCTCTTGTGGACCGAGTTGGCATAGGCTTTCAGAACGGCGCGAAGGTCGGCGGTATAGGGCCCGCCATCCTTGTCCACCACCTCTCCGAAGACCATCACTTTCCCCGCGCCGAACACGTCGGACGGCCCCCAATAGAAGGCGGACCAGTCGATCCCGAGCCGCAGGTCGCTCTCCTTTTGCGCCGTGAAGCCGCGAATCGAAGAGCCGTCGAACGTCATGTTGTCCCAGCTCTTGATGAAAAACTTCTTGTCGTAATCGAGCATGTGCAGACGGCCTTCGAGGTCGCTGAACAGCACCGTGACGGCCTTAATCCGCTTCTCGTCCGTCAGGTATTTGAGGCGCTCTTCCTGAATCTGATGAATCGGAACGCGCTTCATCCGCTGTTCCTTGGCGAACAGGTTCAGCTCTTCCAACTCGGCGTAAGGAAGCCTCAACAGGTCTTGCAGTTCGTTACTCATTCCTCTCCTCTGGCTGGGACACCGCTATTCCGCATGAATCTATGGCAGGGTGGCTCTGTGTTGTAAAAAAGACTCGGATTTTGCAATCTTATTGTCAACACAAGAGACGCGGATTCGCCAATAGATTTTGTTTATCGGTTTAAATGGTTCTGCTTTCTCGGCGCCGGAGAAGCGCGCGGGGCCCTCCTTTACGAAATCCAAACGCCGCCTTTATGACTTTTTCATGAGGTGGCGTGTACTCTTATCAAACATGCTGGACGGGGTGACAGGTCGCAACAGTGTGCGGCAAGCTGCGCTGGGGCTACTGGGCATCGCTGCCGTGACGCTGGTCTGTTTTCCGCTCCACGTCAACTTCGCCATTCCGGCATTTCTCTACCTGTTGACCGTTGTGCTTCTCTCGCCGGCCGGCGGATTCGCCCCGTCGGCGATCGTGTCGCTCGTCGCCGTTTTGTGCCTGGACTACTTCTTCACGCCCCCGATCCTCCAACTGGAAGTCGCCAGTCCCATCGACGGCGTGACGTTAGTTGCCTATTTAGTGACGAGCTTGACGATCACGCGCCTGGCCACCGAGGCGCGGCAGAAAGCCCAGTCGGCCAAACGCCGTGAGGAGGTCCACGCGCGCCTGTATGAAATCATCTGGCGGCTCTTCTCCATCGAGCCTCAGGCGGTGTCCGGGACAGGAACTGTGCGGATCTATCGCGAGCTGCTCGATTTCGAAGGGCTCTGCCTGTTTGACGCCAACACCGGAAACGTCGAAACCGCCGGTAACGTAAACCCGAGCCTGCTGGAGAGAACGCGAACTGCCTATGACGTAGGCCGCGACCTCAAGGACGAGCCATCGCGAACCTGGATTCAGTGCCTGCAAGTTGCCGGGAAGCGGATCGGCGCCATCGGCTTTCAGGGGTTGTCCGATCCTGAATTGATGGCTGCCCCGTTGTCCATGCTCGCGGGCGCCGCCCTGGAACGGGCGGAGTCGTTTCAGACCGCCAGCACGGCCGCCGCGACGTCGCAGGTCGAGTCGCTGCGTTCGGCTATCGTCGACGCCTTTGCCCATGAATTCAAAACTCCGTTGTCGGCAATTCTGACGGCGGCAGGAGGAATTCGAGAGACTCGGGAATTGACGGCGCAACAGCTGGAAATGGTCGACCTCATCGAAGTGGAAACCGTTCGGTTGAGCAAGCTGGCGACCCGGTTGCTTGTCACCGCCCGGCTGGATCGTGACGAAGTACAGCCCAGGCTCGAGCCTACCAATCTGACGGATCTGATCGCCCGCATGGTCTGTCGCTGGCCGGCTGACGGGGTCAGCGTCTGTTTGGATTTGGGCGCGGAACAGGTCGAAGTAGCGTCCGACCAGGAGCTCCTCACACTGGCACTGACACAGTTGTTGGATAACGCCTTCAAGTACTCGCCCCGCAACCAGCCGGTTCGAATCAGTCTGGAATCGCAAGCGGGCACGGCTGTTGTCAGAGTCAGTAACCGGGGCAGCTTTGTTCCGCCCGCGGAAAGAGAACGGATTTTCGAACGCTTCCATCGCGGTGCGGCGGCCTGCAAACTTGCACCCGGCGCCGGTCTCGGCCTCTACGTAGCCCGCAAGATCGCCGTCGCCCACGGAGGCAGCCTCAATTTGGAGGAGTATGCGCCGGGTGAGGTGGAAACCGCGTTTTGTCTGAAACTCCCAATCTTCAAGGCCGAGGCGCAACATGTCCTGCAAGCCGGTTAAGGTATTAGTGGTTGACGACGAGTCGGCCATGCGCCGCGCCCTCAGCGCTTCTCTAACCGCGAGCGGATATCAGGTGGAAGACGCTCATGATGGAGAGGAGGCCGTGGAGAAAGCTCGCCAGCAACCTTTCGACCTGGTGCTGCTGGATGTCAACATGCCGGGGGGCGGCGGTATCGAAGCGTGCCGCCGGATGCGGCCTTTGATGCCCAACGCCGGAATCGTCATGATTACGGTGAGCGATTCTCTGGAAGATAAGGTGAAAGCCCTCGATTCCGGCGCCGACGACTATGTCACCAAGCCCTTCTTACTGCGAGAGTTGCTGGCCCGATTGCGGGCGCTCACGCGGCGTACCAGGCAGGAAGACGTTCCGGTATCCGGCATTTTCACGATCCGCGCGCTGAAGTTGGACCTCAAGCATCGCTCGCTTCACAAAGCCGGCCAGGAAATTCACCTATCTCCGATTGAGTTCGATTTACTTTCTTACCTCATGCGCCAGCCGGGCATCCCCATCGAACACGCCAAGCTTCTGCAAGCCATTTGGGGTCCTGAGTACGGTTCCGAGCTGGAATACCTGCGCTCCTACGTGAGGTTACTGCGTAAGAAGATCGAGTCTGACCCCGCCCGTCCGGAATACATCCTGACGGAGCCCTGGGTTGGATACCGCTTCTGCGATCCCTCCGCTTCGGCCCCGTCTTTATGAAACTCTTACGCTCGCCTTACGCCTTCCTTATTGCCTCCACCCTACACTAGCGAGTGCTTACATATAAGTACCTCAGAACAGGGCCGCCAATTATGGTTCCCATAGAAACTATCGATCACGGCTTTCATGCCTTTTTCACGAGTCTGCCTTCAGAATCGAACGAAGCTGTCGAGTAGTTACCGGTGTTATGAACAGCACTATTTAGTTGTGGACATTCAAAAGGGACGGTTGGGTATATGAAGACCTGCAAACGAACACATTGTCTCCTCATCGTCAGCCTGGCGGTGGCACTTTCACCGGCATTTGCCGTTGCCGCCGATGCGGAAAGCGCGCTCGGATTCGGAGCGCTTCAAGGAGTGGCATTGGACGCCGCGGGGAATCCGCTGGCGATGGCGAACGTCGCCATAAGCAACGTCGATGGCAGTGCCGACCGCAAGGTTGTCACCGATCGGGATGGTGTTTTCGCAGCCGATCGTCTTAAGCCGGGACAGTACCGGATCACGGCTAGCAAGGAAGGACTCGGCAGTTCGCCGGTTACCACGGTGGAGGTTGCGCAGAACCAAACCGCACGCTCTTTCCTGGTGTTGGCGGAGAAGCCCGCTCCCGCTCCCGCTCCGGCGGCGCCGGCAGCGCCCCTCACACTGGAGCAGGAGTTGCAGGCCATGAAAGACCGCATCGCTACGCTGGAGGCCGAGTTGAAGGCGCGTCCGTCTGGCGCCGCCGCACCTGCTGTTACTGCGGCGCCTCCCGCCGCTCCAACCCCGGTTCCTGAAGCGCGCCCGGAACCGGCGCCTCCCGAACCGCCAAAGCCTCAGGCGCCCACCGCGCCGCCCACGCCGGCCCCCGCTCCGCAAGTGCCGGATGCGCTGGCTACGCCAGATGCCGCGCCAGCAGTAGACAACGACACTCCATTCGCATTCGGTGACTTCACCTGGCTCAACGGAACGCCGCGTAACAAGGACACCGTCCTCGATACCAAGTTCTTCACCCCGGAAATCCGCTTCGACACGAACTACATGGAGGATTTCAACCAGCCGATCGATCACACCATCGTGGGGGCGACCGAGTCATTCCGCTCCGGCGAAGTCCAGATCGAGCAGGCCAGCGTCGGCGGCGATTTTCACTGGCAAAACGTTCGCGGCAGAATTTTGTTCATGTTTGGAATGTTCGCCACTACCACTCCGCGCAATGACGCCAGCTACGGGGTCGGCCAATGGGACCTCCGCGGCGCCTACAAGTACACCTCGGAAGCTTACGGCGGGTACCACTTTAACGTGCTTCACGGCCTGAACATAGACGGAGGGATTTTCGTCTCCTACATCGGTCTGTTCAGCTACTACAACTTCGATAACTGGACTTACCAGCCGTCTTATGTTTCCTCGAACACGCCTTGGTTTTTCAACGGCGCGCGCGTTCAATTGTTCCCCACAAACAAGCTGAAAATCGAACCGTGGTTCATCAACGGATGGCAATCCTACGCCAAATACAATGGCCATCCCGGCTTGGGAGGACAGCTGTTGTGGCAGCCGAAAGAATGGTTTAAGCTGGTCGCCAACCAATACGGCTACGGGCAGGATAACCTCGGTCTTCCGCACACGGAACGTATTCACACCGACGATAGCATCGAGGTCAGATACTTTAACGATCCCGAGGCCCCCGGCATCTCCAAGGTGGCCTTCTCTCTCACGGCCGATGCAGGATGCCAATACGGCGGCGGAATTCAGTGCACCGGCGCACCCAGCAAGAACAAGGATACGTTTGTCGGCTGGATGCTCTATAACCGCATCTGGTTCCACAAGAATACCTATGCTGTCACTCTGGGCGGAGGAGAGATGAGCAACTGGGGCCGCTATCTGACACTGCTGCCGCCGATCAATGGGGCCGATGCGGTCACTGGCTCGCCTTACTTCACGGAGTTACCCGGCCAACGCGCACATATGTGGGATAGCACGGTCACCTTCCAGTACATGCCCAAACAGTACATCACATGGTGGGGAGAAGTTGGTTATCGGCACTCCGATATCCCGTACTTCGCGGGACGAGGCGGAGTCACGCCTCCGGGCTTCCAGGTCGGCGGAACCAATGGCGCTCCCGGGCAGTATGCCTGTATGAGCGGAGCGCCGTCGGGCGCAAGCGATCTCCCGACTGCCACCACAAATTGCGCCAGTTCGGGCGGTGTATGGTTCCCCGATCTGCGCCGCAGTGAAACCAAGATCTCCGTTGGAGTGATGGTCAAGTTCTAGTGTAGGAGGGCCGAATGCGCGAGTTCCTGAGATGCTCGATCTGCCTGATCGCCGCCGCGGCCGGCATCGCCGCGGCCGATCCGGCGTGGAAGGCCAAGCCGGCCGGCCAGTGGACGGAGGAGGACGTTCGGCACGTCCTCGCCGTCTCACCTTGGGTGAAAGAGGTTCGAGCCGTTGTGACACGCCGCTTGACTGAGGAACAACTTCGCGATGGCGGACAGATGGGACAGCCCACCGGCGTCGGCAACGAGGGTGTAGACCCCAAGGGTAGCGGCCCAACCGTATCGGCGAACATTTTCACGGGTCCCGGAGGCGCCGACCGTAGCGCCCGTTCACTACCCCGGCCCATCGCACTAAAGCTGCGGTGGGAGAGCGCTCTTCCGATTCGCATCGCGGAGTTCAAATCGCAGACGGTGGAGGCTCCCACCTTGGACGGCGAGTGCTATTGCATCGCTGTTTACGGCATTCCGGGCGGCGGTTTCAAAGGCGATCCCAAGGAATTGGGCAAGCCTCTAAAAGGCCTGGCCGTTTTGAAGCGCGTGGGCAAAAAGGACGTCAGGCCGATCCGTGCCGAGGTGTTCCAGTTGGAATCCGGCGTAGTCGTCGTCTACACGTTCCCACTGTCCGCGGAAATCACCAGGAAGGATGGCCAGATCCGCTTCGAGGCGCAAATCGGACGCATCGTGGTGGGCGAAACCTTCGATTTGAGCCAGATGGACTACATGGGCAAGCTGGCACTTTGATGTTGAGACGCGCCGCGGGCCGCCGGGCTTGATTGCCGCGTGTGGCGCGATTGCTTGGCCTATGGCCCTCCAATGGATTGGACCAACTCATGAAGAGTACAGCATTACTGATGACCATCGTCACGCTGGTAGTTCTCAGCGGCTGCAAGACTGCGTCGGTGGATGCACAAGCCCAGGCGCCGCCCGCGGCCAAAGTAGTTCTGGCGCCGGATGCCGCTCTCTTTACGGTGGATCGGCCGGAGCAATTCCCGCTGGCCGCGGCGACCCAGCACCCCACCACGTCGGAATTGATCGTCACGGGAACGGTGACGCCCGACATCGCGCGCAACATCCCCGTGGTATCGCTCGCTTCCGGGCGCGTGGTGGGAATTCACGCCCGCCTCGGCGACACCGTACAGAAAGGCCAACTGCTGTTGACCATTCGCAGCGACGATGTCTCGGGAGGCTATTCCAACTACCGCATGGCCGTAGCCGACGAGATTCTCGCAAAGACTCAGTTCGAGCGATCCAAGGATTTATACGATCACGGCGCCATTGCCTTGAACGATCTGCAGGTCGCGCAAGACACCGAGGATAAGGCCAAGATAGCTGTAGACACCCTGGCCGAGCATCTCCGTTTGCTCGGTAACGACCCCGACAAGCCGGCTTTCATGGTGGACATTTTTGCCCCGGTCTCGGGCGTGATCACCGATCAGGAAGTCACCATTGCCGCGGCCATTCAGGCGTTCAATACGCCGAGTCCTTTCACCATCTCCGACCTCTCTACCATCTGGGTTGTCTGCGACGTCTACGAAAACGACATGGCCACTGTTCGCATGGGCGATACCGCCAACATCACACTAAACGCGTATCCTGACCGCAAATTCACCGGAAAGGTCAGTAACATCGGGTCGATTCTCGATCCCAACATCCGCACGGCCAAGGTTCGGATTGAAATGCAAAATCCGGGAATCATGCGGCTGGGCATGTTTGTGCACGCGACCTTCCGCGGCCAGACTTCGGAGATGCACACCATTGTTCCTGCCTCCGCAATCTTGCACATGCACGATCGCGATTTCGTCTACGTTCCGGCGCCCGGCAATAAATTTCGCCGCGTGGAAGTCATCGGCGGAGATCTCCTGTCCGACAACGTGAATCTGCAGGAAGTCAAGTCGGGACTGCAGCCTGGGCAACAGGTAGTCACCAACGCGCTGGTCTTAGACCACGTGCTCGCACAATAGCCGCCAACAGGTAAACAGCCAATGATCCGCGCTCTTGTAGATTTTGCGCTTAACAATAAGTTCGTAGTGCTGGCTATTGCCACCTTATTGCTCGGTTGGGGCGCGATCTCTTTTCACAACCTTCCGGTGGAGGCCTATCCCGATATCGCCGACAACTACGTGACAGTGATTACCCAGTGGGCCGGACGATCCGCCGAAGAAGTGGAACAGCAAGTTACCATTCCGATCGAAATTCAAATGGCCGGAATGCCGCACATGACCTTTCTGCGATCGGAATCCATTTTCGGCTTGTCGTTCGTGATTATGATCTTCGACGACACTTCGGTGAACGATTGGAATCGCCAAAAAACCCTGGAACGGCTCACTCAGGTTAATCTCCCCAACGGACAGAACCTGCAGCCTCAGATCGGAACGGATTGGAGCACCACCGGACAGATCTATTGGTATACGCTGCGAAGTTCCAATCCACAGTATGACCTGATGGAGCTGCGCTCGCTCGAAGACTGGGTGCTCCTCAAGCAGTTTAAATCCGTTCCCAACGTGGTCGACGTTTCCGATTTCGGCGGCACGGTGCGTGAGTACCAGGTTCGCGTGGATCCCAACAAGCTGGTGTCCTACGGATTGAGTATCGGCCAGGTGGAGCAGCAGCTCGCCAACAACAACATCAATGCCGGCGGCAGTTTCGTGGAAGAAGGCATGCAGCAGATGAACGTGCGCGCGCTGGGGCTGTTCAACACCGTGCACGACATCGAACAGACCATGTTGAAGACTCAGACCGGCACCGCGCTGCGAGTGAAAGACATCGCCTTGGTAGCGCAGGGCCCCAAGATCCGGCTGGGCCATATGGCCAGAGCTAACCATATGGAAGACGGCCGCATCGTCGATGAGCCGGACGTCATTCAGGGCGGAGTGCTGATGCGTAAGGGCGCCGAGGAAGAGCCCACTCTCGAGGCGATCCACAAGAAGGTCTATGAGCTGAACCACGGCATCCTGCCTCCCGGCGTGGAAGTAGTTCCAATGCTGGATCGCACCGATCTGCTGCATTTCACACTGCACACGGTGATGCACAACCTGACTGAAGGAATGATCCTGGTCAGCGTCATTCTGTTCCTATTCCTGCTCAACGCCCGAGCCGCGATAATCGTCGCGTTGACCATTCCGTTCTCGCTTCTGTTCGCCTCCATCTGGCTTGATTTGGCGCACATCCCTGCTAATCTTTTGTCCCTCGGCGCGCTGGATTTCGGAATGGTGGTGGATGGCGCCGTCGTCATGGTGGAAAATATCATCCGGCATCTAAACAAGGATCGCAGCACCGGCAACGGGCTTCCCAAGACGACCGCGGAGATTATCCGCGAGGCCTGCCACGAAGTGCAACGGCCGGTTTTTTACGCCATCGCCATCATCATCACCGCCTATCTGCCGATCTTCACGCTGCAACGTGTGGAGGGCCGCTTATTCCGGCCGATGGCCTGGACGGTCGCCCTCGCTCTTCTGGGCGCCATGACGTTCTCGATTCTCATTGCCCCGGTGCTGGCGGCCACCTTCTTCCGTAAGGGCGTTCGCGAGCGGCACAATGTGGTCCTGGAGTTCCTGGTGGATCAATACCGCAAGCGGCTGCGATGGGCCGTTCAACATCGCTGGGTCGTCGCGGTTATTGCTTTGATTTCCCTGTCCGGAACAGTCTATCTGGGTTTTGGTGGCGTGATCGGCGCGGAATTCCTTCCCCACCTCGATGAAGGCGCAATCTGGGCGCGCGGGACTCTGGCGAACAGCACCAGCCTCTCGGAGGGCGAGAAATTCACCAACAATTGCCGCATTGTTTTCGCGTCGTTCCCGGAAGTGAAAACCGTCGTATCGCAGGTGGGCCGGCCCGACGATGGAACCGACACGGGAGGCTTCTCCAACACCGAATATTTCGTCGACTTGAAGCCCCACGACCAATGGCGTCCGGTATTTCATAAGAACAAAGAGGAACTGATTGCCGCCATGAACCGGGCCCTGGAACAATACCCGGGCGCCGAATGGAACTTCTCGCAGCCGATCGAAGACAACGTGGGAGAAACCATGACCGGCACCAAAGGCTCGCTAGCGCTCAAGATTTTCGGCGATGACTTGAAGGTCCTGGAGGCAAAAGGCGAAGAGGTCACAAACGTCATGTCGGCCATTGCGGGCATGCACGACGTCAAGCTGTTACGCGACTTCGGGCAGCCCAATCTCGACTTGACTATTGACCGCCGTCAGGCAGCCCGTTTCGGAATCAACGTGACGGACATACAGGACGCCGTCCAGACTGCCGTGGGCGGTAACGCGGTGAGCCAGGTATTGATCGGCGAGCAGCGCTACGACGTAGTAGTGCGTTACCAGGAGCCCTATCGCAACACCGCGCAGGCCATCGCCAACGTTCGCTTGCTCTCCCCAACGGGCGAGCGGGTATCGCTGGCGCAGTTGACTAGCGTGGAGGTCAAGGATGGCGCGTACGACATCTACCGCGAGGGCAACAGTCGCTACATAGCGGTGACTTTCAACGTGCGCGGCCGCGATCTGGGGACTACGGTTGGCGAGGCGATCAAGCGGATCGCCGATAAGGTGAAGATGCCCCCGGGTTATACCATCGGCTGGTCTGGCGAGTACGAGAGCGAACAGCGGGCGGAAGCGCGGCTGGCCATCGTTGTCCCGCTGACCGTCCTGGTCATCTTTATCATTCTCTATACTATGTTCCGGTCTTACAAATGGGCGCTGCTCATTCTGCTGAATGTAGGATTGGCGCGCGTCGGCGGTTTCCTTGCTCTCATGATTACCGGAACTTATCTCAGCGTGTCCTCGGGGGTCGGCATGTTAGCGCTTTTTGGCGTATCGGTACAAACCGGCGTCATCATGGTGGAGTACATTAACCAGCGCCGGGCCAGAGGCCACTCGATCGAGGACTCGGCCGTGGATGGCGCGGTACTGAGGCTTCGCCCGATTCTGATGACCATGCTGGTGGCGACGCTGGGACTGCTGCCGGCCGCGCTTTCGCACGATATCGGATCCGACTCCCAGCGGCCCTTCGCGATTGTCATCGTAGGCGGGCTGATCTCCGATCTGCTGCTAAGTATCGTCCTCCTGCCAACCTTTTATGTGTGGATCGCCCGCGAGGGAGATCCACTTCCCGCGCCGGAGGCTTTGTAAGGGCCATGAGAACCATGGAAAGTCAGATTTGGCACACCGTCTTTCCGAGCCGCGACCGTAAGGGAGCGGTCCGCGTTCTGGTGACCTGCCTCTTCACCCTCGCCTCCACGGCCTACGCTCAGACACCCGTCAAGCTCACGCTCGACCAGGCCATCAACCTGGCGCTCAAGCATAACCACACCTTACAAGCGGCGCGCACCCAGATCCAACAGAACCAGGCCGCCGAAGTTACCGCCAATCTCCGTCCCAATCCGACATTCTTTACCGATTGGGAATACCTGCCCATCTTCACCCGTCAGCAAGGCACCTCGGTGGCGGACTATCTCCAGGCCTCCACCGAAGCGGACATGGGCTTGAGTTACCTGATCGAACGCGGCAAGAAACGGGAGCGCCGCCTGCAGGCAGCCAAAGACATAACTGCCGTAACACGCTCGCAAGTGCACGATAACGAGCGCGGTCTTACTTTCCAGGTCGGCAGTCTCTTCATCAATGCCCAGCTTGCGCAATCCACTCTCGAACTCGCGCAGATGGACTTGAAGAGCTTTCAACAAACCGTTGACATCAGCGAGATCCAGTTCAAAGACGGCGCCATGAGCGAGAACGATTACCTGAAGATCAAGCTGCAGTTGCTGCAGTTCGAATCGGACGTCGAACAGGCCTTGCTCGCCAAAGCCCAATCGCTATCGGACCTTCGTCAACAGTTAGGCTACGAGCAAGTGCCCGCCGATTACGACGTCGCGGGAGCCTTCGAATATCAGCCGCTAATCGTCACTCTCGATGAGTTGCAGGCGAAGGCGTTGCAGAATCGTCCCGATCTGCGGGCCACGATCTTAGGCGTTACCGCCGCCAACAGCCAATATGCGCTCGCTAAGGCCAACGGGAAACAGGATCCTACTCTCTCGGCCAATTACTCGCACGTCAACGGCATTAGTACCGCCACCTGGTCGTTCAGCATTCCACTGGCGATCTTCGACCGCAACCAGGGCAACATTGCGCAAACCCGGATTGCCATTCGCCAGGCCGAAGAACAGCAGAAAGCCGCCAGCGGGCAGGTGCTGACGGACGTGAAGGATGCCTACGAAGGCCTGCAGGAAGCCGCGAAAATAGTTCAGCTCTTGAAATCCAAGTACCTCGACGCGGCCCAGAAGAGCCGCGATATCAGCGAGTACGCGTACCGGCGCGGCGCCATCGCGCTTCTCGATTTCCTGGACGCCGAGCGGACGTATCGCGCCACCCAGCTCGCCTATCGCCAGGCGGTGGCGGCTTATCTGAGCGCCTTGGAGCAGCTTCGCCAGGCGGCGGGAACGAGGAATCTCCTTTGATGACCAGAGAAGAAATTCGCGCGCGTATCGAGGAGGTCGGTATCATTCCGGCGATCCGCGTCTCCTCCGCTGACGATGCGCTGTTCGCCGCGGAAGCGGTCAGCGAGAGCGCCATTCCGATTGTGGAAGTAACCATGACCGTGCCGGGCGCCGTCGAAGTGATTCGCCAACTGACCACCCATAACCCCGGAGTTCTGGTGGGAGCCGGCACTTTGTTTAAGGCGGACACGGCGCGCCGCTGTCTGGATGCCGGAGCGTCTTTCCTGACCACCCCGGGACTCGACATGGAGATCGTCAACTTTGCGCTGGGGCGCGGAGTGGTGGTCTTCCCGGGCGCTTTGACGCCCACGGAGGTGGCCACCGCATGGAAGGCCGGAGTGGATTTCGTGAAAGTCTTTCCGTGCTTCGCCAACGGCGGCCCCGCATACATCCAGGCTCTCAAGGGGCCCTTCGCCGAAGTCCCGCTGATTGCTTCCGGCGGCGTGAATCAGATGAACGCCATGGACTTCATTCGTGCCGGCGCCGTGGCGCTGGGCATCGGCCGCGACCTGATTCACCAGGACGCCATCCGCCGCCGCGAGCGCGGCTGGATCACCGAACTGGCGCGCCGGTACACCAAAATCGTGGCTGAAGCGCGCCGCATACAAAGGGAGGCGGGCGTATGAAACGCCAGCTGGCCGCGGTCTTATTCGCCATGAGTGCGCTCGGCGCGGATCGTCCACCGGTTGAGAAAGCGCCCAAGCAGTCATTCGAAGTTACCACCACGGAGCGCGTGAATTTCCAGCCGGGCGGCGCCATTCGACTGGAAAACTCCTACGGCTATCTGACCGTGGAAGCTTGGGACGAACCGGAAGTCGAGATCGTCGTAACCAAGTCGACCGATCGTTTCCTCGAACCCGAGCAAAAGGAGCACGCGGAAAAAGCTTTCGAACAGATCCGCGTGGTGTCCGGCCGGCGCTCCGATAAGGAATTGGTCATTTCGACGACACTCCCCGGCCGGCACGGCTTCCCGTATTCCATCCTCCCGTCGCGCCAGATTATCTTCACCATGCCGAAGAAGACCACTCTCGGCGTGACCGTCGATTGCACCGTCCATGTGCCGCGCGATACGCGGCTGGCGGTGCACCAGGATCATGGCTACGTGTGGGTGAGCGATGTCGCGGGCGACATCGAAGTCCGCAGCCATACCGGCGACATGATCGTGCTGCTGCCCGATCCCGGCCCGTATTCGATCGACGCGCGGACGCGTCTGGGCAGCGTCTCATCCGATACTGCCGGCAGCGGGCACAAGCAATTCCTGGTTGGTACCCAATTCGTTCATGCCGGCCAGGCTCCCTCGCGCCGCATCTTCCTGCGCATGGGCCGCGGTAGCATCACCATCAAGACAGGAGAGCCGTCCGGCCCGTTCTGGAAGAACTGAGTTTCTAAACTGCTAACCCGCACAATCTTCGCGCCCCGCGACGATTCACCTAAACGAACGCCTCCGTGGCCTCTGCCACCTCCGTGCGCTCCGGTTTTGCCCTTGACTTTGTTTTCTTCCTGTCTCCGTGTCTCTGTGGTGTGATACCTCTCCCTAGCTTCGTGCCCGTTTTAGTGCGGGCCTGACACGGCGCCTTCCAGTTCCACCGCCAGTGCCGTCTCCCTCTGCGCCTCTTCCAACCGCGATTGGCGCACCAGTTCCTGCGCCAGTAAGCGATGGGGCAGATACCAGGTGGGATGCGTGGCGATGGCCCAACGTAAATTGCGTTCGGCGTCCTCGAAGTTACCTTGCAACGTGGCAACTTGCGCCAGGTTGTACCAGGCGAGGAATGGCTCTTCGGCATTCCCGATGGCGCGCGCCGCGGCCTGCTGGGAAATATCGAGCGCCTGCGTACGCATATCGGGGTCGGCCGCGTTTCGCGCCACGTCCATCCAGCTTCGTGAATACCAGACGTCGGCGTTCGTGCCTGGTAAGCGCCAGAACCAATACGCCTCGTACTCGGCTGTGGCGGCCGCCAGATCGCGAGCGTCCAGCAGGCGCTTGGTTACCGCCAACTCGCGGTCGGCCATCGCCAGCCGCAGGGCGAAATAGAGAAGCGCCAGCACCAGGATCGGAGCGACAGCCGCGAACACCGGGTTGGATCGCGACACGCCGGGCTTCTCGGCGAGCCCCGCCGCCAGCCCGATAGTGGCAAGAAAAAGCACCGCCGTGGGCAGTGTGAATGGGCTGAATTGCAGGCCCACGATTCCCGCCGCCAGCGCTGCCGCCAACCGGATATCCCGCCGTTTCCACGCCGCCGCCAGGCCTGTGGCGCAGAGGCCGCACCACAGCAGCAAGCCCGGTATTCCTTGCGCCGCCAGCGTGTCCAGGAAAGCATTTCGCGGCGATTCGTAAACCGTATCCGGGTGCGCGCGTGCCAGCGATTTCGATTCGAAATATGGGAATTGCGCCAGAAAAACTTCCGGACCGTAGCCGGCCAGCGGCCTTTTTGCGGCCATCGAAAGCGTATCGCGCCAGAGCTGCCGGTGCGGCCCTGCCCATGGCGGAGTGCGCGCGCAGATGAGCATCAGCCCCGCGAGCGAAAGCGCCGCTGCCGCTCGCGCCGCCCCGCGCCACATGCGCCCCGTTTCCATTCGCGCCAGTGCCATGCTCAGGAAGACGCTCATCGCCAGCCAGATCGCCAGCTGGCCGGCATCGCCCAGTGTACCGGGCGGGCGCCAGACTCCCACCGCCGCCGCCAGCACGGCGGAGATCGCGACGCCTCGCAGAACCACGCTCGCTCGCTCCGGCCGTCCCGCCGATTGCCATGCCACCAGCCACGCGAACAGCATCGCCACGCATTGCATCGGCGCCCCGAAGCATCGCCACGAGCCGCCATAGAAGGAGAGCGCACGGTTGGTCGACCAGGCCGTCGACACCGCCAGCGAAACCGCGTTGAGCAACAGGAGCATGGCGAATAGCCGCGGGCCGTCAGGCGATCCCCGCCGGCGAGCCGCCAGAATCAGCATTCCCGCCGTGCCGGCCAACAGCCCCGCCGCTTTGGGCGTCACGTCGAAGTAGAACGCGTACCCCGGCGCAATCGCCAGCGCCAGCAGACCGATCGTGAGCGCCGCGGCGAAAGCCATATCGGTTACACTACCGCAGGTCAATGGCAGAAAATAGAGAGCAGTGCGAATCTTGCTGGTGGAAGACGAATCCCGCGTGGCGAACTTCATTGCCCGAGGCCTGCGCGAGCAGACTTACGCCGTCGACATCGCCACCGACGGCGAGCAGGCCGTCTACCACGCTACCGTGCATGAGTACGATCTGGTGATTCTCGATGTCATGCTGCCCGTGAAAGACGGCCACACCGTTTGCCGCGAGCTGCGCGCCGCCGGTTTCCGCGCGCCCATCCTCATGCTCACCGCGCGCGGCTCCGTCGACGATCGCGTGGCCGGGCTCGACTCCGGCGCCGACGACTACCTCGCCAAGCCCTTCGACTTTAAAGAGCTGCTGGCCCGCCTGCGCGCCCTCCTGCGGCGGTCCACCGGGCTGCGCCCCCAGGTGATGCAGGTGGCCGATCTCACGCTGAATACCGGCAATCACGCCGCGACGCGCGGCGGCCGTCCCATCGGCCTCACCGCCAAGGAATATGGCCTGCTGGAATTTCTGCTGCTCAACGAGAATCGCGTGGTGGGCCGCGAGCAGATCGCCCAGCACGTGTGGGACGAACACTTCGATGCTTTTTCGAACGTGATCGACGTCTATATTAAGAGGTTGCGCGTAAAGCTCGAGAGCGGCGGCGGAAAACGCATGATTCACACCCGCCGCGGCGAAGGGTACATCCTGACGGCCAATGCGGAGACCAGCGATGATTAACACGCTCCGCGGACGCCTCACGTTGTGGTATGTGGCGTTCTTCTCGCTGCTGCTCCTGCTCTTCAGCCTCTTCCTGCACGGTGTGGTTGCGCGCGCGCTGGAGCGCCGCTTGGACGAATCGCTCACCGTAGTGGCCAACACCGCCGCCGCGCTCCTGACGGACGAATTCGGCGAAATGAAAGGCGACGCATCGCTCGCCGCGTCCGAGGTGCTGGGCGATCTGCGCCTGAATGGCAGCACCGTCGCTTTTCTCTTCGGCCAGCGCGTGCTCGGCGCCAGCGCGCCCCTGCCAAGCGACGAACTGGTGGCCATCGCCGGCCGCGCCCGCGGCCGTCAAGTCGTGTCTGTTCCGCAGGCCGGGTCGAACGGCGCGCACGCGGCGGTGGTTCGCGTCACCCTCGGCGGGCAGGAATATGTCGTATTGGCGGTCCAACCGCTGGACGAAGTCGCCGCCGACCTGGCGCTATTGCGGCGCGTGATGCTGCTCGCCCTGCCCCTCGCCATCGCGCTCGCCGGAATCGGAGGCTATTGGCTGACCCGCCGCAATCTTACGCCGCTGGCTTTCATGGCCGCGCAGGCGCGCCGCATTACCCACAGCAATCTCGACACCCGCCTCGACGCCGGCGCCGCGGCGGCCGAAGAACTGGCGGTGCTTTCATCGTCCTTTAACGAACTGCTCTCGCGCCTCGACCAGTCGTTCGACCACATGCGCCGCTTCGTGGCCGACGCCTCCCACGAGCTTCGCACCCCGATTTCGATCATCCGCGGCGAGGCCGACGTGGCGCTCGCGCACGAACGCGGCGCCGCCGAGTACAAGCAGGCGCTGGCCCTCGTGCTCGACGAATCGCGTCGTCTCTCGCGCCTGGTCGACGACCTTTTAAACCTCGCGCGCGCCGATGCCGGCCGCGTGAAGCTGCGCGTGGAGGAGTTCTACCTGAACGATCTGCTGGCCGAATGTTGCCGCTCGGCGCAGACCTTGGCCGGCCCCCGCGGCATCGCGCTCCAGTGCTCGCCGCACGACGATCTCGCTTTCCGCGGCGACGAAGAACTGGTCCGCCGCATGGTGATGAACCTCATCGACAACGCCATCCGCTACACGCCCGCTGGCGGAAACGTGACCGTGTCGCTCGATTCCCGCGGCGGCGGCATCGCCATCCGCGTGGCCGATACCGGGACCGGTATCGCTCCCGGCATCGTCCCCCACGTGTTCGAGCGCTTCTACCGCGGCGATAAGGCCCGCTCGCGCCAGGATGGCGGCTTCGGCTTGGGCCTCGCAATCGTCAAATGGGTCGCCGAATCGCACAACGGAAAAGTCGACCTGTCGAGCACCCCCGGCGCCGGCAGCACCTTTACGGTGACGCTGCCCCGCTAGCAAAGGATGTGGCGCGGACTTTAGTCTGCAGCGCCGAGACTCTTCTCGGCGGGACGGGTCGAGAAGAGTCTCCGAACTCCTGACGTCGTGGAATCTGCCATGAGGCTGTTTTCGGGCGAGTTCCACTCGCCTGGGCAAGCTGAGGCATGCCCCACAGCTGAACGCAGAGCGGTCTTTTGTGGGACATGCTTCAGCTTGTCCAGGTCGGGTTACCGACCCGAAGGGTTCATGTAGCTCAACCCAATTTCCCCACACCCCCTGAAATCCCTGGCAGCCTGAAGCCCGCGCCAAACCTAAAACCCGAACCGCACTTGAAAATCGATCTTGCGATTGTAAGTGCTCGCCCCGCCCATCGGTCCGAACCCGCCCGCCAGACTCTGCGAGACGCCGAAGAAAGGCGAAGTCAGATCCCCGTTTGGCGCCGCGTAATTGGGATGATTTAACGCGTTCATGGCGTTCACGCCCAGCGTCACCGTGTAGCGCCGTCCGCTGTTGAAACCCATTCCGGGAGGCGCGCCGCCCGGCGGCGGACCGCCGCCTCCTGGGCCGCCCGTACCGCTACGCCCGCCCCCGCCGCCGCCCGGAGGTGGACCGCCGAAGCCGCCGGCGTTCGGGTCCGACTCGCGCTTTTCACCGAACGCCCACGTCCGCGAAAGCCGCAGCATCACCGTCGCCGAGCCTGGCCCGCGGCCGTAATTGCGTTCGATGGTCGCCGCGCCAGCCGCAGGGTTCACATTGAAGCATCCGAATTTGGCCGTATAAACCAGGTTTGCGCCGCTGCAATCCGCCGCTGTCACACCTGTTAGCAGTTCCGGCCGCGCCGCGAAAATTCCGTCCTCATTGGGGTCCAATCCCGTCGTGATGTCGTACGGAGTTCCGCTCTGCAGCACGATGAACGGGCTGATCGATATCTTCAGCGGCAGCGGAATGCTGGTGCCCATCACGAACCGGTGGCGCACATCGGCGAAACTCGAAGGCCCCCATTCGGCGCGCAGATTGTAAGGGTTCGCCGGCTGTCCCTCGTTGTCGTCCTTGCCGTAGGAGAGCGAATAGAAGCCGAATAGGAACAGCTTCTTGTAATTGATATTCGGGCTCACCATGAGCTGATTGGTGCGGCTGAAGCCCGTGGTCTCATTCAGCAGGCGGATTTCGGAATCGCCGAAGGGATAGACCCCGTCAATGGGATCGTTAATGTTGCGCGAGCGCAGCAGGTGCACTCCGCGGCTCGCGATGTAGTTCACGCTGATGCGCGCGAAAGAGTTGATCTGCCGGTCGACGCCCAGGTTCGCCTGGTAATTGCGCGGTGCGCGCAGTGAATTGTCCAGGATCTGGAGTTGCTGCGGCTGCAGGCCGGCCGCCAGACTGCTGGCAGTCGGAATACTCGGGAAGAAACTGGGGTTGAAGATCGCGTAGGACTGCTGCGTGATGCCGTTGTACCTGAGCGCCTGCAAAAAGGTGGCCTGCGTGATGCGGTCGTAGAACGCACCCGCGCCCGCCCGCAGCACCGTCTTCGCGGCCTTACTCCCTTTACCGTCGATCCCCCACGCGATTCCCAGCCGCGGAGAAATATCGCCGTAATCGCCCACGCCGGTCTGCGCTTCATAGCGCGCGCCCAGGCTCAGCGTGAGATTCGGCCGTACGCGCCAATCGTCGTTCGCGAACAGGCCCACATCGGTCATGCCGGCCGATGTCGTAGGCGTCCCGGCCGCGATGCTGAACAGATAAGCTCCGCCGCCGAGCGCGCGAATTTGCGCGTCGCTTAGACCCTCCTGCTGGAACAGCAGCGTTCGCCGGTAAACTTCCAGGGCGTCGAGTTCGATCAAGGTTCCCGCGATGGGATCGTTATTGGCATCGAGCACGGGACCGTCGCCGCCCGTAAACGTGAAAGTTCCCCCGAAGTTCGCTACCGAGGTGCTGTTCAACGAAGTTCCGCGCACACGGCCGCCCCATTTGAAGGTGTGGGCGCCATGCGTGAACGTCGAGGTGTTGGTCGCTTCCCACTCGTTGGTCCGCGTCCCGGAATCTCCCACTTGCGCGCCGCCGCTGGTGAATGCCCCTTGCACGGCGATATCGGCATCGTCGCTGCCCCCGCTCATTCCCGTGGAGGAGCGCATGAATTGGAAGCGCGTCTCGTTCACCAGGTGCGTGTTAATAATCGAAGTCTCGGTCGCCTGGATGGTGTTTTCCGAAGTAGTCGCGTTGTACCCCAGCGTCGAAAGATTGAAACTCCCCACACCCTGGTTATCGGAGCTCGAGCGCGTATTCTGATAGCGCACCGTGAGAGTGTTGTTGGCGCTGAGGGCGTAATCCAGCCGCGGGCTCAACATGGTGAATGTCAGCGGAGTCAGCACCGCCTGATTCACCGTCTGCGGCACAAAGCTGCTGCTCAGATCGGTGGCGTAGATAAACGCATTCTCGGTCGTGTTGCGGCGCTGCGCATCGAAACTGAACGAAGCCTTGTTCTTCTTGATCGGGCCGGTGACATTCAGCCCGAAAAATTCCTGCTTGTAAGGCGGGCGCGTCGACTGCTCCAGCAGCGGGCTGCGCGAATTGAAGTCCTCGTTGTTGTACTGTACGAACGCCTGTCCGTGCAGGGAATCCATGCCGGGCTTGGTCAGGATTTCGATACGCCCGAAGCCGGGACGGTCGTAAACCGGCGAAAAAGGATTGGAGTTGATGCGAATCTCGCGGATCGACGACTTGGAGGGAAGACTGCTCCCGTTGAATCCGTCGATATAGATTTGCGCGCCGTTCGGCCCCGCGCCCGGCCCTGCCATCGCCTGCAGTTGCTGCGACAGTTCATCGGGATCGTCAGAAAGCGTAGCGAGTTCCTTCTGCCCCAGGACCAGCGCTCCGCCGTTCGAGTCGGGATCGGCGCTGACCGTAGTGTTGGCGTCCGCCTCTACGTTCAACACCTGCGCCTCCGTCTGAATCTGCAACTGCGCGTCGAGTACCGTCGGACCCGTGACTTCGAGCTCCGCCTTCTCAAATACCGAGAACCCTTTCCCGCCGATGCGGACCTGGTATGTGCCGGGCCGGAGCGAGGGGAATGAGTATTGGCCGGAGCCGTCGGTGACCTTGCGTTGTTCGCCGCCCGGTCCGCGAAGCTGGACTGTTGCTGGCACCAGCGCTCCGGAGGGGTCGGTCACCACGCCGTGAAGGCTGGCCGTTTGTGCCGTGAGTTCCGCGAGTATAGACAAAGAAAGTACGAGTAAATAGAGAGTGCGTTTCATTTCGATAGACCTGGATAGTTACTGATTCATGCCGCCGATGCCCAGCCCCATGAGGCCGTTCAGATCGCCGCTGTTCATGCCGCCCATGCCCGCGCCTGTCATTCCAGGAGCGCCGGCGCCGCGGCCGGTTGCCTTCATGGCCGAAGCCATCTGGATCAGCATGTCGGCGTTGGAGAGCACCAGTATAGCGGTGATCTCGCCGCTTTTCGCGCCCTTGGTGCTGGTGATCACCACCATCGCGCCGGGTTTCAAATCTTCCAGCTTCACGGCTGGAATGTGCTCGATCGTCTGATTGATGTCGAACCCGCCGGGCGGACCGCCGGGCGCGCCCCCCGGCCCGCGTCCCGGCAGACTTCCGCGCCCGGCCATCGGCGGCATCGCGAACATCTGCTTCAACTGCGAATCGGCGGTAAGTTTCACCGTGAGCACCTTGTTCGTGCCGAGCTCTTTGACCTTCATCTCCCTCGCCACCGGATCGATCGAGCCGATCGCTCCCGCCTCGATGAGGAACGTCCCGAACACCACGTCCTGTGCCGTCATCGTCAGCCCGTCGGCGCTTTTCTCGCCGCGCGCGCGAACCTGGTCGCCGATGCTGATTTCCGCCACTTTGCTGGCTTCGGCATCGGCGAACTTCACCGAGTCGGGAGCGTAACGCCTTACTGCTGTCCGATCGTTTACCGTGATCGTCGTTTGTATTTCGCCGGTGAGAGTCTTATTCTTGACCGTAATTTGATTGCCGCTCTTAGCCGACACAATCCCCGCCACGCCGCGCTTTTGCCAATCGAGCCGGTCGGCGTCGTTGCGGTTGGCGATCTCTTTCGCGGACATCACCACGATGCGCCGAATTCTCGTAGAGTCCGGTTCCAGCGTCACCAGGACCCGATCGCCCTTAGCCAAATCCGTCACCTCGATGGCCTCGGCCTTTTTCAAATCTTTTTCGCCCGGCGCGATCTTCTGCGCGATGGTGTCGGAAGTCAGCTGGGCAACTACTGCATCCCCGGAATCGGGCTTTACTTCCACCGCCGCGCTCTCCACGCGAAGTGTAACCACCGTGCCTACGAACGCCCTGGACGACTGCGCCTGTGCGCCGAGCGGCAGTAGAATCCCAAGGAGAATTGCGAATTGCTTCACATTTACAGTAGAAGGCATTCGGCCGCCAGTAGCGCCTTAAGTTTTGTAAAGAGTCCACCAATACGCGCAGCTTTGCGATACAAATAAGTTGGAACCTTATGCCGGAAGCGCCGCGATCGATTCTCTTAATTGAAGACGACACGGACCTGTGTTCCCTCATGCGCGATTACTTCGCCCGCCACGAGTTCCACGTCGACGCGGTACACGACGGCATCGCCGGATTGGCGCGGGCGCTCGACGGCGGGTACGAGCTGATCATCCTCGATGTCATGCTGCCGGCGCTCGACGGCTTCGAAGTATTGCGGCAGCTTCGCAAGCGCAGCGCCACTCCCGTCATCATGCTGACTGCGCGCACCGCCCGGCCCGATCGCGTTACTGGCCTCAATGCCGGGGCCGATGACTATCTCCCCAAACCTTTTGAACCCGAAGAGCTGCTCGCCCGCATTCGCGCCGTGCTGCGGCGGTCCAGCGCCGCCGGTGTCGCCCCGCAGATCGTGGAAGCCGGCGAAATCCGCTTGAATCCGCAAACCAGAGAGGCTTGGTATGCGTCCGAGCGGCTCGACCTCACCATGCTCGAGTTCGACATCCTCGATGTCCTGGTCCGCTCCGCCGGACGCGTGGTGTCGCGCGATGAACTTACCGCGGCGCTCTACCAACGCAAGTCCACGCCCTACGAACGTTCGCTCGACGTCCACATCAGCCACCTCCGCAAGAAGCTGGAGCGTCAGAATCGCAATCTGATTCAGACCATTCGCGGCGTCGGTTATCGGTTCTCCGCCGGAACGGAGGTGAGCCGGTGAGATCGGTCTACGTCAAGATCACGCTGTGGTCGTTCGGTACGCTGCTGCTGTCGCTGGTGGCCTTCTTCTTCGTGACCGCGGTGGTATCGTTCCGGGCCGCGCACCGCACCGGCTCCTTTGGGCGCATTCAAAGCATGGAATTGGAGTCGGCAACCGAAGCCTACGAATCCGGCGGACCGCGCCAATTGCGCATTTTCGTCGACCGTTTCCGGCGCTACGTCTCCGGCCAGCACTATCTCACCGACGGCAAGGGCGCCGATCTGCTGACCGGAGACGACCGCTCCGCTATGCTGGCGGACGCCGTCCCGGAAGGCGGCCGGCCTAAGCGCTTGGGCGGTCCGATGGTGATGGTGGCGAAATCCGCCGACGGCCGCTATTGCTGGATCTCGCAGTTCGATCCTCCGCCGGTGGATATCGGCAATTATCTGCCCTACTACGCGCTGATCCTGGGCGCGGTGGCGCTGCTTTGCTGGCTCCTCGCCATGACCATCGTTTCACCGCTGCGCACGCTGAAACGCACCGTCGACCGCTTCGGCGCGGGCGACCTGACGGTCCGCGTTAATTCCCGCCGCCGCGATGAAATCGGCGAATTGAGCCAGGCCTTCGACCGCATGGCGGAGCGCATCGGCACGCTGCTCTCCGCCGAGCGCCGCCTGCTGCAGGATATTTCGCACGAACTGCGGACGCCGCTGGCGCGCCTGAGCTTCGCCGCCGAGTTGGTGCGCACCGCCGACGATCCGGATGCCGCCATCGCGCGCCTCAAAAAAGAAATCCATCGGCTCGGCGATCTTCTCTCCACCGTGCTGCAGGTCACGCGCGCCGAGGGCGACCCGCAATCCGCCGTCTTCGAGGATTTGCGATTGGACGAATTGCTGGCCGATGTGGTGGAGGACTGCCGTGTCGAGGCCGATGCCCGCGGATGCGCGCTGGTGCTGGAACACCGCCAGGACGCGCCCATCGGCGGCGACCGCGAGCTGTTGCGCCGCGCGCTGGAGAACGTGCTCCGCAATGCCATCCGCTATGCGCCGGCCGATTCCGCGGTCAAAGTCGAACTCACATGCACCGCGGACACAGCCCGCGTCTCCGTACGGGATTACGGCCCCGGTGTGCCGGAGGACGCGTTGAATAAGATCTTCCAACCGTTCTTCCGTGTCGACGATGCCCGCGAAAGCTCCACCGGCGGCGTGGGCCTGGGCCTGGCGATCGCCATGCGCGCAGTCGGACTGCACCACGGCACAATCGCCGCGCGCAATGCCCACCCCGGCTTGCAGGTATCCATCGACCTGCCGCTTGCCGTATTTGTAGGACATGCTTCAGCTTGTCCCGGCGAGCGGAGCTCGCCCGCGACTTAGTTTAGTGCCGTGCGTCTGAAATCCAGTTGATTATTATGCTCACAAAGCACCGCGGTCGCGGCCCAGTATTTTCACCGCGTTCTGAGCGGTGCTTTGTGAGTCTGCGTGACGCACTACTCTAGTGAGTCACGTTCAGCAGAGCCGGTGCGCTCGTCACTCCGCCTATCTCCACCGCCACCGCCTGATACCCCGTCAAAGTCGCCGGCACCGTCACGTTGATTTGCAGCACGCCCACTGACCAGCTCGGAATCGCCATATACACCGGCGTCACCGCTATCCCTCCGATCGTCACCGTCACCGGTAAGTTGGGCACCGGCATCGCCCCGGCCGCCGGCACATTGCCGGTCGCCTCCGTGGGAGTTACCAAACCCGCGCCTGTCACGTAAAACCCGATGGTCGATCCCGCACCGGCTGACTCGTTCGGCAGAATATTTCCGTTCCGGTAATCCACGAAGATCCCTGGGCCCGCGGCTTGAATCGCGAAGCTCACGGACGCAGTCTGGCCGCCGCTTTTCACCACCAGAAGCGCATTCCCCGGGGCCGCCTCATAAGGTATCTGAAGGTTGATCTGCGTCGCAGAAACGTACAGCAGCGGAGCCGCGATCCCATTGATCGTAACCGACGTTCCGCTGGACGACGTCACCGGCAGGGGCACAGCGCTAACAATCTGCGGGCTGCCGGAGGACAGGCCGGTTCCGAATACGCTCATCAGCATTCCCGGCGCGTAAGCCTGCGTGAAAGACGCTGAGTTTCCGATACTCGTCACACTGGTTCCCGGCACTGCGGCGCTCCCGGTGGCGCTGAAAACCACCTGGCCGACACCCCGGCCGTCGCTGTCACGGTATTCGGCCCGGCGTTCCCAGGTGCAAAGGGTCTGGAGCGATGGTTGAGACATCGGAGATGGGAGGTCCCCCCGTCACCGCCGCGGCGGCAGTGGTTGCGGCCACGACGGCCGCCAGAAATAGTCGGTATGAAGCCATGTGGTCAGATCCCCGCCCGTCTACCAACATCATAGGCCGCATCCGCGTCCGAGAACTACCGGCACAGCGCATTTAACTCCTGCGTAGCGCTCCCGGCGCGAGCCAGATGAACGCGAGGTCGCACGTCGGTCCGACGCCGTTCTCCCCATTTGGTCGACAAGAGTTGGTTCACGTAGAGTGTGTCTCTTATGAAGCGCGTCCTTACGACATTTTCGAGGGCGGCACAGCCTGGGGCCAGACACGGCGTTGGGAGAGCTTTGACGGATTAGGAACGATAAGTCGGTGTGTGACCTCGAACGGGCCCTCCCAGAAGCGTCAGTCGCGATCCGGAACCAGTACGCCGAGTTCCGCGTCAGCCAGGAACTCAGTTATCCGGATGGCCTCGCGGAGTAACACCAATTCTGCGTCCCGAGTCGGGTGCGTCTAACGCCGCAGCCATACGACCTTGGGAGGTGGTCCTAGTGTCGTCGCGAGTTCGTAGAAGTCAGAGTCGGTACTCACGATAACGAAATCCCTGCCCTTGGCAAATTCCCAGATTTCACGATCGGAACTTTCGAGCAAGCGAACTCGACAACGTGAGCCGATTCCGGGTACAACTCCGCGAGGCGGACGACGAGTTTGCGCGACAGGTTCTCGTCGAACATAGCTTCACAAAGCCACACGCCTACCCAGTTTGGCGGCAAATTCATACACCGCCCGAAAATCGTCCCGCTCCAACTCCGGGTAATCGTCGAGGATTTGCTGTTCTGTCATGCCCCCGGCGAGCCAATTCAACACGTCCCATACCGTGATGCGCAGCCCGCGGATACACGGCTGGCCCGAGCGTTTGCCCGGCTCGAGCGCGATGCGCGGAGTCATGCTTCGAGGATATCACTGGCCCGTAATAAAGCACTCGTCCGGATCGATGGATTCCTCCCCGCAAGTAAACCTTGCCGCCGGGAATCCCGGGCACGAAGGGTCTCATGCCGCCGAGACGGTTTCGGGCGGGCAACTGTTAACGCGAGTGGCCGGGCGCCAGCTTACCAACAGCGCTTCAGCTTCCTATTGGTTTGCAGCTCCCGTTTGGTCCGAAAGAGCAATCTGGGCGGTACTGCTGGCGTAATGAAGACGCCGGTATTGCAGGCTTTCAGTACTACAAAACAAAGGGAGCTGTCTTGTGACGCTACCGCTCTTGACCGTTGGCCAGTCACAAGCACCGTTAGGGCGCCGGCCGGGTGACTTTCGCTACCGCCTGCCTGGCCTGAAGCGCCTCTCTGGCGAGCCTTGGGAGGCCCGAGCGGGCGGCCTCGGCGCTAATGACATCCATCGCCCGCACGGCCTCCTCACGCCGTCCCGTGTGCGCCAAAACCAAGCACCGCGCAATCTGAAATTGGAGCACGCTCTCCGCCGGGAGTTTCCTTACGTCCGGCGAGGGAACCTGCTCCATGACCGCGGACGCTTCCGCGATACTGCCCTGAGCCATCAAGGCGCGCGTCAGAACGGCCGCTGCCTCGATCCGATCGCCTTCCCGTCCGGCCGCGGCAAAACTGCCGAGCGCCAAGCGCGCATGCGCCGCCGCGTCCGCGAAATGGCCCTCCGCAAGACTGAGACGCGCAAACGCCCTCTCGATTTCCGAGGCCGCGAAACCGCCCGGAAAATCGTGGGAGAGCGTGCGGGTTTCCTCGAAGCTCTTGCGTGCCGCCGGCAGGTCGCCCTGCTCTAGTTGGGTATTCCCCATTTCCAACAGCGTCTCGCCGAGGTGGAAGGGCTCGTTCACCTCCCGCAGAATACCCAGCGCTTCCCGGTAGGAGCCGAGCGCGTCGGAACTCCTGCCCTGCAATGCCAAAGTGTGCGCCAGAGCGCCCAGGCTCAGGCCGATACCCTCGCGGTCGCCAATCCGGCGGGAAACCTGAAGGGACTGCCGAATCAAAGCCAGCGCCTCCGCGATACGGCCCTCTTCGGCCAGCACGCCGGCCAGATCCAAAGAGACCGGATAGCTTTTCTGCGGGCCCATTTCCTCGCCCACGGGCAGCGCGGCTCGACAATACCTTTCGGCCGCGCGCAGGTCGCCCTGCAGTTTCGCGGCGTTGGCCAGACCCGCAAGGGTATTCAGCTTCTCGTTGGCGTTTCCGATCTGATTCGCCATCTCCAGCGCAGCCTGGTACAAGCTCCGCGCGGCCGCAAGGTTTCCGCTGGCCGCCATCTGGTTGCCTTCGATGCGATACGCGGCGGCCACACAAGCGCGATCCCCCAGTTCAGCGCAGATGCGGCGTGCCTCCGCGCGCACGTCGGCGAAGCCCGCGGCGGCGAGGGTTTGCATGGCTCCCGATTCGAGCAACCGCGCCTTTGCATATTGCAACCGGGCCCCATGCGCACCGGCCTTTTCGGCGGCCGATCGAGCCGCCTGCCGGGTGCGCGCGTAGTCGCTCAACGCGCCCGCGGCCTGCGCCTCGGCCAGATCGATTCGCGGATCGTCTCCCAGCGGGGAGCGCCGGCCGCGGAGTGCGTTGACGGTACCCAGCGCTTCCTGCGCCATGCCGCCGCGGGTCTCGGCCGACGCCAGGAGGAGGCCGTATTCCAAATCGTCGGGCAGCAGCGTGAACAGCGCCTGGTAAATCTCAATGGCTCGCGGCCAATTGTTAGCAATTGCGCGGTACCGCCCCTCGATCTCCAGTTGCTCCACGCGGCCGAGCGCGGCGGAGGAATCGAACGCCAGCCGGGCCTCTTGCCCGGCTCGAAGCTCCAGACCGAGCGCGGACCATGCCGCCGCCAGGCCGGAATGAACCATAGGATTTGACGGCGCCGCGGCGGCGGCTTTTTCCAGGTACGCGCGCGCGCTCAGTGCGTCGCCTTGCCGCAGGTGCTCCATGCCGCGCGCGTAGGGTTCCATGGCGCTGGCTTCGAAGGATGGGTAACCGTTGGCCGGAAGGCGCACGCCAAGCTGTGCTCTAATCCTTTGCGCGCAACGTTGGGCGAGTTCCGGCAGATCGTCCTCCGCGGCATCGTCGCCGATAGCAGCCACTTGCCGGGCGGAGCGCGCGTCGAACAGCATCACGTCGAGATGGATGCGCGGTCCCCGCCTAAGTACGATCCGGTTACCAGGTAGTCGCTTCCGAGGTTCAAGCGGATGCGTTGCAGCAATTGGACCGGATAGGCGGATTGCGGTGCCAGGGACAGCTCGGTCCGCATGCGCGCCACGTTCTCGATCGGAACGGTGCGCAATCGCTGTTCCGCGCCGAGATCGATATTCATCAACTCGGACACGGCTGCCGAGATCCACGAAGTTTCATTTTGCAAGGAAAGGTCACGGAAGCCCAGCACGGCGATGGACGCCCGTACCTGTAAACCGGCGGGCCGTGCCCGGAAGATATACCAGCACGCGGCCGACGCAACCGCCAGCAGAGCCGCCGCGGCCAGTCGCATTCGAAGACTGCGGTGGGGGAGGAAACTGGCGCGCGGTGGCGGATCGGCTTCCGCATCGGGAAGGCGGCGGAACCGGACCTCCGGAACGTAGGCGCCCTTGGGGAGATCGATGATCACGGCATCGTCGAGCCCCTCCTGCTGATAATACTCCGCCAGCTTCAGACGCAGGCGGCGGGCTTCCAGACGCACCACCGCGTCGATGCGGGAATCGAAGGACACCGGCCGGTCGAACACCGTGACGGCGACCGAATATTCCTTCAGCTCACCGCCACGCCCTGCGAGCGCGCATTTGGTGAGGTGCCGCAACAAACGCAGGCATTGTTCCGCCTTGCGGAAGCTGTGGGACGCGGCCAGTCGCTCCAACTC
>Ga0182016_10000332_pt1 | contig 58938 bp, 41 predicted proteins | sample 712S2MmetaG_FD_120491 | JGI IMG/M metagenome (GOLD analysis project Ga0182016, IMG submission 120491) | Permafrost microbial communities from Stordalen Mire, Sweden - 712S2M metaG | ecosystem: Environmental > Terrestrial > Soil > Wetlands > Permafrost | place: Sweden: Stordalen | collected...
AAGTCAGAGGGGAGCAAAGAAAGGAGATAAGGCCATTGTTGAGCTTCGTGAACCGGAAGCGATCTCATGCCGCGAGAATAAATCCTGGACAAAAAAATTACAATCCTTATTTTAACGCTTATGCCCCCTCCCTCCCCCCGGAACTGGAAGCTAGGAGCTAGAAGCTGGCGGCCCCACCCCCTAAATAAACGCAAGAAAGCAGGCTGTGAAACTGTGTGGATTGTAACCAATTCATAATCAAAACTTACAGGAAATATCGCAAATCGACACAGAAACTGTGAAACTGTGGAGCACAGCCGCTTCGCCAGTTCGGGCAGACGTTTTGTCTTTGGCTGAAAGCTGACAGTTGATAGCTGCTCACTGTTCGCTATGGCGCGGCTGCGCCGCGTTTTTTGTTTCTAAAAACCGAGGGGGCGGTTTTCGGCGCGACCGAAGTCGTGCCCTGACACTTCTTGCGCCCCTCGAGGAGTTTTTCCGCAGCCTGTTCTCACCGCATCTCAAACTTCGGCGGGCTCTTCTTCGAGGAGGGAATCGATGAAGGCTTCGGGGAAGAACTCCAGAAAATCGTCCAGTTGCTCGCCGACGCCCATGAAACGGACCGGCAGATTGAGTTCCTGGGCGATGGCCACGGCGATGCCGCCGCGGGCGGTTCCGTCCAGTTTGGTGAGGACGATGCCTGTGACTCCGGCCGATTTGGTAAAGAGACGCGCCTGGTGCATGCCGTTCTGGCCGGTGGTGGCGTCCATGACCAGCAGCACCTCGTGCGGAGCTTTGGGAACGACCTTGGCGGCGGAGCGGATCATCTTGTCGAGCTCGTGCATCAGGCCGGCTTTGGTGTGAAAGCGTCCCGCGGTATCGACAATCAGCTCGTCGAAGCGGCGGGCGCGGGCATAGGCGACGGCATCGAAGACCAGGGCGGCTGCGTCACCGCCCTTGCGGGTCTTGAAGATCTCGGCGCCGGAGCGGTTGGCCCAGTCCTGAAGCTGCTCGATGGCGGCGGCGCGGTAGGTATCGGCGGCGCAGAGCATGACGGAGCGATTGCGGGCGCGATTCCAGGCGGCCAGCTTGCCGCTGGTGGTGGTTTTGCCGGTGCCGTTGACGCCCACCAGGAAAGTGACAAAGGGGTCGCCCGGCCGGGGTTTGGGCCGCGTACGCCCCTCGGATGGAGCGGTGAGGATGGCCAGCAACTGCTCTTTGAGCAGGGCGCGCAACTCGGCGCCGCCCTTGATCGCCTCGCGCTTGGCGCGCTCGTGCAGCGCGTCGAGGATGCGGTTGACGGTCTGCTGGCCCATATCCGAGGTCAGCAGCATGGCTTGCAGCTCTTCAAGCGCGCCCTCGTCCACGGTGCGGGTGAGCGCCGCCAAGCCTCCGATTCCGCCGGCTAAGCTCTCGTGCGTGCGCGTGACAGCGCGCCGCATTTGCTTGAAGAAGCCGGTCTTTCGTTCGGAAACATCCGCCATTCCTTCGCTATGCACCTCGTTTTCGGTCGTTCCGATCCGACTCGGGAAAAATCCTCTTACTTGTTCATGTAATTTGAGTCTACCGGGGTAAAGCGATTGACGAAAGGAAAATTTATGCACATTTGTGCAAAGGAGAGGCCTTCAATAACTGCCGCAGATACACCCTGTTCGCCGGAGGTTCGCGTGAAAACGATTTCTGAGCCAGATCTTGCGGTTAACTAGGCGCAGTGGTCACACCACTGTGTTTGCCGAGCAGAAAGATTCTGATGGGGCGATCTCCCCCGCGGCACGGCGATTCGAATCTCCGCATTACTGGTCGACGCCGAAGGTGAAGACTTCGTCGCCATCGTAGATCATATACTCGCCCGGAGCCAACGGCGCAGAGGGAACCAGTTTGAAGGCAGAGCGCCCAAACTGGGTAATCGCAACCGCGCGACCCGGTACTTGCTCGCGGGTAGATTGGCTATCTGTGGCTGCGTAATAGGCAAGGCGCTCCTTCTTTTTCTGTTCCATCGCGTAAAGCGCGACGTTCTCGGGATCTCCCATCTTGAAGACAAACTCCGCCTTGTCTCCCGCCTTGATGCGGAAAGGGGACCTGGCTCCGGAGATCCTAATGCAATTAAAGACCTTCGAAGCAGCCATCGCGTGATTTCCTCTAAGCTCATCTTTCCACGGCTCGCCAGGAAGCGCTTTGAGCGTTTGCGTGGAGTAATCGATGAGATAGACCTTGCCGATTTCCTGGGGTTCGAGCGGATTGCGGGTTGCCGACTGCCCCGCGCAGATTCCCAAAGAAAGGACCAGTAAAACTTCCGACAGCATCTTGTGCATGGTGGGGTATTCTCCTTGCCGGGATGGTTGGATCCCTCTCTTTCCGGACGATCCGGCTGACGAGATCACCTTTCACTGAATCCAAGGCAAAGAATGGAATTCCAAAACATCTTACAGCACGGAAGACACCGGACTCTGGCACCCTAGTCGCTGGTCCTTGGTCATTGCTTTCTCAGAACCGGTACACCAGGCCCATGGTTCCGCGCACGTTCCAGGTGCGATGGGTCGAGCCGGCCTGTCCCCCGGCATCATTGTTGGGCAGCGGGAAGGATGCGGCGACGCGGTCGCCGGTGAGTTGCACGGCGAAGTTGCGGGTCAAGTTATAGGCCAAGCCTCCGCCGATCCCCCCCGCAAAGGAGGTGTTGGGCGACATGCTCTCGCCCCCGGTATGCTCCCCGCCCAGCTCGGCGAAGACCTGGCCGCTGAGGTTTTCGTAAAGGTTGGCATGGATTCCGGGCCCCACCAGGAAGGTGTAGACCGAGGGGTCGCCGGGATTCGGAAGTCTGCTGTGGCCGGTCCCTACCCTGTAGTAGTCGGCCGATGCGGTGAGCATGAAATACTTTCCCCAATCGCGGGTCAGCGACGCCTTCCCGCCCAGCAAGCCGCTGAACGAGACGGGCACCTGCCGGATGCGGGAATAGGCAGCGCCCACGTACGCCTCGTATTTGTAGGGGCCTTGGCTCGCCTCGGAAGTTTTCCCGGCATCCGGGTTCACTTGGGCCCCGGCGGCCAGGGGCGCAAGCGCCGCGGCAACCATGGCCGAAATTCGCAATAGGATGGTCCTGTTCAACTTAGAAACTCTCCTCAAACACTGCCGTGCTCAAAACATACTTGTCGCTGCCGGGTTTGGCTCCGCGGCAGGCAACTTCCGGCTGGTTTCGGTACCCTCTTAGAGTATCCTTTCCCCCCGCCTTTCACGAAGCCCGCCGGCCAAGTAAATCCGCCCGCCAGATAGAGCGCGAAGGGAAGCCTGGTCCCGAGTCTTCTTCCTTGGGACGGCGGTTTCGCCCAAAAAGGTAGCGCCGGTCAGGCGCGAAGGCCAATCTCAGCCGTTTTCGAGATACCAGGGAATGTTGATGACCACGATGCGGCGGTTGCCGCGCATGAGCAGAAGCATCTTCAGCAGGCCGGAGCGGCGGTTGTGCAGCAGGTCCTCCCACCAATGCCGCACCACCAGCTCCGGCACCAGCACACAGATTTTGCAGGTGGCGCTTTCGCGCTCCACGTCCAGCGCGTAATCCACGATGGGATAGATGATGTAGCGGAACGGCGATTTGAGGGTGATGAGTTTGGGGACGCAGCGGCCGGCCGCCTCGAGGGGCGTCACGATGTTGTGCTGCCAGGCATCGAAGAAAGGATCGGGATCGTCGCTGGTCTCGACGTGCACGCAGCGGATATCGCAGGACATCGAGAGCGCGAAGGAGAGCGCCTTCTCGCTGATCCGGCTCCAGCGATCGATGGGAACCACGACGATGGGCTGGCCCACTTCGGCCGGGATGATCGGCCGATCGAGATCGATCTCGCGGTTCACGCGGACGTAGTGGCGATTCACGGTGCGCATGAAGAGAATCATGGCCGCGACCAGCAGCACCGTGATCCACGCGCCCTGGGCAAACTTGGCCACCAGCACCACCAGCGTGGTGACGCCCGTAGCCACTGCGCCCACCGCGTTGACGACCATGCGCGCGCGAGCGTTGCCTTGGCGTCTCCAGTGCATCACCATGCCGGCCTGGGAGAGAGTGAAGGCCAGAAACGCGCCGATGGCGAAGAGCGGAATGAGCCGGTCCGTGACTCCGCCAAAGACAACGAGCAGCAGCGCCGTGAGCGCGACCAGCACGTAAATGCCCCACGAGTAGAGCAGGCGCCGCCCGCGGATCAAGAAAATGTGGGGCATGTAGTTGTCGAGGGCAATGGCCCGCGTGAGGCGGGGAAAATCGGCAAAGGAAGTATTGGCGGAGAGCGCCAGCACCAGCAAGACCGACGCGATGGTGAGGAAATAGAACCAGCCGTGGCCCATCACCGCGCGGGTGAGCATGGAGAGCACGCTCTCGTAGCCAGGACTGCCGGGATCGGTGGCGGCGATGCCGTAGGCGCGGCACAGGAGCGCAATCCCCAGCAGCAGAATCGCCAGCAACGCAATGATGATAGTCAGCGTGGTTTTGGCATTCTTGCACGTGGGGTCGCGGAAGGCCATCACGCCGTTGCTCACCGCCTCCACGCCGGTCATGGCCGTGCAGCCCGAAGAGAAGACTTTCAGGATCAGCCACCAGTTGAAAGCCGCGGTGATGGGCGGAATCGCCGGCATGGGCGTCACTGGCAGTGGATGCCCCGCCGCATGCACCACCTGCCATCCGCCGGCGGCAATCACGATCAGCAGCGTTGCTGTAAAGAGATAAGTGGGAATCATGAACACCACGCCGGTGTCGTGCACGCCGCGCATGTTCACAAGGGTCAGGATGGCGAGCACGATGAGGCACAGCATGAGCGTGTGCGGCTGCAGGGACGGGATGGCGGAGATCAATGCGCCCACGCCGGCCGAGATGCCCACTGCAGCGGTGAGGATGTAGTCGATCATGAGCGCTGCCGCGGCCAGAAGGCCGGCGCCTTCGCCCAGGTTCTGGCTGGCCACGGTGTAGGAGCCGCCGCCGCGCGGATAGGCCTCGATGGTCTGCCGGTAGCTGAAGTAGACGATCCCGAGCAGGATCACGATCGCCGTGCTCACGGGCACGATGTATTTCACGCCGAGAAGACCGAGCGGAATCAGGAGGGTGAGAGCCGCTTCAGGCCCGTACGCGGCCGAGCTCAGCGCGTCGAGGCCAAAGACAGGAATCCCGGCCAGGGGGCCGATATGCTCGGCGCGTTCCTCGCTGGTAGCCAGCGGACGGCCGAGGAGCAGATTGAAACATCGTGTGTAGACGCCCATGAACCTTTGACTGCGGCACTGGATTCAACGCAGGGAACGCCGCCGAAGGCATTGTCTCACGGCGGGGTGAAAACGGAGCTTTGGGAAGACAACCGGTTGCAAGACAAAGGACTGCGCAGTGAGATCTCTGCAGCAAAGACTTCCGCTGCAGAGAGCGTTCTCATTGCGGAGGGTGAACGTTTGGAACGGGCGTGTTCGTCTGGGGTGGCGGCGGGACATAGGGAGTCTCAGCCGCTGCTTCCTGCGCGGCGCGGAGTTCGTCCCTCGCATCCATCTCTGAATACGTCGCCTGCTTGAGAGCGTCGTTAGCCGCTTGCCACGTGGCTTGATGCTCAGGGGTGGCGTGATCGATGAGATCCTGCCGGGCAGCTTCCAGGGCCTTTGTCGCTTGCGCACGCGTTACGCCGGCTTCATCGAGCTTGCGAAGGGTTTCGGCGCTCGGGTTCTTATTGAATTCATCGAAGGCGTCGTGGTGGTCGATCTCGGCATTGGCCTGGGCGCGAATTGCCTGATGGTAGGCCTTCGACTGCGTGGGCGCATCCTTTTCCAACGTCTTGAGAGCGGCGCGCGCGGCGTCTGCGGCATTCAAGGTCCGAACGTGCGCGGCGTCGAACTTCTTCTGTGCGTCGTTGACGCGCTGGGTTGCATTGGCAGGCGCGCCTTGCGGTCCTTCACTCAAGACCGGCTGATTGGGGCCGTTGCATGGAATGCCGCCCGCGGAACAGTCAGCGAGAGAGTAGAGGCCCGTGGTCGAAGCTGGTTTGTAGTCCAGGTGCGTGCTGGGGTTCCACAGGGAGTCGCCGAAGCCCGACGATACAGGCGGCGTGGAACCTTGCGGATACCCGAATCCCAGTTCGGGCTGCAGGTAGGCGCGGGCTACGCCGAGAATGTTGAAGCCGCCATCCGCGATGGCGCCGACTCCGCCGCTGACTTGATACGAGCCCGACGGAGCGAACATTTTGGCGTCGAGGGTGGAGAAGGTGTTCACCATAGAGATGGTGCCCGGCGACTGGTTGGTGACGGCGAGGGTGATGTAGCCGGACTGCGAGTTGCTGGGCGCGGAAGAGCCGCCGGAGCCGCCGCTCCACTCCGAGGGGCTCACAAGATCGGTCGGATTGAAGGACGAACTCCACGCAGAGCTGGGCAGGCCGTTGAGGCCGTCAAGCTTGACATGGTAAGTGGTCGATTGGCCTTTGTGGAGGCTGAGCTGATCGGCCCACATGGTGAGGGTCATATAAAAGACCGGCATCTCGGTCGGCGGCATTCCGGGGCCGTCGAGGATGAGATTGTTGAGACCCGGCGTCAGGTAGGTGGGCGGCATGAAGTAGAGTTCACCGCCCGTTCCGGCCAGAGGCCAGATGGTGTTCGTGCCGATGTGAAGGTTGGTGTCGAGCGGGTCGTTATAGAAGTTGCCACGAATTGCGCCCAGCTTGCCCTGGGTCAGGATGGGGTTGGTCCAATACGGGGTTTGATCAATCCAGAAGCGATCGCCTGCGAGCCAGTGCGCGTGTCCGGCCTCATCATCAAGAAAGTCCGTCCAGCCTTGCAAATCCTTGAGCTCGGCCACATTTTCAGTTGTCTGCGGCCCATCTTCCAGCGTCTTGATGCGCTCGTCGGCCTTCTTTATCTGGTCGCTGGCCAATTGCGCCACATCTGAAGGCGGAAGACTGTCGATGACATCGTCAATTTCATTCCATAAGTAGTACTCGTATTCTTCGAGGTCGTCCATCTTGGCCCAATAAAAGTCGTCATCTTTGATATCTTCAGCTTCGCTGAAGTCAATTTCGAGATCGCGGGCCAGGTTCCAGAGATGTTTCAGATAGGCGAGATTGTCTGTCTTGAGCACCCCGGTGACCTTTGGAGAGATGAGATTGCTGGGTAGCGCAGGCGCGGCAACCGGGTTGCCTATATCGAGCAGCGCGCCGGTGGGGCCGGCGCCGGGCAGCGAGTAAAGATCGCGCGTTTGCAACTGGAGGGGACCCGTCCATGTGTTGGGGATGTGCACGGAAAATGTGCTGTTGGGGTTGACGGGCCAATAGCCATCGTTCTTGATGCCGATCTCAAGGCTCGACCACGATGCAGAGCCGTCCGGCAGGTGCGCGACCTCAATGGGGAAGGTGTATTCGCTGAGGCCGGGAACCGACTTGAAGCCTTCAGCGTAAGAGGCTGGCCAGAGCGAACCGGTAACGGTTTCGCCGGCGTGGAAATCTCTGGGGAAGAGTACGCCGACTTGCATCGTGGACGGCGGCGGAGCCTTCATCGGCTGCGCGTTCGGCGTAGGCTGGCCTGGCGTGGTGGATGCCGGCTTGTAGGTCGTGGTTTCTTTGGTCCAGGAGTGCTGGTAGTCGAGGCCTACGTGCCAGGTACTAGTGTCAAAACCGTCGGGCCTGTATGTCGTCTTCTGTTCCCAGGTGCGCTCGCCATGCAGGCCAAAATGCTCGTTGTCCAGGTACGAAAGTCCGCCCTTGAGATCGAATTTGTAGTCGGACAAGGTGAGAAGGTTGCCCTTGAGGCCGAAGTCATAGACCTGCCTTTCGGCTTCGTGCTTCGATCCGCCCTCTGTTGAGTAGGTCTCCTTCACTTCGCGGCGCAGGTTGTTTTGCGGGTCGAAAACCTGGCCAACAAGCTCGCCCGTGGCCTGATTGATGGTTGCATTTATGTGACCGCCTGCGCCATATTCGCTCGAATCCAGATTCGTGCCCGGGGTTTGGGCTGGACGAGAGAAGTCCTGCGCGTGGGCAGGTTGTGCTGGAGCAATCGCAAGCAAACATCCCGCGGTCACGATGGTTGCGGCGAGAACAAGCCGGGGAGACGAAGAGGCAAACATTTGGAACCTCCGGGGAAGGACGGATGCCACCGTGCTTTGTGAAGTACCGAAGCACAGAGGAATAAAGACGAATGTAAATTTGCGTAGGCGCCGCGAATTGCCCACGCGGGCTGTGAGCGGGCTGGCGAGGAATTGCAAGGATGGACGAGCTGCCCGCTGAGGAAAGTAGTGCAGAGAATAGCAACTCTTGGAAGGGATGTCTATCGGATAATCCGCTGGAAGTTCTTCATTGGGGGAGCCTGGGAGCGGGAACCGGCGCACGGCTTTCGGCGATGACCTCTAGCCCTTGATCGGTGGCACTCCTTCTGCCGGCTCAACAAACGCCACCGCGGGCACCGTGAACAGGAACCTGCTTCCTTTGCCCACTACGCTCTCGGCCCGGATGCGGCCACCGTGCTGAGGAACGATGCCGCGGCAAGGCGCCAGACCCGGGCTCGGACCGCTGTGGGCCGGCGACCGTCTCTCCGGTTCGGTATTCGCACTTCTTCGCTCGCCCCTCCGTTCCCTCGTTCCCTTGGTCCCTTGTTCCCTGCCTTTAGTGTCCCGGCAGCTTGCAGCAATCTCCTGCGTCGGGAGGCTCGCTGGCGCCGGCGTCAAGCACTACTTTCCAGTTGCCGTCCGGCTGCTTGCGCCACATGGTGATGTAGCGTCCGCTGGTAAGCACGGGATTGCCGTTCGCATCCTTGCTGCGGCCTTCGAAATGACCCCAGGTGTAGCCCATGTCGCCGGAGGGCCCCATCATGGCGTCGGTCGGCGTCCAGGTGAGCTGGTAAACCTTGGGCGACCAGTTGGCCGACTTGGCAATGGCCACCTTGCCGACCAGCGGCGCAGCGGCGTTGCCCAGGGCCACGCCGTCGTCGGCGAACCAGTCGGCAAAGCCCGCGCCGCCACGCTCCAGCACGTCCTTCGCGAATCGCGCCTCGAGATCGAAGAGCACCATCTTGCCCGGCTGCACGGTGGCGTCGGTGAGCGGATTCGGCGCCTGCGTCGCTCCCGGTTCCGGCAACTGCGCCCACGCCGCGCTCGCGCAAATACCTGCCGTCAATCCCGCAGTCAAAACCAAAGATGTAAAAAGACTCCGCATGGCTCCCAATTTCCTTTCCTTGAAACGGCCATAACTCACTGCCTCATCCTACAACGCGCGGCCGGTTGGCGGCGTCACTCCGGCGACCGCTTGTGAGCTCCGCCCGCACTGGGAAATCCGCGATACCTCACACTCGCCGCAGCGTCTAACTCAGCAGAGGGCCGAACCTTCCCGCAGGTATAATAAGAGGAGGCGAAGCTTCAGACAAAGACCCCCGTGCAGGGGGCTTTTTGCCATAGGGGATCTTTCCCTGGACGCCCGGCCACTCCCCGGGAAAAGGAACAAGATGGGAACATTGCTGGAGTCCATCAACTCTCCCGCCGACGTGAAGCGCCTCAGTCTTTTCGAGCTCGCCGAGCTTGCCGGGGAGATTCGCGAATTTCTCATCCAGACTCTCTCGAAGACAGGCGGCCATCTGGGCCCCAATCTGGGCGTGGTCGAGCTCACCCTGGCCCTGCACGCGGTCTTCTCGACGCCCGAGGATAAGATCCTCTTCGATGTGAGCCACCAGGCCTATATCCACAAAATTCTCACCGGCCGCCGCGAACGTTTTGAGACCATCCGCCAGCCGGGCGGCCTGAACGGCTTCATGCTGCGCACTGAGAGCGAGCACGACTGCTACGGAGCCGGCCACGCGGGCACGGCGCTCTCCGCGGCGCTGGGTATGGCCGTAGCGCGCGACCTGGCCGGAGGACATGAACACGTCATCGCCGTCGCGGGCGACGCCGCTTTCACCAACGGCGTCACCTTCGAGGCCATGAACAACATCGCTTCGCAAACCAAACGCATGATCGTCGTCCTCAACGACAACCAGTGGTCCATCGACCGCAACGTGGGCGCGGTGGCGCGTTACTTCCATCGCATTGTCGCCAACGAGCGTTACCAGCACCTGCACGACAAGGCCACGCATCTCGTCGAGCGATTCGGCGGCAAAACCGCCGTGAAAGTGATGCGCCGCGCCGAAGAGGCCGCCAAAAGCATGTTGTGGCCCTCCATTCTTTTTGAGGAGTTCGGTCTCGACTACTTCGGCCCTATAGACGGCCACAATACTCCGCTGCTCGTCGAGACCTTCAAGTTCCTCAAGACCCTCGAGCACCCGGTGCTGCTGCACGTGCTTACGCAAAAGGGGCGCGGCTTTCAGCCGGCGCTCGACGGGCAAAAGAAGTTCCACGGCCTCGGCCCCTACGATCCCGAGACCGGCCAGACCCCTGACGGCTCAGCCACCTATGCCGAGGTCTTTGGCAAGACGCTCGCCGATCTGGCCACAAAAGACGAGCGCATCGTCGCCATCACCGCGGCCATGCCCAACGGCACGGGCCTCGATCACTTCCGGCCGCACCATCCCAAGCGCTACTTCGACGTGGGCATCGCCGAGGAGCACGCGGTGGTGTTCGCCGCCGGAATGGCCACGCGCGGCTATCGCCCGGTTTGCGCCATCTACTCCACCTTTCTGCAACGCGCCTTCGATCCCGTCGTCCACGATGTTTGCCTGCAGAAGCTTCCGGTTCTCTTCGCGATGGATCGCGCCGGACTCTCCGGCGACGACGGCCCCACGCATCACGGCCTCTTCGACATTGCGTATCTGCGCGGGATTCCCGAGATCGTGCTCATGTCGCCCAAGGACGAAGACGAGCTGGCCGACATGCTCAAGACGGCGTTCGAAATCCCCGGCCCCAGCGCCATCCGCTACCCGCGCGGCGCGGTGGCCGGCGTCCAGCGCAAGCCGGAGCCGCAGGCGATTCCCGTGGGCAAGGCGGAGGTGCTCGCCGACGGTTCCGATGTCGCGATTCTCGGTCTCGGCCCCATGATCTCGCTCGCGCGAGAGCTGGCCGCGACGCTGGCGCGCGACGGCTACTCCGCCGCCCTGATCAATCCCCGTTTCATCAAGCCGATCGACCGCGAGATGATCGAGCACTACGCCTCGCGCGTCGCCGCCTTTGTTACTTTCGAAGATCATGTGAAGATGGGCGGGTTCGGCTCCGCGGTCGTCGAAGCTCTCGACGAGATGGGCCTCGCCGTTCCCGTGGTGCGCATCGGCTGGCCCGACCGGTTCATCGAGCACGGCAAAGTCGACGAGCTTCGCGCCCGCTACGGCCTCAGCGTGGAAGCGGCGTATGCGCAGGTGCTGCCGTTGCTGGCAGGCCGACGCCGCGCGACGCTGGTGGCAAGCTGACCGGAAGCGAGCGGAGCTAGGCCGGTTCCAGCCGCAATTAGATTGTCATTCGCGAGTTAGCCCGGTTCCCAGGCTCGGCGCAATTTCATCGCGTCTAACTTTGGAGCGCCTGCTCGCCGAATCGCCAGCAAGGCTAAGACCGCTAGCTCCGCTGCCCTGCTGTATTCTCCGAACATGTCCCTATCGATCCGCTTTTCGCGCCTGCCGCGCCGCTGGGCGCTCTGGATCGGGTTGGGCCTCATCCTGCGCCTCACGTTCATCTGGTTTCCGCGCGCCATCGACGACGATACCTGGGACTATCTTGAGCTCGGCCGCAATCTCCTGCACGACGGAGTCTACGGGCTCGGTGCGGGCAGCACTCTTGCGCCCACTCTCTTCCGGCTGCCTGGCTACCCCCTTTTTCTGGCTGTCTGCGATCAACTTTTCGGCCCTCTGCTCCATGGCGGCTGGCTCACCTCCGTTTACCTTCTGCAATCTGTTTTCGATATCGCCGGCGGTCTTCTTCTGGCGGTCTTTGCGTACCGCTTCATCTCGCCGCGAGCCGGTGAAATCGCTCTCGCGCTCGCCATGCTTTGCCCGTTTACGGCGGCAGAGGCCGGCATCGCCATGACGGAGTGCTTCTCCATCTTTGCCGTCGCGCTGGGAATCTACGCTGCAGGCCGCATCCTTGCGGCAGAAGCGGCCGGCTCGCGCGACACGCGCGCGGTGATTCTGGCTGGCAGCGCGGCGGCTCTGGCGATGCTGTTGCGGCCCGACGGCGTTTTGCTTTTTGTTGCGCTTGCCGCAGGATTGTTTTTCTATATGCTTCGCGGACGCGCCGCGCGCGGCTTACGCTTCGCGCTTCGCCGCAGCCTCGTTACGACATCGATCTACTGCGCCGCCGCCCTGGCGCCGCTGGCCGTGTGGACCATGCGCAATTGGGTTACCTTTCAAGTCTTCCAGCCGCTGGCTCCGCGCTATCTCAACGACCCCGGCGAGCGCGTTAACACCGGTATCTATCGCTGGATGCGCACCTGGGCCATCGAATACGTTTCCACCGCGACGGTTTTCTGGCAGGTCGGCGCCGGTCCCATCGACCCCGGCGATCTGCCCGCGCGCGCCATCGATTCGCCTGCCCAGCGCGCGGAAACTCTCGCCCTCCTCGACGAATACAACCGCAGCAATTCTGTCTCTGCCGGCCTCGACCAACGTTTCGGCGCGCTGGCCGCGGAGCGCATCCGCGCCAATCCTCTCCGCTACTACGTGTGGCTCCCTCTGCTGCGCACGACCGACATGATGCTTCGTCCCCGCACCGAAGAGTTCAATCTCGAAGTCTTCTGGTGGTACTCGAGCGAATATCATGCGCAAACGGCCGGGGCCATCCTGCTCGGCCTCGTCAATTTCTTTTATGTCGCAGCGGCCGCGTGGGCCTTTCTGCGCCGCCGCGTGCCGTGGCCGTGGATGCTGGGCGGTTACATCGTCTTGCGCTGCTTGCTTCTCGGCACCATGGAGAACTCCGAGCCGCGCTACTCGCTGGAGTGTTTTCCCATCTTCATCGTGGCCGCGGCCGCGGCGCTTGCGCGCGCGCGTTCTTCGGCTGCCGGTCCGGGGCAAACACCGCTAACTCCGCTAGCTCCGCTGTCTCGCCCCTTTGTGCGACAATCCTCATCAGACTGATTTTGCAATGCGAAAACACTGGTTTTTTGTTGGCCTTCTCTGCGGAACAGCCTTGACTTCCGTTGCGGCCCACCCGCAGGCCGAGCCGGGGGCGCCGCTGGTCCTTGCCGGGGGCACAGTGGTCGATGTTTCCAATTGGGGCCATTCGGCGCGCGACATTCCCGATGCTATCGTCGTCATCCAGGAAGGAAAGATCGCCGCAGTTGGCCTTTCCGGCCAAGTGGCTGTGCCCAAAGGCGCGCGCGTCATCGATTGCACCGGGAAATTCCTGATCCCCGGCCTCATCGACGGCTATACGGGAATGAATTCGCAGGCTCAGGCCAACGCCAACCTTTCCATGGGCGTGACCACGGTGGTGGCCCGCGCCGACTATCAACGCGGCTTCATCGATTTCCGCGCCCAGCCCTCGCCGCACATCTACCCCATCGACAGCATCGGCGTCACCGACAACTGGAGCCTGCTGGCGCGTCAGCCGGAGTGGGTCTCGAAGCTGCGCGAAGGGCCGCATCCCGCCGAGCTCAGCCCGCAGGATACGGCGCGGCAGATGGTCGATACCGCGCGGCTAGGTACGCGCGTGCTTCTGTTGTCGTTCAATCTCACCGCCGCCAATTCGCAGTGGATCTTGGCCCGCGCCCACGAGATGGGCCTCGTCACTTACGGCATCTTCGGCGCCACGCCGTATCGCGTGGGCGTCGAAGCCGGCGTTGACGCGCTTCCCGAGATGGACCGCTATGTTCTCGGCGTGATTCCCGACGAGCTGCAGCGCCCGCTCAGCGACGATCCCGACGGCTCGGCGGCCATCACCGCCTACGACTACTCCGAGCACGTTTCGCCCACCGATCTGCGCCTGCGCAACTACGCGCACTTTCTTGCCGCGCACCACGCCGCGCTGATGCCCGCCTTCAGCCTTTACTATGTGAACCTCCCAGGGCATCGCAATCTGTGGAAGGAACCGGTCGCGACTCTTCTCGATCCCGGCCGCATGTATCATCCCTCCGACCCCGCCACCGGCGAGATGATCTACCCGCAGCCCAACTGGACGCGCCATCTGCCCGCCACGGCGCAGCGCTGGATGGAAGAGGATTTGCAGAAGAAGGCCGGGCTCACCGCGCTTCGCTTCTGGCGCATCAACGAAACCATCTTCGCCGATTTCCCGCACTACCTGGCCGCATCGGGCGCCGACTCGCTGGGCGCCATGCCCGGCATCTCGCTGCACACCGAGCTCGAGCTCCTCGTCCGCCTGGGTCTTTCGCCGCGCGAGGCGCTTGCCGCTGCCACCAATAACTACGCGCTCGAATTCGGATGGAACGAGCTCGGCCTCATCGCCACCGGCCGCCGCGCCGACATCCTCGTCGTCGACGGCGACCCCACCGCCAACATCTGGAACGCGCGGCGCATCTCCGCCATCATTCTCGAAGGCGAGCCGCTGGACCGCAATGCGCTTCTCAATCTGAAACGATAACGGGACAAGTGAATTGAAGAGTCCGGAGCGCTGGCCTGGGCTGTCCTTTTTTGTAGGAAGGTAGGCGATTTTTCTTTCCTCAACCAGCTAAGCTGGTATGTGGAGCCCCGGTTCGGGGGAGATCTGGGTGGCAGACTCGGAAGGTTTGGGGGAGTGGATGAGAAGGCTATCTCAATGGGCTGGATTGGCGATTCTGGCAGCGGCGCTGCCGGCGGCACGGGCCGCGGACGTGAATGGTAATTGGCAAGGCTCCTTCGATTTCCAGGGATCGAGCGTGGCGCTGACCTTTCACTTTGTGGCCAATGGGAACGCGCTGACGGGAAGCGTGGAAGGATTGCCGACCACTCCGGCCGAGATCCACGACGGAAAGGTGGATGGCAACAACATCGCGTTCTTGCTCGACACCGACTACCAGGGAACGCAGTACACTGTGGCTTATCGCGGAACCGTGTCGGAGGATGGGAATTCGATTGCATTCACGATGGGGACCGAGACCGGAGACTGGAGCATGGAGCTGACCGCGGCGCGCCTGCGCTCTGCCGTGCCGCCCGCGCATGTGAATGCGCCGCTGGGCGAGATCAAGCGCTATCCGGGCGACGGCGACGGAGCCTTCAAGACCGGGCATTACCGCGACCTGTTTGCCGAGGCTGGGCACTCGCCCGAGGAGACCAAGGCCAAGATCGACAAGGCCTTCCAACTGCTCTTCCATGGCGACGGCCAGGAAGAGCGGCTTTACTTCGAAACCGGAGCCAACCAGAACGGTACGTTGGCCTACATTACCGACTGGAACAACAACGACGTGCGCACCGAGGGCATGAGCTACGGGATGATGATTGCCGTCCAGTTGAACAAAAAGCGCGAGTTCGACGCCATCTGGAACTGGGCCAAGACTTACATGCAGATCACCGATCCCAGGAATCCATCGGTGGGGTACTTTGCCTGGTCGATGAGCACCGATGGCACGCCGCGCTCCACCGGGCCGGCGCCGGATGGTGAATCTTATTATGTGATGGCGCTCTACTTCGCCGCGCACCGCTGGGGCAACGGGCAGGGCATCTACAACTACCAGGCCGAGGCGGACAAACTTCTGCGCCTGATGCGGCATCACCCTGTGATGACCGGCGAAGGTCCGTTCAGAATTCATCCCGAGGACCCGCCGTTTGTCATGCCGGACCATCCATGGCCGAGCCCGGACACTCGGCGCAAGGAGGCGGAAGCGAAGGCGAGCGGCCATCCGCTGCAGTGGTACCGGCCTTCACGCGGCCCGGAAGAACAGACCGTCGGGCCGATGGTTGACGAAGAACACTGCATGATCAGGTTTGCGCCCAACCTGCCCGGAGGCACGACAGATCCGTCGTATCATCTGCCGGCCTTTTACGAGTTGTGGGCGCGATGGGGACCCGAGGAGGACCGGGCCTTCTGGTCCAAGGCGGCGGATGTAAGCCGGGACTTCTTCGCCAAGGTGACGGGGCCCGAGACCGGACTGACGCCGGAGCGGAGCAACTTCGATGCTTCGCCGGCCACGGGCTGGGATGGAAAGCCGATTCCATTCGCCTACGACTCATGGCGCAGCATCAGCAATTGGAGCGTGGACTACTCGTGGTGGCGCAAAGACCCCGAAGAGACCGTGCTGAGCGACAAGATGCAGAAGTTCCTGGCCGGTCAAGGCATCGACAATTTTGACGGCAGCTACACGCTGGACGGGCAGCCGCTTGTTCATCACCACTCGCCGGGGCTGACGGCAACCACCGCCGTGGGCAGCCTGGCGGCGACGGATGGATCCAATGCCAGGGCCTTTGTGGATGCGCTGTGGAAGATGCCGGTGCCGACCGGGGAAGGGCGTTACTACGACGGGATGCTCTATCTGATGAGCATGTTGCACGCCAGCGGAAACTTCAGAATCTACTGAGAAGCGGCTGCCGGCGATGAGCTGTCCTCTGCCGGCTGCCGGCGGTTCGCTGTCGGCCGTCGGCTGTTTGCTGTTCGCTTTTATTGAGGTCTGCACAAGCAATGTCCGTCGACCGCGCCGGAGGCGCAGCGGTTGTAAGCCCCGCGCTTCAGCGCGGGGAAAGCGGTTCCAACAAATGCACCCCGGAGTCCCGTGGGGACGGTGCAAGGACATCTCTTTTGCAGGAATCAATAGCTGTCGGCTGTTCGCTGTCGGCGTTTGGCGTGCGCAGAAGCGATCCGCAGAGATTGATTGAAGATCTCCGGGCTTTTCCTTTGGAGATTGGTGTGGATCGTTTGCCAATCTATTGATCCGGCAAGGAAATACTGCCACCGTGCCCCATTTTTTCTGCGCTTATTGCGGAAAAGGGCGGAAAGCCACGAACTCTCTTCCATGCCGACTCGCCGGCTCGCCGGCGTCATGTACCCTTGAAGAGCAGCGATTCACTCCCTCCATGGCCCGATTTCGCCTCCCAGCTCGCACCGGATCCGGAAGCCGCAATCGCCTACTGCTCCTGATCGCGGTCTACAAATTCCTCCATGCGCTTCTGTTCTTCGCCATCGGCATGGGCGCGCACCATCTGCTCCACAAGGACATCGCCGACCAGATCGATCTCCTTGCCCGCCATCTGCGCTTTAATCCGGAGTCGCATCTGGTCAATTTCATCCTCGACAGGGCCGCGCTCCTCAACGATCCCCTGCTGCTCCGCATCGGCTTTGTCGCCTACTGCTACGCGACCGTCACTCTCATCGAAGGCATCGGCCTCTACCTCGAAAAGGCCTGGGGCGAGTTTCTCACCCTCGCCATTACCGCATCGTTTCTTCCCTGGGAGATCTTCGAAATCTTTCGCCGCATCACGTGGATCCGCGCCGGTCTGCTCACGATCAATATTCTGGTGTTTTTTTATCTCCTGCGGCTCGTCGTCGACCGCGCAGGTAAGCGAGCCTGACTCTTCCCAGTTGCTGCCCTTCAAAGCACTCCCAACCGCTCCAACTCGCCGCGCAACGCATCCGCGCCCGTAAACCGGATCGCATTGATTCCCTCCGCCAGGCCGCCCACCACATTTTCTTCGCGATCGTCGATGAAGAGAACGCGCCCGGGCGCGCAACCCAGAATGTCGAGGGCTCGGCGGTAGATCGCCGGGTCCGGCTTGCGCAGTCCCACGTAGCAGGAGCTGAATGCGACCCTGAAATACCGGCGCAGGCCGAAGTGGCTGAAGCGGTACTCGTTGGTCTCGCGCGCTTCGTTGTTCAGGGCGCCGATCGTACAAGGATTGGCTGCGGCCAGCTCGGCAAGGATTTCCAAAGCGCCATTGGGCAGCGGCTGCGACTGGGTGCGCATGAATGCGAAGAACTCGTCGCGCGAAAATGCGCGCGGCTCATAGAAGACCGTGGCGTTCAGGTATTGGCCGAGATCGATCTCGCCGCGCTCCCAGGCCTCCATCGTCGCGAAGTGCCTGGCGTCGAGCTCCTGCGCATCCAGGCCGAAATGCGCCACCGCGGCCGCGCGCTCCACGCAGTCCCAGCCGTTGGTCAGCAGCACCCCGCCTACGTCGAAGAGGATCGCATCGAAGGGGAACATCGGCATGGCATCTCCGCACTCCTGTTCTCGATCCTAAATCCCGGTCTTTCGCAATTCGGCTACAATCTCCGCGGCTGCTACGCGCGCTTTGGCCTCCTGGTCGGGAGGGAAGCTGATGGCGCCCACGCGCGCATGGCCGCCGCCGCCATAGCGCTCGCAGATCAAGGCCAGATTGACCATCTTTGCGGGGTCGGTTTTGGTCCAGGGGTTCGATCCCACGGCCACCTTGGTGCGAAAGCTCGACTTCGAGAGGCCGATGGAGTAGGTGGCATGAGGATACAGGTAGTAGGGGATGAACTTGTTGAAGCCTTCGAGCGGATGGTCGGTGATGTCGAAGAAGATGGTGCCGTCGCGCTCTTCGGCGCGGCTGCGAATGAGTTCGAGGGCCTGTCGATGGCGCTCGAGCAGCGGCGGCAAGAGCGTCGCGACGAACGTCTGCTCCAATATTTCGGCAAGCGGCATCTCGGTGAGCAGCGGAATCAGGCGGGGAATGAAAGCGGGATCCTCTGTGGCCTCGATGATGAGTGTCAGCTTCATGGCGGGCGCCGCCATCTCCACGGCCGCTTCGGGGCTCTCGTACCTTGCGCCATCCACAATGTCTGCCCAGTGGATCAGGTCGGCCACGGGTGCTAAAGAGAAACCGAAGCGCGTGGACGCGATATGCGCAATAAAGCTTGTACAGGAAATGTAGTGGGGATCGAAGAACTTGCGTGCCGCGCAGGCCGGGTCGCGCTGGCAGGCGAGGAAATGCTCGTGGTCCCGCGGGGTCAGGAACGCCGACTGGTGGTGATCGAACCACCATGTGATGCGCGGCGAGGCGGAGTACTTGAAATCGACAATCGCATTCTCGTCGCCCGTGAAGTCGCTCTCGTCGAAGAGCGCCCCGGCGCGGTGCACCAGCCCGTGATAGTCGTAGCCGGCGCCGCGCGCGATGCACTCACGGTGGAAGCGCGTGAAGAGCGAGGCCGAGCAAGCACCGTCAAAGCATTTGTCGTGGTAGAAGACACGAACCTGCAAAACCTGGGTCCTCCTGGCGAGAAAGCATTAAAAAAAGCGGAACTGTTAAGGATCAAGGGATCGGCCGGTTGTGTCAAGTTGCCGGGGACTAGGGACAGGGACTAGGGAGCAGGGACCAGCTAGAAGCCGCGAGCTAGTCCTTCTAGTCCCTGCTTTTCCGCAGTGGCCTCAATCACACCGGGAAGAGCCGTCCATCGTTTACCCTCAAAAGAACTGCTCCGCATGACCACGGCCGCCGCGCACGCCCGCTACCCGCTCACCCAGGGTGTTAACCCATGGCTGGTCACGCTCTCGGTCATGCTGCCCACTTTCATGGAGGTGCTGGACACTGCCATCGCCTCGGTGGCGCTGCCCTACATCGCCGGCTCGCTCTCGGCCTCGAACTCCGAGGCCACATGGGTGCTCACCAGCTACCTGGTCGCGAACGCGGTCATTCTGCCCGCGTCGAACTGGTTCGCGCGGCGCTTCGGACGCAAGCGCTTTCTGCTGACGTGCGTCATTCTCTTCACCATCGCGTCGTTTTTCTGCGGCGCCGCGCCGTCGCTGGCCGTCATTTTAGTGGCGCGGGTTCTGCAGGGCGCGGGCGGCGGCGCATTGCAGCCGCTCTCGCAATCCATCCTGCTAGAGAGCTTCCCCATCGAGAAGCGCTCCATGTCCATGGCCGCCTACGGCCTGGGCATCGTGCTCGCGCCGGTTCTCGGCCCCACGCTCGGCGGCTGGCTCACCGATACCTGGAGCTGGCGCTACGCGTTCTACATCAACATCCCGATCGGAATTCTGGCCGTCATTATGATCAGCCGCTTTGTGCACGATCCGCCCTACATCAAGAACGCCAAGGTGGGCGCCTTCGACAACATCGGTTTCGGCCTGCTCGTGGTCTGGACCGGCTGCCTGCAGATCGTTCTCGACAAGGGCCAGGAGGACGACTGGTTCAGCGCCATCTGGGTGCGCTGGGCCGTGGCCGCGCTGGTGGTCTCGCTGCTGGTGTGGATCTGGCACTCCTGGACCAATCCCAGAAGCCTCGTCGACCTGCACGTGCTCAAGGACCGCAACTTCCGCACCGGCTGCTTCGTGATCCTGATGCTGGGCATGTGCATGTACATCACCATCGCCATCCTGCCGCTCTACTATCAGGAGATCCTCGGCTACACCGCGTTCACAGCCGGCCTGGTGGTGGGCCCGCGCGGCATCGGATCGTTCATCGGCTCGCCCCTTATCGGCTTCCTCGGCTCGCGCATCGACAACCGCAAGCTGCTCTGCGCCGGCTTTCTGGGCTTTGCCGTCTGCTCGTTTATCTTCGGCACGGTCGATCTTTCCATCGGCCCTTACACCCTTCTGCTTCCCATCATGCTCACGGGATTCGCCCTCAGTTTTGTATTCGTTCCCATGTCGACGATGATGATGGCCACCATCACCAACAAGAACATGGGCGCGGCGACGGGCCTCGCGAACATGCTGCGCAACATCGGCGGCTCGGTTGGAATTGCGATGGCCACTACGGCTGTGATCCGCCGCGCCGACCTGCACCAGACCGAATTGAGCGCCAGCCTTTCGCCTTCGAGCGCGGTGCTGCAGCAGAAGTCGGCCATGATCGCCGGCTACCTCGGCCACCACGTGGGCCCCGCCGCCGCGCGCCCCGGCTCCTTCGGCCTGCTCTACGGCCTCATGCAGCAGCAGGCGGCCATGCTTGCGTATATCGATGTCTTCCGCTGGACTGCCGTGCTGGCCGTGATCTGCGCTTGCGCCGCGTGGCTCTTCAAAAAGCCGACGAAGCACGTGGCCCCGCCGGAGGGGATGCACTGAGAACGGCGCTATACTAGCTACCATCATGCAATGTGCAAAGTCTGCTCTCGCTGCACGTTTCGTGCGCAGCCTCGACGTCGTCCTCTTTTGTTTGCTCGCCTCCTCGCTTGCGGCGCAAGCTCCCGCTGCTTCTTCTCTAAAACCCATACCGCCGAGGATCGACAAGAAAATCCTTATCATTCCGGAGTCTGTCGTGCTGGAGGAGTGGCCCCACACCCTAAAGGTCGTCCATGAGCCGCCAGATCTCAAGCTACTGAATCCTGGGCAATGTGTTCGCGTCGGTATCTCTGCCACCGGCGACGACCGCGACACCTATCTTGAGAAGTCGCAGCTCTCGTTCCGTGTGGAATTCGCCGGCCAGACGCAGAGCCATCCGCTGGCGCCGCTTGCTGGAATCAAGCAAATCGGGCCGGGAGGCGTCGATGTCATCGCTCAGGTGATGGCGGCTGCTCACGTCAAAGACGAGTTCCCAAAAATACACTCGATAGGCGCTTCGACAGACAACTGGTGCGTCCCTGCCGATGCCCAGGATGGAACCGCCGTCATCGACGCGGAGGTTGAGACTCCCGGCGGCCACGAAAAACTGGCACGCGCCAAAATCCAGATCGAGAGCTTCGAGACCGGCAGCAAGCGTTCTTTTAAGAATGACGAGGAAATTGAAGCGTTTCTGATGGGCTATCACTACCAACCCAACCCGGCGCGCCTCTTTCCCGCGTTACAGTTTTTCGCCGCTGACGAGAAATGGCGTTCTCAAACCGGATCACTCGAGACCACAGCGGCAACTTTCGGGGCCGCGCTCAAGGTGAACCCCGCCGCGGCTAAGGATTTCATGGATCGGCTCTCAAAGCAGTCTGGGTTCACGCGCGCATTCGGGTTGCTCACGCTTCTCAACAGCGGATTCGATATCGAGCCCGTCCTGAATACGATGAGTGAAGAGGACCGGCAAAAGTTCGCGCGCCATCCCGTGATTCCCGACCCATTCGACCTTACGCACGTCGAGGACATCGGGACCCGGCTCGATATGCTGTGGTCGATTTTTATGTCGACGGGCCAGTTCGCACCAATCCAGAAGATCGCGAGCACGCTTGCATGGCGACCGGATTGGGAAGCATTTGACAAGGCTCGCGAATCGGCCAACCCGCCCAAGGAATGGACCCCCGCGATTGGTCGAGCCGTCGGCTACGGCGCTGCGGGCTGGGCCTTGGGCTCATTCCAGCGCACCGATCCGCTGGCCGCCGACTACATCGACTTCCTCATCGCCTCGCCCGATGCGCCCGATGCCGTGAGGACTGAACTGAAGGGGCTGCTGACCAATCCGGCATTCAAGCAGCAGGGCGAGAAATAAAAAGCGACACGGCCGGTCGCCGAAGACCCGCCCGCCGGCCTTGCGCGTCGCATTCGCCAATTGGGAATCGAAGGTGGCTGGCGGAGCGCCTCGGCGCAGGGCAAGCTCCAGGTACATCGCGCCGCAGGCGGTCAAGCCATAGCTACGTGCCTGAGCTATGACAACCGATTGCCGGAGCCTTGGCGAATCGGTTTCGGTCTCAATGTCCGCCAGATCGAGCTCGGCGAGGAATGCTGCGGTTCGAGAGAGCGTGACCGGCCTCGGCAGTTCGATACACTGAGAAGACGGGGTGACGCATTCGCGCCCGCCTGACGGATCGCTGATCACTGACGACTGATCACTGACCACTGTTTCTCATGTTCATCGACGAAGCTAAAATTCGTGTCAAAGCCGGCGACGGCGGCAACGGCTGCATGGCCTTTCGCCGCGAGAAGTTCGTGCCGCGCGGGGGTCCCTCGGGCGGCGACGGCGGACGCGGCGGCGATGTGGTGATGGAATCGAGCCAGCGCCACAACACGCTCATTCACTTTCGATTTAACCCGGAGCACAAGGCGCAACGCGGCGAGCACGGCATGGGATCGAACTGCACCGGCCAGGACGGACGCTCGATCACGCTGCAGGTTCCCGTGGGCACCGCGCTCTACGCCGCAGAGACCGGCGAGCTGGTGCACGACTTTAAAGAGCCCGACGAGCGCATCGTGATCGCCAAGGGCGGACGCGGGGGACGCGGCAACCAGCACTTCGCCACCAGCACGCATCAGGCGCCGCGCGAGCACGAACTGGGCCGCGCGGGCGAGGAGCGCAACTTTCGGCTGGAATTGAAGCTGCTGGCCGACGTGGGACTGGTCGGCTATCCCAACGCGGGCAAGTCCACGCTGATCTCGCGCATCTCCGCGGCGCGGCCCAAGATCGCCGATTATCCTTTCACTACGCTCGAGCCCAATCTCGGCGTGGTCACGGTGGGCGAGGAGCCCGAGCAGCAATCCTTCGTTATCGCCGACATGCCGGGATTGATCGAAGGCGCGCATCTGGGCGCGGGACTGGGCGTCGAGTTCCTGCGCCACATCGAGCGCACGCGCGTGCTCGCGCATCTGGTCGATGTGTCGGATGCGTCGGGACGGCCCGATCCCGTGGAGGACTTTCGCGTGATCGCGAACGAACTCGCGAACTTCAGCGCCGGCGAGGAGCACCCGCTGGCCGAAAAGCCCACGATCGTCGTCGCTACCAAGATCGACGCGGTGAACCCGGCGAAGCTCAAGAAGCTGGCCGCCTATGCCAAGCGCCGCAAGCTCGAGTTTTACGCGGTGTCGGCGGTTACGGGCGCGGGGATTGACGAGCTGAAGTGGGCGCTGGCGCGGCGGGTGCGGCCGGGAAAAAGCTAGCTGTCAGCTATCGTGAGCAGTAAACAGCGCGCAGAGAACAGCGATCATTGGATAGTGGTTACCCGATCCGGCGGCTGCGCGCCGGAAGGCTACAATGAGATAGCCGCGCGGTAGAAGCCATGCCGACGCGCCTACCTTCCGTGAAAAGCAAGGCATCGATCGAGCAGCAAACTGTGCGCGCTCTTTGCTCGCGAAATCCGCATATTGCCGGAGCGCTGGACTTCCTATTCGCAAACGCAGCAGACAGTCTGTCATTTCAGGAGCTGCGGGTTCAGCCCGCGGTGGGGACACATCGCAACCCGGTCAGCGAGGAAGCTTTTCGGCTGCCGAAGGAACGATTCGGCAGTTCCCAGGACATTGCGCTGATTCCCTTCATGCGCGCGGTTGTGGACGAGACGCTTGGCGCGTACTCTGCCACGAGCCCGCATCTTCTGGAATACGTGGGGAAGACGCCGATTTCCCCTTATGGAAGCCTGGGTTTGAGCGTCAACCGCTGGGGTCTAGTGGATTGGGATTACATACGCGATCTGGATTGGCGCATCTTTCTGCCTCCTGAGATCGGCCACCGGGCGGGCTTCAAGTCGCTGCTGGAGCAGAACCTGACGGAAGAGCTCCAGAAATACAGTCTCTATCCGGTCATGTTCGGCAAGGATGCGTGGGGAGAGCCCCAGGTGCAACTGCGCGACATCGGGACCGGGGACATTCACGGGTTTCACTTCTTTCTCACGGCGATGAAGCCCGGGTTTGTGCGGGGCAGTCTTCATGAGGATGGCGGCTACTCACCCCACCTCTCGTACTTTCCTGAGTGGTCGCTCAATGAACACCTGGAGTCGGCAAATCTGCTTTGGTCCGACGTCATCGCGCAACTGCGCGAAGATTACATCCAGATGTTCAACCAGCTGAGCTTCAATATCTTCGCCGAGAACGAAGGCGAAGACCGTCTGTTGAAGACACGCGGCTGGTACCTGCACAAGGCATTCAAGTGGTATGCCACGCTGGCGCGGCTGCGCGGGCTGGATTCGCTTGAGGAAGATCTTCTCTATCAGTACGAGCACTTTCGAGGCGCAGAGGCGGAGCTTTCCTATTTGGCGAGATATCGCTACTATGCCCGCTTGACTCCCATCCGGACACGCCTGGATGACGTGGATCGCGATCTGGCCCGCGCCGCAAGCGTCGCCTACGCGCGGGCGAGGAACTCCAAGGATCCCTTGATCGGGCAAAAAGTCAGCGTAGACAGCGTCGAGCTCATCCTTCTGGAGATGCTTCCCGAGAGTTTTGCGGGTGCGGCCCGGAGGCTGCTCCTGGAGGCTGAGTCCTCATTGCCCGGCGAGTTGAAGCGCGCCCCCGCACCCGGAACAATTCGCTTCGCGGACAATCTTGCCGCGCCCCGCGGCGTGCATATCGACGGTCAGGGACAAGTGGCCTTGATACCAGGCGAATGGTCCATGGTCTTTTGCGATTCGTATATCGGACGAGTGGCGAAAAGTGCCGCGGAAGAGAAGCGGACCATTGCGGTGGAGGAGATCCGCCAGGCTCTCGCGGCGCTGCTTGCATCTCAACTCTCGCAGGCGTCGCAAGTCCCCGATGATTCCAGCGGCTTTGCCCTTTGCTGAGCCGCTCGCCATCGCTTCACTTCCCAGCCCCGCCAAGACAGAGGTCAGAAACACCCTTTTACAAAACTGACTTTCATTACAGGCAGCTACGGCTCAACCTTGGTGTCGGCGCAGGCGGGTTTGTCGCCGCCGTCGCAGGCTTTGCGGCAGAGCGCGATCGCCTGCGCGGCGCGGCCGCCCCGGCCTTTTCATGAGCCTGCAGGCCCATGCTCCCCCTGCAAAGACCTATATCCAACTACAGTACTGGCATGACCGCACGGTTCCGCGCCCGGAAATGCCGCCTCTTGGCGCGTTTGCAAGCCGCATCGAAATCGATTTATCTTGAATCATCCACGTGTTTTGGGAGATCGCCGCAACCGGCCTCGGCAAGCGGGCGCGAAAAGGCATTTTCAGCAAGCGATTCGCCTCCGATCGGGCCGTGAATCCGCGGCATCCGTTTCCTCGATCGACGCGCGGAGCAGTGAGGAGTTGCGATGGCGCAAAATATCGATCTCTACGATGCAATCTTGAACGGCAACGCCAAGATGGCGCACGCCGCCACGGAAGCGGCCCTAGCCGCGGGCGCCGATCCCATGGGCCTCATTCAGGAGTCCATGGTTCCGGCGATGGATGAGGTCGGGCGCCTCTTCGAGTGCGAAGAGTATTTCGTTCCCGAGCTGCTGCTCGCCGGCCGCGCCATGAAGAGCGCGATGGAGCTGCTGAAGCCGCTGCTCTCGGCCGCGGGCCAGAGGATGGCGGTCCGCATCGTCATCGGCACCGTCAAGGGCGACCTGCACGACATCGGCAAGAACATTGTCGCCTCCATGCTCGAGGGCAGCGGATTTGAAGTCATCGATCTCGGCACGGACGTTTCGCCGGAAAACTTTGTCGCCGCCGTGGAAGAGCGCAAGCCGCAGGTGGTTTGCCTGTCGGCTCTGCTCACCGTCACCATGCCGGCCATGAAGCTGACCATCGACGCGCTTAAGACCGCGGGGCTGCGCACCCAGGTCAAAGTGCTGGTGGGCGGCGCGCCGGTCAACTCACAATACGCCAAGGAAATCGGCGCCGACGGCTACAGCGAAAATGCCAGCGGCGCGGTTGGCCTGGTCAAGAACCTGGTGGCCGAGGCCTGATGATGATCGTTGAGACCGCTCGCAAGTTCACTTCTCTTGCAATTCCGAACCAGGACCAGTTCCTCTACGGCGCGTGTCCGCATCCGCTCAACTGCGGCCTGGGCCTGACGCTCGGCGCCGGCCAGGTCTTTCCCGAAGTCAATTTCACGCTGCCGCCGATGTCCATCACCCGCGAAACGTGGGCCGAGGTGAAGGCGCACTACGAAGAGATGGCCGCGCAGATTCTGCGCCGCGCCGTGTCGCTCGCCGTGCCCGGCATCGTACTCGAGTTCGAGCTGCTGCCTGCGATGACCGACGAGCCGGAGTGGGGCGCGGAGATCACCGCCATCCTCAAGCGCCATCTGAGCGCCGCGCACGAGAAGCACAAGCTACTCTGCGCTCTGCGCGTCACTCCCACGGACATTCGCGACCAGCAGAAGCCGCCGCTCTTGCGCACCGGCGAGCCCTGGCAGCGGCTGCGCCGCTCCTTCGAACTGTGCGCCGAGGCCGGCGCAGACATTCTCTCCATCGAGTCGGTCGGCAGCAAGGAGGTCCACGACCAGGCGCTGATGTTCGGCGATTTTCCCGGCATCGTCTTCGCGCTGGGCGTGCTGGCGCCGCGCGACATGACCTGGCTGTGGAGCGAGATCGTCTCCATCTGCGCGGCGCACCCCGGCGTCATTGCCGGCGGCGACTCTGCCTGCGGATTCGCCAACACCGCCATGCAGCTCGCGCACCAAAGGATGCTGCCCGAAGTTCTGGCCGCCGTGGTCCGCGCCATGAGTTGCGTGCGCAGTCTGGCCGCATTCGAGCAGGGCGCGCTGGGCCCATCGAAGGATTGCGCCTACGAAGGCCCGGTGATGAAGGCCATCACGGGCATGCCCATCTCCATGGAAGGCAAATCGGCGGCCTGCGCGCACTTCAGTCCGCTGGGCAACATTGCCGCCGCCATGTGCGACCTGTGGAGCAACGAGTCGGTGCAGAATGTGCGCCTGCTCTCCGGTAACGCGCCCGAAGTATTCACGGAGATCCTGGCCTACGATTGCCGTTTAATGAATGCCGCAACGGCCGCGGGTGGAGCGCTCGCCTTGCGCGACTGGATGACCGCCTCCGACGAGTGGCTGAGCCCACAGGCCGCCGTGCTTTCGCCCGCGGCCACTCTGCGCATTGCTTCGGCCATCGTGGCCGAAGAGACGCCCTATCGGCAGACCGTCGCCGCGGGCCGCGTCGCCGTCGACATTCTCAAGGAAGGTGTCGTCGCGGGCAAGCTCCGGCTCTCGCGCAAGGAGCAGCAGTGGCTCGAGCGCATCGAGGCCTCGCTCGACGAACTCCCCGCCGAAGAGTCCGCACTCATCGCCGTGCTCGAAGAGCAGTACGGCGGCTTGTACGACAAGGCGAGCTATGGTCTATAGTGATTGCGCAACGCTGTCCGTTCTCGCACGATCAAGCTGAAAGCTGATAGCTGATAGCTGAAAGCCGTTTCCATGCGCGTCAAACTCATTCACTGCCAGGTCTTCACGCGCGAAATCGAGGACGTTGCCGCGCGCTCGGCGCGTGCGGTCGACGTGGAGTCGATTGCCATGGGGCTGCACTCGCTTGGCGTGGAGATGCGCCCGCACCTCCAAGACCGCATCGATGCGGCCGATGCGATGGGCTACGACGCCATCCTGCTGGGCTACGCATTGTGCGGCCGCGGCACCGAGGGCCTGCGCGCCGGCCGCACGCAGATCGTTCTTCCCCGCGCTCACGACTGCATCGGCGTGCTGATGGGCAGCCGTCATCGCTACGCCGCTTACTTTGAGATCCATCCTGGCGTTTACTACCGCTCGCCCGGCTGGGTCGAATTTCAAACTCCCGATCTCAAGCTGCAACCTGCCTTCGCCTCCGAAAAGAATCCCATGGGCGAGCAGACCACGCTCAGCGAATTCATTGCCAAGTACGGCGAAGACGACGGCCGCTTCCTCTACGAGCAGTTCTCCTCGTACCGCCGGCACTACTCCGGGCTTACGTACATCTCGACCGGCGTCGCCTCCGACGAAGCCTGCCGCACGCGCACGCGCGCCGAGGCGGAGAAGCAGGGCTGGGCCTTCGAAGAGGTTCGGGGCTCGCTCACGTTGCTCGAGCGCCTCGTAAACGGACCGTGGGACGCAGCCGATTTTCTTGTCGTTCCGCCCGGCGCAGCCATCCGCGCCACGCTCGACGACGGAATTGTGGAAGCTCAATGAGTTCCGATCAATTCTCATCGACGGCTTCGTCGGCGCCTTCATCTTCGGACCGCGTGCGCATTCGTCTGGAGCCGCTGGCGGTCGAACTCGAACTCCCGCGCGGCGGCTCGCTGGTTGCAGGCCTGGCCGCGCACGGATTCGAGTTTCCCTGCGGCGGCGTGGGCGAGTGCGGCGGCTGCCAGGTTCGCGTGCTCTCGGGCTCGCTTGCGGTCACCGAGGCTGACGCCGCAACGTTGACTGCCGAGCGGCTCGCGCAGGGATGGCGGCTCGCCTGCCGGGCGCGCGCCGGCGAGCCGCTGGTGCTTGAGTGCGGCCAGTGGCACATGGAGATCCTGAGCGACACCGCGCCGTGCCCCATCCTTTCCGTATCCGCCACAGCGGATGCGGAAAGGGTGGGAGAGACCAAAGTTAAGAGACACAACCTCGGCGTGGTGATCGATCTCGGCACTACCACCATCGCCGCGCAGCTGATCGATGCCGCTACGGGCGACGTGCTCGGCGTCGAAACCGCGCTCAACCCACAGGCCGCATTCGGTTCCGACGTGATGAGCCGCGTCCGCGCCGCGCTTGAGGGCAAGGACCTGACTGCGCCCATCCGCGCCGCGCTTGGTGAGATCGTCGCGCGGCTGGCACGCGAGCGCGCGCCGCAAGTTGCCGAGGTCCTGCTCGTTGGCAACACGGTGATGCATCATCTCTTCTGCGGTCTCGATGTCGAACCGCTCTCGCACGTGCCCTTCGCGCCGCCGCATCTTGGCGAGCAGCGATTCACCGCGCGCGATCTCGGCTGGAAGCTCAAAGCCGACTGCACTGTCCGCTTCGCCCGGTGCATCGGCGGCTTTGTCGGCTCCGATATTCTCGCCGGCATCGTGGCCGTGGGGATCGCGCGCGGCGACGATCTGATCGCGCTCGTCGATCTCGGTACCAACGGCGAGATCGCGATCGGCAATCGTCACGGCATCGTCTGCGCTTCCACGGCCGCGGGTCCCGCGTTCGAGGCCGGATCGATTCAGATGGGCATGCGCGCGGTCACGGGCGCCATCGCTTACGTTGCGCTCGGCGAGGACGCGCTCAGCGGGAGTGCGTTGCGCCCCACCGTGATTGGCGACGTTCGGCCGCGCGGCATCTGCGGCAGCGGCCTGGTGGACGCTGTCGCAGCGGGCCTGCGCAGCGGAGCCATTCTCGCGAATGGCCGCGTGGCCGACGGTTCAAAGATCTTTCCCGTTGCGCCGCCTGTGGTTCTCTACCAATCCGACATTCGCGAGCTGCAACTAGCCAAGGGGGCCATCGCCGGGGGTTTCCGGCTGCTGCTCAAACGCCTCAATGCCGATGTGAGCGCGCTGGGCGCCATCCATCTCGCCGGTGCCTTCGGCAATTACATACAGATCGAGAGCGCCCTGCGCATCGGCCTTCTGGAAGCGCCACACGCGATCATCCATGCCGCAGGGAATACCGCGCTGCGCGGCGCAAAGCTTCTGCACCTTGGCGGAGAACCGGCGCTGCCGCTCATCGAGCACGTGAACCTCGCCGCCGATGCCGCATTTCAGGACGAGTTCGCGGCGTGCATGAGCTTTCCTGAACCTGAGTAGCGCCGGCCTCCCGGCCGGCTGTCGTGCGGGTCTCCAGACCCGCACCTCTCATTTTACGCCACTACGCACTCCCGTGCGCCCACCCCGCTTCTCCTGCTATCGTAGTCCTTTGCTTCGCAAGGAGAACCCATCGCACTTATGCCTCACCCGGTCATCAGATTCGGCACCGACGGATGGCGCGGCGTGATCGCCGACGACTTTACTTTTGCGAACGTGCGCATCGCAGCCGAAGCCATCACCGCCTACATTCACGCTCAGGAAGATCCGAAAAAGGGAATCTGCATTGCCTACGACACGCGCTTCGGCTCGAAGGCATTTGCGCGCACCTGCGCCGAAGTTGTCGCGGCCACCGGGATTCGCGTGGAACTGGCCCACGCCGTGACGCCGACACCTGCCTTGAGTTTTGCGGTGCGCGAGCGCGGCGCCGCCGGCGGCATCATGATCACCTCGTCGCACAACCCCGCGCAGTGGAACGGAGTCAAGTACAAGGGCTGGTATGGCGGTTCGGGCAAGCCCAGTATGATCGCCGCGATCGAGTCGTATCTCGGCAAGCCCGTCGCGCGAGCCGCGCAACCCGCGGCCATTGTCGAGGTCGACTTTTTGCCCTCCTACCTCAAAGCCATCGAAAGCTTCGCCGACCTCGACCTCATCGCGAAATCGGGAATGAAGTTCTGCATCGACTCGATGTACGGCGCGGGCGGCACGATTCTTTCCGACATCTTTAACCGCATCGGCGTGGCCAATGTTGCGATCCGCTCGAATCCAGATCCGCTCTTTCCCGGCATCAATCCCGAACCTATCGAGCCCAACATCCGCGCCCTCGGCGAAGCGACGGTCCTGCACAAGTGCCAGGCCGGCCTTTGCACGGATGGCGACGCCGACCGCATCGGGGCGACTGATGAAGATGGGAACTTTGTCGACCCGCACAAGATTTACTCTGTGTTGCTGAGCTGGGTCTTGCAAAGAAAAAACTGGCCGGGAGCTGTGACGCGCGCATTCAACACCACCAAGATGCTGGACCGCATCGCGAAGAAGTACGGCCGCGAGCTGATTGAGCATGGCATCGGCTTCAAGTTTGTCTGCGATTACATGCTGGAGCGCGAGATCCTGATGGGCGGCGAGGAGTCGGGCGGCATCGGCTTCCAGCGCCACCTGCCCGAGCGCGACGGCCTGCTCAACTCTCTGTTGCTCGCCAACGTGATGGCCGAAGAGGGCAAGACGCTCGGGCAACTTGTTGCCGATCTGCAGGCGGAGTACGGTGAGCATCAGTACGGGCGCATCGATCTCCACATCTCCGACGACATCAAGAACGCCGCCATCGCTCGCGCCCGCGCACTGCCTGCCGGCGACACGACGTTCGCGGCAATGCCGATCCTGCGCACGGAAACGCTCGATGGCGTCAAGTTCTACCTCGACAATCCGGAAGCAAAGCAAAGAAAAAACGCCGCCGAGACCTGGCTGCTGCTGCGCGCCAGCGGCACCGAGCCGCTTATGCGCATTTACACCGAATCGTGCTCGAAGGAGTCGGTGGCGAAGTTGCTGGAGTCGGCGCGGAAATTTGCGCTGGGTGGGTGAAGAGGGGCTGATCTCCGGACCGGCTGTGGCAAAGACAACCGCAGATCTTTCGACTGCGGTCGCCAAGGCGACCTCCGCTCTAGATGACAACCTCTCCAGGCTGCCAATCAGGCAATCACCGCGACCTTCGCGCGCTTGCCTACCCGGACCGTGAGCTTCAGCGGGGCAGATTCAGTAGGCCCTGGCATGCCGGTTCGAGTGTAAGTGAGGCTCGTTTGCTTTTCCCCATCAATGGAAACCGCGCCGGCTCTTATGAGCTTTGTCGCCTCAGTAGCGGAGGCTAGTCCCAGTTCTCGAATCAGTTTGACAACGGAGTAAATGCCGACCGCACCGGAATACCTGGACACTCCGGCCCTGGTACGACGATTCGCTTCCTCATCCTGTCCCAGAAAGAACTCGCGTTTTTCCTGTTCGTCCTGAGGAATGCCTAAACGGATCTTGGCGGCTTCTACGCGGACCGATTTAATGTCCCCAGCCGCGATCTTCTGCTGGAACATGCGGGCCCAGTTTTCGTTGGCGGTCTGGGCTGCAGGCTCGCCGTGGAAGCCGGCAACGATTGCCCGCGCCAACTGCTTCTTCACTTCCATCGGATGCAGTTTGCCGGCGGCTACTTCGGCCTTCATGGCTTCAATCTCGGAGTCGCGGAGGTCGGTCGACAGGAGAAAATACTTCCACATCAAGTCATCCGAGATCGACATGAGCTTGCCGTACATCTCGCTGGGCGGCTCGCTGATGCCGATGGAGTTGCCGAGCGACTTCGACATTTTCTGCACGCCGTCGAGGCCTTCGAGGATCGGCGTCATCAGCACGATCTGCGGCTTCTGGCCGTATTGTCGCTGCAGCTCGCGGCCGCAGAGGAGATTGAACTTCTGGTCCGTGCCGCCCAGTTCCACGTCGCTCTCAAGCGCTACCGAGTCGTAACCCTGCATGACGGGATAGAGCAGCTCGTGCAGGCTGATGGGCTGCTCGGCCTGGAAGCGCTTGGTGAAATCGTCGCGCTCCAGCATCTGCGAGACGGTAAAGCGCGCGGCCAGGCGAACGATGTCTTCGTAGCCGAGCTTGCCGAGCCACTCCGAGTTGTAGCGGATCTCGGTCGCGTCGCGGTCGAGAATCTTGAAGGCCTGGTCAGTGTAGGTCTTGGCGTTCTCGTCGATTTGTTCTCTGGTGAGCGGCTTGCGGGTGACGTTGCGGCCGGTGGGGTCGCCGATGAGCGAGGTATAGTCGCCGACCAGAAAGATGACCGTGTGGCCGAGCTGCTGGAAGTGGCTGAGCTTGCGCATCAGCACGGTGTGGCCCAGGTGCAGGTCGGGCGAGGTGGGATCGAAGCCGACCTTGACGCGCAACGGGCGGCCGGTTTTGCGGCTATCTTCCAGGCGCTCGCGCAGATCGCTGACGCGAATGATCTCTGCCGCGCCCTCCTGGAGCAGGTCCATCTGTTCGTCTACTGGTTTGAACGGGTTCATCTTGTGATCCAGTATAAATTCCGGTGCGTTCGAGCCCCGAGCTTATAGCCGGTAGCTTGTAGCCTGTGGCTGGAAGTTGCTTCCTGGCGGGATTTCACGCCCAACTCGCATCCTTCCGTATCATCCGCCACAACGAGACTCTGAGGTCGCCGATTTGGTCAGCATCTTGAAAAACGTTCATGCAGATCTGTGCGCCTCGGTGCGGGAACGGTCGTAGACATAAATACAACAAAATGCTTGATTTGTTGGTTCCCTGGGGCTCGGCGCGGTTCAGTGCGGAATGCTAAGTATCGCTTAGCCTTTGGCTTATCCGCCACAGCACCGTCGGCCCGGAATCTCCCCTTCCGGCCCATCCCTGGATTGGAAGAGACTCGGCAGAGGTCCGATCGTACGGCGTCGCGCCGCGCATTCCCGTTCCCGCCAGAGCGGCCCGGCTTTCCACACCGCACTTCGGTTCGGGCCCGCGACTCCCATGCGAGAATGGAGGCAGCGATGACCAGCGTCTCTTCTGCTCAAGTTCCCGAGCCCACGATCGTAACCCCGCAGTTGCTGGCCCAGCACAGCATCACCGCGGAGGAGTACGAACGCATTCTCGCGGCCCTGGGCCGCACGCCCTCGCTCACCGAACTCGGCATCTATAGCGTGATGTGGAGCGAGCACTGCTCGTACAAGTCGAGCCGCGTGCACCTGAAGCGCCTGCCGACAAAGAGCGACCGCGTGGTGCAGGGGCCGGGCGAAAATGCCGGCATTATCGACGTGGGCGATGGCTGGGCCTGCGCCTTCAAGATCGAGAGCCACAACCACCCCAGCTACATTGAACCCTACCAGGGCGCGGCTACCGGCGTGGGCGGCATTCTGCGTGACATCTTTACCATGGGCGCGCGGCCGCTGGCCGTGATGGACTCGCTGCGCTTCGGGCCAATTTCCGAAGACGTTCCAACCGGCGCAGATGCAAACCAAAGCGCAAAGGAGCGTGAGCTCCTCGTCCGCAAGAATCATGCGATCGTCGAAGGCGTAGTGAGCGGCATCGCCGGCTACAGCAACTGCTTCGGCGTGCCGAACCTGGGCGGCGAGACGAAATTCGAGAGCGGCTATAGCGGCAATCCGCTGGTGAACGCTTTCGCGCTGGGGCTGGTGCGCAAGGACGAGATCTTCTACGCCAAGGCGAGCGGCACGGGCAATCCCGTAATTTATGTCGGCGCCAAGACCGGACGCGACGGCATCCACGGCGCGACCATGGCGAGCGAAGAGTTCAAGGAAGGCTCCGAACAGAAGCGGCCGAATGTGCAGGTTGGCGACCCGTTCATGGAGAAGCTGCTGCTGGAGGCTTGCCTGGAAGCGATGAAAACCGGCGCCATCGTGGGCATTCAGGATATGGGCGCGGCCGGGCTCACCTGCTCCACATGCGAGATGGGGGCGCGCGGCGGCGTGGGCCTCGATGTCGAACTCGATCTGGTGCCGCAGCGCGAAACCGGCATGAGCGCCTACGAAATCATGCTCTCGGAAAGCCAGGAGCGCATGCTGCTGGTGGCCGAGAGGGGCCGCGAAGACGAGGTACTGCGCGTCTTCGCGAAGTGGGGTCTTGACGCCGTGATTGTGGGCACGGTCGAGCCGGAGCCGCGGCTGCGCATTCGCCATCACGGAGTGCTGGTGGCCGACATTCCCAATCAGTCGCTCACCGACGATGCGCCGCTCTACCACCGGCCGGTCGGCACATGGAAGTCTCCCTTTCCGGTCGACCCGCCGGCCGAAGTGCTCGTCGAGTTCGCCAAGGACCGCGATTACCTGGCGGATCTGAAGAAGCTCCTCGCCTCTTCAAACATCTGTTCCAAGCGCTGGATTCACGAGCAGTACGACAGCATGGTGCAAACGAATACCGTGCAGGGACCCGGTGGCGAGGCAGGCGTGATGCGCATCAAGGGCACCACAAGGCCGACTGGACTTGAAGGGCCAATCGGAGAGATCGGCCTGGCGATGGCTCTGGACGGCAACGGACGGTGGGCTTATCTCGATCCCAAGCTGGGCGCGATGCATGCGGTGGCCGAGTGCGCGCGCAAAGTGGCCATGACGGGCGCAACGCCGGTTGCCGCGACCAACTGCCTGAACTTCGGCAATCCCGAAAAGCCAGAGATCATGGCGCAGCTTTCCGCCGCCATCGACGGCATTGCGGAAGCCTGCACGGCGCTGGGCACGCCCATCACCGGCGGCAACGTGTCTCTCTATAATGAGACGCGCGGCGAAGGTATCTATCCCACGCCGGTTCTCGGCATCGTCGGCATTCTGGAAGACGTGACGAAGGCGGTGCCGGCGAACTTCCAGCGCGCGAAGGACGCCATCGTGCTGCTGTGGCCGATTCCGCGCGGCGAAGAGCCCGAACCGAAGCTGAAGGTTCCGCTGAATCCTCCGCCCATCAGCCAATACCCGCTTCCCGCGCTTGAGCGCGAGCCCGGACCCCGCGAAGAGGCGGATGCGTCTGATGCCGAAGCACAGAAGAATCTCACTGCATTCGGCTCCTCGGAGTTCGCCAAGGTGGTGCTGGGCGCAACCTGGGGAACTCCGCCTTCACTCGACCTCGACGCCGAAGCCAGCCTGCACAATATGCTGGCCGTGCTCGCGTGGCGCAAGCTCATTCGCTCGGCGCGCGACATCTCCGACGGCGGCATCGCTGTCGCTGTGGCACAAGCCGCTTTCGGCAGGGGTATCGGCGCCACAATCGAGCAGGACGCGTCTCTGCTTGCTCACCCGCTTTTCGGCCTTTTTGCCGAACCAGCCTCCACCATCCTCGTGACCACCGATCCCAGCAACCTCGCGGAGATCGACGCCATGGCGAACCAGTACAACTTCTTTTCCGCGCGCATCGGCACAACCGGCGGAAAGCAGCTGGAGGTGCTGGTCGACGGCGAGACGTTCATCTCCGCGCCGCTCGAGGAACTGCGCACGCTCTGGGCTTCCGCGCTTGAAGCCAGCCTCCATGACGAGGTCACCGCATGAGCAGGTTGCTGTTTCAGGGGGTCCCGGGCGTCGCCGATGAATCCGATCGTCTTCGCACCGGCTCTGCAGCGTCGTCCCTGATCCCTGATCCCTGTTCTCTGTTCCCTGTTTCTGACAAGCTCCACGAAGAATGCGGCGTGGTCGCCATCTACGGCCATCCCCACGCCGCGCGCGAGGCCTACCTTAGCCTCTACGCGCTGCAACATCGCGGACAGGAATCGGCCGGCATCGCCACTGCCGACGGGCACCATCTGGCCAATATCAAAGGCATGGGCCTGGTCTCGGAGATCTTTACCGACGACGTGCTGGCCAAGCTCCCCGGCCGCATGGCCATCGGGCACACGCGGTATTCCACGACCGGCGATTCGGCGCTCTTGAATGCGCAACCCATTCGCGTCGACTCCACCAAGGGCCTGATCGCGATTGCGCATAACGGCAACCTGGTGAACCTGGGCAACGTGCGCGCGCGCCTGGAACGCGCAGGCGCTTATTTCCAGACCACATCGGACTCCGAGATCATCGTGCAGCTGATCGCGCACTCGAGCGCCGGGTCGCTGGTGGACGCCATTGCCGACTCGCTCTCGCAGATCGAAGGCGCGTTTTCGATTGTGATGATGACGCGCGACCGCATCTTTGCCGCGCGCGATCCGCACGGCTTCCGCCCACTCTCCATGGGCCGCATGAAAAGTCCTGAAGGGAACGACATTGTGGTCTTCGCGTCGGAATCCTGCGCCTTCGATCTGCTGCGTGCCGAATTTGTCCGCGACATTCTGCCCGGCGAACTGGTGATGGTCTCGGAAGACGGCGTGACCAGCCGCCAGTACGCGAGTGGCACTCCGCAATCGAGCTGCATCTTCGAGCACGTTTACTTTGCGCGGCCCGACTCGCGCATCTTCGGCCGCTGGGTGCAGGAGTCGCGCGACCAGATGGGACGGCAGCTGGCGCGCGAATCCGGCGTGGCTGCCGACGTGGTGGTGCCAGTGCCGGACTCGGGCGTGACCGCCGCGCTCGGCTACGCCGAAGAGGCCGGCATTCCTTTCCGTTTCGGGCTCATCCGCAACCACTACGTGGGCCGCACATTTATCGAACCTGAACAGCGCGTCAGAGACTTCGGCGTACGCCTCAAGCTCAACCCGGTGCGCAATCTGCTGGAGGGCAAGCGCGTGGTTCTCATCGACGACTCGATCATCCGCGGTACGACGAGCCGCAAAATTGTGCGCATGGTGCGCGGCGCGGGCGCCAAGGAAGTCCACCTCCGCATCAGTTGCCCGCCCACCATCTCACCGTGTTTCTACGGTGTGGACACGCCCAGCAAACGGGAGCTCATCGCGGCCAACAATTCCATCGACGAGATTCGCCAGTTCATCGAGGCGGACTCGCTGGCGTATCTGTCGATGGAAGGTTTGCTCAACAGCGTCCGGGACGAAAACCAGGTTGGCTACTGTACCGCCTGCTACACCGGTAACTATCCTACGAAGTGGGTGGACGTGGAGGAGATTCTTCCCGCGGCCGCCGCAGTTTAACGGTCCGCCGGACCGCACGGATGCGGAGGCCTACCAGAGAGGCGCAACGGGAGCCTCTTGATACACCGGAGCCGGCGCGCCTTTGTTGGAAGTTTTGATGGCCGCGAGGTATGGCTTGACTGCGGGATCGTAGACGATTGTGATGGTGCCGGCGCTTCCGGGGGATCCATCAAATCCGGAGACGCCATTGCTTCCAGCCGTCCCGCCTGTGCCGCCGGATCCGGGCGGGCAACCGTCACCGCCGCTGCCGCCGTCGCCCCCTGCGCCGCCTCTTCCGCCGGCACCGCCACTGCCTCCCGCGCCTCCGTTTGCGGTAATCGTGAGAGAGCCGCCTTCGGGATCAACCAGAAAATGCCGGTCCTTCCTGCCGAGCGCGCTGGCAACGGCTTGTAGCAGGGGGTGAACACCCGTGCGCAGCGTGATCATGACCTTTACGGGAGGCGCGTTGCCGCCGTCGCCGCCATTGCCGCCGTTGGTGCCATTGCCTCCATCCCCGCCACGGCCTCCATCCCCGCCAGGTATATTCACATCGCCGCACGATCCAGGTGAACCACTCGATCCCTGCATGCCATCCGATCCATCCATTCCATCCGATCCGGCCGATCCATTGACGCCGTTGAAATTGGCTGCAAACGGATAGTCGTAGCGCACCGGAACGGTCAGCGATGCGTGCAACTCCGGGTGACTCGGCACTGAAATCTCCACCTGCCCGGTCTTGCCGTCGCTCTTGCGCGCGTCATGCGCCAGGCTGAGCACTCCTTTTTTGTTCACCGTCACCACGCTTGGCGTGACCGTAAGATCGGACCAGAGAATCTTGCCTTTGCCCTTTCCCTCGGTCACCCACTCTTTGCCGGTCGCGTCAGTGAATGTCACCACCAGGGGCGAGCTTTCTCCGGGTGCAACTGCCGGGCCATTCGGCAAGCTCGCCTCCATGGTTTTGACAGGTATCTTGGCGAGATGCACTCTCATCCTCAACCCAACCTTGATGGTGGTGCATCCTGCCAGCCCCATTGCTGCCGCCAATCCCAAGGCTCCGATGCTCGTCGATCGCCGCAACCACACACTTCGTTCGTTCATCGATGTCCTCCGTTCGCACACGCAGCGTGCTGCTAGCTGGATTGAAGTGAGGATAACTTGCGAATGCAGTTGACGCACGGCACACAAATCATCGTTAACCACTGCCGGATCGGTTTTTCTCAAACGTGGAAGCGATTCCTTCTTCATTGGACGATGAGACTCGCGCGCGAGTCGCAGTACGCGAAAGAAAATGTCGCACGGTCCGCTCCGGCGCTGTTCAGCTCAAGGCGAGTGAGGGATCGGCGCTCAGGTCCGGCGAGGCGAACTCCTCGGCCAGAAGCCGTGGCCATGCGGCGGCGGCGATCATGGCGGCGTTGTCGGTGGAGAGCGCGAGGGTGGGAAAGAGAATCCGCACGCCGCGCGCCGCAGCTTCCCGAGTGAAGCGCTCTCGGAGTTCGCGGTTGGCGGCCACGCCTCCGGTGACGAGGACGCGCCGCGCGCCCATCGACTCGGCCGCGGCGAAGGTTTTCTTCTCGAGGTCGCCGATCACCGCGTGCTGAAAACTGGCGATCAAGTCCAATGTCGGCTGCGGGCAGAGCGCGAGAGCCTCTTCGCGCGTCTGCGGTAGGCGAAAGTTTTGGAGCACGCGGGTCACGCGGGCTCTCGATTCGGCGCGCATTCCATGGAGCTCCACGTAGCGCAGCACCGCGGTCTTGATTCCCGAAAAAGAAAAAAGAAAATGCGGATCGAGGCGCGCGATGGGCGCGGTCTTTGCCGCCTTGGTGCGCGGGGGCCGACCGCCCAGGTGGACTTTTGGTTTGATTTGTGCGAAGGAAAACGGCACGGCGCGGGGATTGCCGAATCGGGCGAGCGCATCGATCCACGGGCCACCGGGATAGCCGAGGCCGAGCAGCTTCGCAACCTTGTCGAAGGCCTCGCCCGCGGCATCGTCCACGGTGCGGCCCACCAGCGTGTAACTCCACGTGGCGTCCATCGGCCGGACTAGATAGAGATGCGTGTGTCCGCCCGAGACGACGAGTGCTAGGGCTGGGTCGCCGCTCGAGTTGGAGCGGCTCCCGTTCGCCGCGCCATTCTCGGGCGCGCCTTCGGCCTCGCGCTCGTTCAGGAGCACGGCGTGAATGTGGCCTTCGAGATGGTTCACGGCAATCAGCGGAAGACGATTGGCGAAGGCGAGGGCCTTGGCATAGGTAATACCCACCAGAAGCGCTCCGGCCAGGCCTGGACCGGCGGTGACAGCGATGGCGTCGAGATCGGCGAGCGCGATGTGCGCCTCGGCAAGCGCGGCGCGCACTACGGGAACAATGGCGCGGAGATGTTCGCGGCTGGCGAGCTCCGGCACTACGCCGCCATAGCGCGCATGCGTCGAGATCTGCGAGGCCACAACGGAGGAAACGGTGCGCGCACCCCGCTCCACGATCGCCGCGGCGGTTTCGTCGCAGGAGCTTTCAATGCCGAGAATGAGGCCGGAGCCGGGCACAATCTCAGTGTAGACGGCGGAGTTAGCGGTGTTAGCGGAGTTAGCGGAGTTAGAACGGGTCCGGAAGGCGATCAGTTTTCACGCGTGGCGGGCGGGAGACACAGGTGGTGGACGAATGGGAGCCGACTTCGCCATTTCGCGTGCGCGGCTGGATGGAGCGAGAATAAGAGCACCGACGATGGCCGGGAACGAACAACTCGAAGCCGCTTTGCGGATTGTGGAGACGCTTCGCGCGCGCGGCCATGAAGCGTATTTTGCCGGGGGATGCGTGCGCGATCTCTTGCTCAAGCGCGAGCCGGCCGACTACGACGTGGCCACCAGCGCGACGCCGGAGGTGGTGCTGGAGATGTTTCCGCGGACCTTTGCCGTGGGCGCGCATTTCGGGGTGGTCCTGGTTGCGCCGGAGACGGAAGACGCGGGATTCGTGACCGAAGTCGCGACCTTCCGCTCCGACCTTGCTTATTCCGACGGCCGCCATCCCGACGGCGTGCGCTATACGAAGACCGCCGCGGAGGATGTCGAGCGGCGCGATTTCACGATCAACGGCCTGCTTCTCGACCCCCTGCGGGGGGGCAGACTTTTGGACGAGTGTTTTGCCGATCCGAAAATCCTGCGCGATGCGGTTCTGGATTTTGTGGGCGGTCTTGCCGATCTCGATGCGGGCATTGTGCGCGCCATCGGCCGGCCGGAGTTGCGCTTTGAGGAGGACCACCTGCGCATGTTGCGCGGGGTGCGCTTTGCGGCGCGGTTCGGGTTCGAGCTGGAAGCGGAGACCGAGCGCGCCATGCGGCAACTGGCCGCGCGGATTCATGTGGTGAGCCGGGAGCGGGTGCGCGACGAACTGACCAAGATGCTCACCGAGGGCCATGCGCGGCGCGCCTTCGAGCTGCTGGACGCGACGGGGCTGCTTGCCGAGGTGCTGCCGGAGATGGCGCGCATGAAGGGCGTGGAACAGCCGCCGCAGTTCCACCCCGAGGGCGACGTGTGGACGCACACACTGATGCTACTGGAGCAATTGCCAGCGGGGTGCTCGATGACTCTCGCGTGGGGCGCGCTGCTGCACGACGTGGGCAAGCCAGCGACCTTCCGCCGCGCGCCGGATCGCATTCGCTTCGACGGGCATGTGGAGATCGGCGTGGCCATGGGCGCGGAGATCTGCCGGCGCTTCCGCTTTTCGAACGAAGAAACGCGGCAGGTGGTGGCGCTGATCGAGAACCACATGCGCTTTATGGACGCACCGCGCATGAAGACCTCGACGCTCAAGCGGTTCTTCCGGCTGGAGCGTTTCGACGAACACCTGGCGCTGCACCGCATGGATTGCCTGGCGGCGAGCGGCAATCTGGAGCATTGGGATTTCGTGCGCGAGCGTTTTTCCTCAATGCCGGAGGAGAGCGTGAGGCCGAAACCGTTGCTCACGGGCCGGGAACTGATTGCCGCAGGATACGCGCCGGGGGCGGAATTCAAGGAGATGCTGCGCGCGGCCGAGGATGCGCAGCTGGAGGGCGCGATCGCCACGACGGAAGAAGCGCTGCGGTGGGTGCGGGAGCGTTTCCCGTCCTAAAATCTCATCGTCAGCCCAAACTGAATTTGCCGCTCGCGATAGAAGTCGGCGCCGTTGATGTTGAGCGGCTGGCCGAAACCCGGAATGTAGCTGGTCGTGGAAAAGGGTTTGAGGCCGGTCAGAAAGTTCAGCGTCGGAGGCGAATTTGAGGTGCCGGACTCGATGGTATAGCCGGTGGTCTCGATCTCGGTGACATTCTGGTGGTTGAAGAGATTGAAACTCTCAGCCAGCACTTCCAATTCGCGCATTTCGCCGAGATCGAATTTCTTGCCCAGACGGAGATCGGCTTTCCAGGTATCGGGATAACGGTAGGTGTTGCGGCCCACGCCGTAGACGCGGTTGTCGCCGCCTGAGCCGTTCATGCCCGGCCGCAAACCGGCGATGGGGTCGCCGGAGGCGTTAAACTCCTCGGGCAGCGAGCCGGTGACGCGCATGGTGTAGGGCAGGCCGCTGTGGAATTGCCCGATGCTGGAGACCATCCAGCCATTGCCTAGCATTCCGGCCAAATTGTGCAGCTTCCACGGCGCCTCATAGACCAACATGATGGCGGCCGAGTGACGCACGTCGAGGTTGCTGGTTCCGTATTCCGTGCTGAGGTCGACCGCGTTCAGCGGGCTCTCGCTCGGGTTCCAGTCCATGATGTGCGCGTAGGTGTAGTGGGCGTGCAGGCTGAGGCCGCGGCTGCCGTAGCGCGTGAGCTTGACCATGGCTGCCTCATAGGTCGAGTTGGCTTTGCTCGTGATTTGTTCGATCTCTTGATAGTTCGGATTGAGCCAGCCACACTCTCCGGCGAGGTTCAACTGCGAACCGCTTGGACATTCCGTCGACGGCCAGGACGCGTAAAAGGGAACCTTGATCTGCTTGGCCTTGATCGGACCCAGGCCAAGGTTGCCGCACGGGCCGTTGCTGTTGCTGGGCTGGCCGTTGCTGCTGGCGCCCGAGGAAGTAGAGATAACCTCGTCACACACGGCGTAGGTGATGGTCTGCGAGCTGGTCGTTGGGGTGAGGTTGGTGTCGATGTAGACGGGCAGACGGCGGCCCAGGCTCACGAGCGCCGCGCCCGTCACCATCACGTGGCCCGGTAAAGTTTCCTCTGCAGACGCCATGGCCTGGTGCACTTCGGGATTGCGGAAGTTGGGCGCGAAGCCGACGGCTCCCGGCTTGACCACGCTGGATGGCTCGCCGGTAAGAACGTGCGGGAATGGCGGCGCGCCGCCCGCGCAGTACTGGCAATCGTCCTGCGGGCGCATGAAAACATAAAGATCGCCTTTGAGCGAGCCGGTTTGCGTGAGCGCGGCCTCGACGGTGGAGTTTTCCACGCGGCCGTAGTACATGCCGTAGCCGAAGCGCAGCACCGGCCAGCGGCCTTTGCCGCTGCCCAGGGCGAGACTCACGCGCGGAGCCCAGTTGTTGCCCAGGCTCGGCAGTTTCTGAGTGAACGGAAGCTCCGGATTGTCGAGGTTTGCAAGGGGCGGCGGCAACTGCTCGCGCTCCCACCGCAAGCCGGCGGAGAAGACGGCGAACTTGCTGGCCTGCCATTGCGCGGTTGCGAAACCGGCCCAGTCGTTGGTGCTCAGGCGCCAATTCGTTGGACCCATCATCTGCGAGTAGTAGGAGTAGCATGGCATCGCGCCCAGGCCCATGGGCTGGCCGTTCGAGGCCTGCCAGGCTCTGCCGGTTGCATCGCAGTTGTGGGGATTGGCAGGATCGAGCGCGTCGGCGAATCCGTACTTCTCAAAAGCCAGAGCGTCGGAGACAAAGTTCTGCACCTTCGAGTAGGTATACGTACCGGTCTGGTTGCGCAGCAGGCTGGTTGCGTCGGCGTTGTGATCCATCTCGAATCCCGCCTTCACCAGTAGGCGATTGTGCACCCAGTCAAGCATCTGCTGCGCGTGGTAGAGCTTCTCGTCGGGATAGCTGCCCTGCCCGAAGCGCGAAGGATTGCCGATCGAGAAACCGTAGCGCGAATCGACAACGATCTGCGGCAACTGGCCGTAGGCATTGCCGGTGAGAAATGTCTTCTCGAATTCCGACGGGGTATCGGGCCGCGCGGTGAGGATGGTACGTCCCGCGGAGCCTTGGGTGACGGCCAGCAGATTCGGCGTCAGATATGCTTCCCAACGGGCGAGCAGCCACTCCTCGCTGGCCTGGCTGGAGCCAAAGCTGTGGTTGCCGTAGTTTTCCGACACCTGCGTCAGTCCGCCGCCGGGAGCGTTCCAATCGGCGCCAATGCCTTCCAGCGTGAAGCGATGGCGCTCGGCGGCTTGCCAATCGATACGGCCAAAGCCGACCCGCTGCGCGGCGGAGCGCGGCGCGGGACCGAGCAGTCCGGCGAGCGTCTCCAGCATCTGCGAATAAACCGTAAGCGCTTGATCCAAGCCTGAGACGCAGCCGCTTGACTGCCCCCCCGTCAATCCCAGCTGTGCGCCGAGCAACTGCATCTGGCAATTGCTCGGTTGGGCAAAAAAGCCGGTTGTTGTTGGGGCACACGGGGGGGTTCCGCAATCGGTCGGCACCTGCAGGTAGGGATATTTCACCATCGCCAGCCCCGGATCGTTGCGGTGGTAGCTGTCGAGGGCGGCGAACCAGAAGAGCTTGTCGCGGCGGATGAGGCTGCCCATGCCGAGCCCCCACACGGTCTCGTGATCGGGCGGCGTATACGACTCCAGCGGTCCGTTCGGGCCATTATCGAAGACTGGAACGGTGGGCAGCAAGCCGAGCTCGCTGGCCGGTTTAGTCTCCGTGACCCACTGCGTAAAGGGATTCCGCGCGCCCCAGGTATTCTGCCGATCGTAATAGAATCCCTGGCCGTGGAGCGCATTGCCGCCGCGTTGAGTCTCAATGCCGGTTTGTCCGCCGGCCGAGCGCATGCCCTCGGCCTCGACGTTGCCGGCGACCGCCGTCACCTCCTGGATGGCGGCCTCGCTCACGCCGAAGCCGCGTCCGCCGGTCCAGGACTGGCTCATCGACTGGCTGATTGTGTTCTGCCGATCCTCGCCCTGGCTGGCTGGATCCTGGGCCGTCGAACCCGCGGACGATCCAGCGGCAACGCCGAACCTGAGCGAAGTGTTCGCCCCGTCGATGGTGATCTGGGCCGATTCCAGCGAGCCGCGGTAGGAGGCCTGCGAGGAGCTTGAGCTGGCGCTCGCGGCCGGCGTGTCGAGCAGGAACTCCTGCCAGCGGCGACCGTCGGCGGGCAGCGACGCGAGCTGGGTTGCGGTGAGCGTGGTGGTGACGGGCGCGGCGGCCGGATCGGCGTTTTGCGCGGCAGCCGCAACCGGCGAGAAAGCCTTCGGCCCTGAAAGCAGAATCGCATTCACGCCCCTGGCAATCGCGGCGCTGAGGGGGAGTGGCTGCGCCGTGGCGCGCGCGAAGGGAAGCGTGGGCGGCAGAGCGGCCGCAAGCGCGGGCAGGGCGGGGAGCGATTGGGTTTCAAGCGCTGCTCGCAACGGGGGCGCAGGCGGCGCAGATGGACGAACTGCGGCCGGAAGTTGTGCGGCGGGTTGCGGCAAGATGGGCGGGCTGGCCGGCGCGACAGCCGCTGTGGCGCGAGGCGCGGTCGCGGCTGGCAGCGGCGCGGTGGAGACTGAGGCGAGCGTCTCCGGACTCGATGGGCTTTCCGCGGGCGGTGCGGTCTTCGCCGCGCCAGCAGCGGTGGGAAGTTGCGGCGCGACGGGCGGGCTGGATGCCGCGGGCGCGGCGAAGGCTGTTACCGGCATCGATGCCGGCGGAGGCTGCGGCGCGGCGATCTCAAGCGGCGCGGAAGCCTCAACTACCCCTGGCGCGACCGGCTCAAAATGCATCGCGGCCTGCAGGCGCGCTTCCGCGCCGCCGGTCACGAGAATCCCTTCGAGCTCGCCGTGGCCCAGTTCGGGCACGTCGGCCTCCAGCGTGTATTCGCCCGCGTCGAGCGCGGCAAACCGGAAGGCGCCGTTTTTGGCCGTAACCGCGCGCTGCTCGACGCCGGTGGCCTTGTTGCGCAGGACCACGGGAACACCCGCCAGCGGAGCCGAATGCAGGTCGGTAAGCCGCCCGGCGAGCGAGCCCGAAGGAGACGCCTGTATGTCAACGCTGTGGAGCACGGGGTCGGCCGGCGGCTCTTGCGCACACCCCAACCCGCAGGCGCCCAGCAAAAGCGCCCCAACCACGAACCACGTTCTCCAGTTCCGCCTACAGCGGTTCCACAATTGCTCTACCTCGGAGCGGCAACCGCCAAGTGGCATTTTCCTTGAGAAAATGCCACCTTGAACAACAGCCAGAAAGGGCACATGAATTGTGGAGCCGCTCTAGCCTCGGCCATTGCCAACACTACCGTGGCAGATCCTGGGAGATTGCTTGAAAAACGCTCCACCGGCCCGCTCTCGCGGCGAGTCCGGCAAGGGACGGACAAACTTTCGCCGTCCTGCGTGGGTGCAGACGAGGTTTGGCTGCGATTCTATGCCTGGCAAGCGCTGTTGAAAAGTAGTCGGCATCACAGCGGCGGTTTTTTCCGCGAGCCGGCAGCGCCCAAAAACCGGCGCCAGATCGAGTGGCCAAGCCTCCGGATCCGTGCGGGGGACAATCGCATCAACGGCATTGGGGCGCTTTTCGCGCCCTTTTTAGGCCGACCCGGGACTCCGGGGTGCGGTTTGGCATCCAACCCAGCACAGAAGTGCTGGGCTATAGCATTTTCGGAAATAATGTAGACCGAAGCCGCGGCTGCTGAGTGGATTTTTCCTCTCCGGGGTCCCCAACGACAGGTCTTCGTCGTTGGGGTGGAAGTGAAATCCACATCCACGGCTCTCAAGAGTTCACAGTATTTCCGAAAATGCCGTAAGATGCGTCGCGCCTCCGGCGCTCGGGTCCACTGCGAGTACGAAGAACGGGGGTCCATCGAGCCGTCTGGGAGCAGAGAAACGGATCAGGCCTCTTTGAGGAGCCAGCAACCGTAAAACCTGCGGCCATGCCGGAGGATACTTACTCCACCAGCGCCACAAACTTCTTCAGCTCCTCGTCGTACTCCTCAATCCGGCCCGTGAGAATGTCGTAGTACCAGCCGTGCACCGTGAGGCGGCCCTCGGTTACGGCCCGCGCCACCGGGGGCTGCGCGTGCAGGTTCTTGAGTTGCGCCACAACGTTGCCGCGGATCAGCGACGCCAGCTCCGCACTCTCGCCGTCGGCCGGATTGAGCGGCTGCCGGTGCGCGAAGGCCGCCTCCACATGGTCGAGCCAGCGTCGCGCCTGGGGGAGATTGGCCAGGCTCTTGCGGTCGAGCGCGGCCTTCATGGCTCCGCAGTCGGAGTGGCCGCAGACGATGGCGTGCTGCACTTTCAGCGCCTCCACCGAATACTCGATGGTCGCGGTCACGCCGTCCACATCGAGGTTCGTGACCGGCACCACATTCCCGATGCTGCGTGCGATGAACAGATCGCCCGGCTCGGTGCCCAGGATCAGGTCCGGCACCACGCGCGAGTCGGCACAGGTGATGAACAACCACGCCGGAGCCTGGCTCTCGGCCAGCAGGTGAAAATGGCTCTTCTTCGCCGGAAATACCTCGGCAAGAAACCGCTTGTGCCCTTCAATCAGCTTTTGCATCTGCACCCCACCGCTCAACTCGGCCTCCGGCAGGCACCGCGAGCGCCTTCGTGACGCCCGCAACCCGCCCCAGCCCAGCCTATCAGCCCGTGGAAAAAATCGAAATTCCGAACAGATCGTCCCTTGGCGGCTATTCTGATGGAGAGGAAATCCGCTTCCATGCAGCGTCATCTTTTCTGCCTGCGTCCTACGCTTGTCTCGTTGTTCTTGTCCGCAGCCGCGATTCTCGCCTCGGCGCAAACCGTCGACACCGTCGATCCGGCGCTGCGCGGCCAGGTGGATCGCATCGCCACTCGGGTGCTTGAATCGACCGGCGTGCCTTCGGCGTCTATCGCGGTCATCCAGCACGGCAAGCTGGTTTACACGCACGCCTGCGGCAGCGCGCGCCTGGCCACGGCAACGTCGCCCGCGGTTCCGGCGACGCCGGAGATGCGCTACTCCATCGGATCAATCTCCAAGCAGTTCATGGCGACAGCGATTCTGATTCTGCGGGAACAGGGCAAGCTGAGCCTCGACGATCCCGTCGGCAAGTACATTCCCGGTCTCACCCGCGGCAACGAGGTCACCATCCGCGAGATCCTTTCGCACACCTCCGGCTACCAGGACTATTGGCCCGAAGACTACGTGATGACCACAATGAAAGGCCCCACGACCGCGCAGCAGATCCTCGACATCTGGGGCAAGAAGCCGCTGGACTTCGAGCCGGGCGCCGAATGGCAGTACTCGAACACCAATTTCGTCATCGCCGGCCGCATTGTCGAGGTCGTCTCCGGAGAGAACTACTGGGAGTTCCTTGAGCAGCACATCTTTCGCCCGCTGGGCATGAAGTCGGTGTGGAACTCCGACCAGCAAGAGTTGACCCAGGCAGATGCCACGCCGTATTACCGGCACGCGCTCGGACTGTTGCGGGTTGCGCCCAAGGAGGGCCAGGGCTGGATGTTCGCGGCCGGCGAGCTGGCCATGACGCCGCACGACCTGGCGCTGTGGGATGAAAGTCTCCTGTCTCGGTCGATACTCTCGTCCGAAAGCTATAAAACGATGTTTACCGAGGTGAAACTGAAAAACGGCGAGGGCACGCACTACGGCCTGGGCGTAGAGGTGCGCGATCGCGACGGCCATCGCTCCATCGAACACGGGGGCGAGGTATCCGGCTTCGTCTCGGAGAACGAAGTGCTCATCGACGATGACGCGGCGGTCGTGGTGTTCACCAATCAGGACGCAGTCGATGCCGCGGGCAGCATCGCGCACCTGGCCGCGCCATTCGTGGCCGGCTATCCGCTCACCGCTCCCGAGCAGCAGGCGCTCGACATTTATCACGGTTTGCAACACGGCCGGATCGACCGCTCCCAGCTCGCGCCCAACCTGAGCGACTACTTTTCGGCCGAAGCCATCGCCGACTTCCAGTTGAGCCTCGCGCCGCTCGGCGAGCCGCTTTCTCTGCGCCAAACCCACACCGAACTCCGCGGCGGCATGACTTTTCGAGGGTTCGAGATCGTCTACCCCGGCCGCCGTCTCGAGCTCACCACGTACACCTATCCCGACGGCAAACTCGAGCAGTACCTCATCGCTCCTGCCGAGTGAGCAGACTGCCGAAGAGACGCATGAGCACCAACGAAAAGCCGACCGCAGCGGAACGCGCACCGAGCCGCGCGCACCGCGTCTCCTTTTCTTTTGTCATTTCGTGCATCAGCCGGTTCATGATTCTTCGCGACCGCGCGCTGGGGTGGACGAAGCGCGGCCGCGTTCCCGAGGGCGTCGACGAACGCGCTTTGCGTCACGCGATTCCGAGCGGGGATCATCTTCTCGACGCGGTCTTTGTCGAGCCGGCCCGCGTTCCTGCACGGGCTCGCGTTTTGCTCTGTCACGGAATCGGCGAAACCGTGGAGCAATGGTTCGGCGTACAGCAGCTTCTCGCGGCCCAGGGCGTTGCGTCGCTGGTTTTCGACTATTCGGGCTACGGCAAGAGCAGCGGCCGGCCCGGTTGGGAGCAATTTGAGATGGACGCGGTCGCGGCTTTCGGCGCGCTTCAAGAAAGATCGCCGGGGCTGCCGGTGTCGGTGCTCGGCTTCTCGCTGGGCAGCGGCGTGGCCACGGCGGCGATTCATCGCGTCCCCGCCGAGCGCCTGATTCTCTGCGAGGCCTTCACGTCGTTTCGCAACGCCGCCGCGGGTTGCGGAATCCCTCGTGCGCTCGCCGGTCTCGTGCCGCCCATCTGGCATGCGCAAGCGGCGCTGGCACACTTCAAATTGCCGGTTCTCGTCGTCCACGGTGAAAAGGACCGGCTGTTTCCCGTCGCGATGGCCCACGAACTCGCGTCCTGGTGCGAGCCGGCGGCCGAGGTTGTTCTGGTCCCCGCCACCACGCATAATCAGCCCTTCCGCAAGCCGCACACCGATTACTGGGGGCCGATCGTCGAGTGGCTCGGCCGTTGAGGGCGCCCCATCTTCCCCGCGCTGGGGTCGGGGACGACATGCGTCTACGCCGGAAAGGCCCTCTGAACCAGGCTGGCCGCATCTTCCAGCCAGGCTGCACGTTCCTCCGGAGTGCTGGTCACGACGACACCATAGCTGCGGCGCTCGACGCGACCCACGCCGCAATAACGGAGGATGCAATTCTTCCACAGTGTTTCCAGCGGATCGCCGAAGACTTCGAGCTCACGATCCTTCTCCGTGTTCGTGGTGTTGAACACCAGGGCGCAACTAGCTTTAAGCAGCCCCTCGGGAACACCCTCGCCGCTGTCGCCCTCGCGAAAGCGGTAGGCCACTCCGGCGCGCAGGACGCGGTCCACCCATCCCTTGAGAATGGCCGGCGGCTGGCCCCACCAGTTGGGGTGGATCACGACGATCCCCTCCGCCTGTGCGATCTCGCGGCAGTGGGATTCAATCTGCGGCGGAACGCCGGCTGATGCGGCGATCTCCGCGTCCGTCAGGATCGGATCGAAGCCCTCGGCGTACAGGTCGTGCAGGCTGACCGCGTGCCCGCTCTCTTTGAGGACGGTCCTGGCCGTCGCAGCAATGGCATGGTTAAAGCTCCCCTGCCTGGGGTGAGCCAGGATGATGGAAATGTTCATTGCTTTGTCTCGATCCTATCTCCGCGCGCCGGCCGGGCGGTTTACGACCCGCCCCGCTCCGGCTCCTCGTCGTCGCGGCGTTCCCTTTGCAGGCGGTCCTCGCAGTCTTCGCGTTCTTCCTGCTCCCGCCGCTTCTTCTCTTCCTCGCGCTCCTCGCGTCCGTCAGCCATAATGCGCGCTCCTCGATCCAGTGTATGGCGCGCCGGACCCCCGGATCACGGAAGCGGATTGGCCAGCTGCTCACCCGCAGCACTCGTCCAAAGGGCTGCCGTCCGCAGGACCCGATAAACTAGAAGCTGACCATGTTTGAGAATCTTTCCGACAAACTGCAGCGTGTCTTCAAGAGCCTTCGCGGCCAGGGCACACTCACTGAAGAAAACATCGCCGAAGCCCTGCGCGAGATCCGCGTGGCCCTGCTCGAAGCCGACGTCAACCTGAACGTCGTCGGCGACCTCATCGAGCACATCCGCGAAAAAGCCGTCGGCACCGAAGTGCTCACTTCGCTCTCGCCCTCTGAGCAGGTCATCAAGATCGTCCGCGACGAGTTGATCGCCCTGCTCGGCAAAGACACCGCGCGCTTCAACTTCGCCTCGCGTCCGCCCACGGTTATTTTGATGGCTGGGCTGCAAGGCTCGGGCAAGACGACCACCTCTGGCAAACTGGCCGCGTGGCTCAAGAAGGGCGGTCACCGGCCCATGCTGGTTTCGGTCGACGTCTATCGCCCTGCCGCGCGCGAGCAGCTCAAGGTCGTCGCCAAGCAGGTGGAGACGCGCCTCTACGAGGGCGACACCAAAGGCGAACCCGCCGGATCGGCGCTCGTGGAGCGGCTCGCGAAGGAAGCCCGTCGCGAAGCCGTCATCATGGGCTGCGACACGCTCATCGTCGACACCGCCGGCCGGCTGCACGTCGACCAGGAGCTGATGGCCGAGATGGAGAGCCTGAAGAAATTGCTCGCGCCGCAGGAGATTCTCTTCGTGGCCGACGCCATGACCGGCCAGGATGCGGTGAATTCGGCGCAGGATTTTCACTCGCGGCTGGGATTGACGGGGGTGGTTCTCACCAAAATGGACGGCGACGCGCGCGGCGGCGCGGCGCTTTCGATTCGCCATGTCACCGGCCAGCCCATCAAGTTCATCGGCGTGGGCGAGAAGCCGGACGCCTTCGAACCCTTTCATCCGGATCGCATCGTGGGCCGCATCCTGGGTATGGGCGACATGCTTTCGCTCATCGAGAAGGCCGAATCCACACTCGACCGCAAGAAATCCGAGGAACTGGCCAAGAAGGCGCTGCTCGGCGACGGCTTCTCGCTCGAAGACTTTCGCGATCAGCTCAGGCAGATCAAGAAGCTCGGGTCGATGGAAAGCATTTTGAAGATGCTGCCCTCGGTGGGTCCCTTCGCCGGCATGCAGCAGGCCGCGGGCCAGGTCGACGAAAAGCAGTTCGTGCGCCTCGAGGCCATCATCAACTCCATGACGCCCAAGGAACGTCGCAATCACGAGATCATTTCGGGCACGCGCCGCAAGCGCATCGCCGCCGGCAGCGGGACCAGCGTGCAGGAGGTAAACCAGCTCCTGCGCCAGTACGCCCAGATGGCCAAAATGTTCAAGCAGGTGGGTAGGATGGGCATGGCGAAGAGCATGATGAGGGGTGGGCTCGCGGGGATGGGCGGTAAGCGGCGGTTCGGAAGGTAGAATTGTCGCAAGAGGGAGGACGCTATGCCTGACAACGGGAACAAGACCCGCCCGGTGCGCACCCTCACGGTCAAGAACTTCTCCGTCATCAAAGAAGCCAAGCTTGAGTTTGGCAAAATCACGGTCCTCATCGGCCCACAAGCGAGTGGAAAAAGCTTGCTGTGCAAGCTCGCCTACTTCTTCCAAAGAGTCGTGGTTGAACAGGCACATGTGTCGATGAGAGGATCGGGAGGTTTCGACGACTTTCACGGACGAGTGCTGGACGAGTTCAGCTCGTGGTTCCCGGCATTCGGCCTTGAGCGCAACGCGGAGGTTAGCTATGAGGACGGCCAATACAAAGTCAAAATGGGGCGGAGCCACAGCCCGGGTGTCTTCGATCCAGATTTAGGTTTAGTTGGCGCTGGCGGAGGCACCGTTGGATTGGTGTTCTCGGATGCGATTAGGCAATGCTATGAGAAGGTACGAAGCGCATTCGAGCAAGAAATGCGCTCGAACGGCGAGGCGGACTTCAAGAATTTCGCCCAAGAGATAGAAGATGGGCTTAAAGGCTTGCAGAGCAGTGAGGCTGCGATTTACACCTACGTACCTTCGACTCGTTCTTTCTTCGTCACTGCGCAAAAAGCTGTCTTGGGAACAAATCAAAGACTCGACCCAATAACCGTACGTTTTTCTCAGGATTTTTCGTACGATTATGCGAAGAGAATTCCACAGTCTGGGTTGAGACATGATCTTGCCAAGTGGATCGACGACGAGAGCCGCCGAATTCTTCAAGGTGCAGTGCAGGTAGAGGGTAACTCGGAATCGTTCCGGACAGATGACGGGCGAGAACTTCCTCTTTCATTCCTTTCTTCCGGTACACAGGAACTCCTTCCGCTAATGACCTGCCTCCGAGAATATGTCTCTGCGTCGGCGGCCGTCGCGAGGGCGCTCGATCTGCCACAGGCCTTGCATAGTCGCCTGTTTTTCGTCGAGGAACCAGAGACGGATGTTTTTCCCTCGACGCAGTATGACCTGATCAGAGTCTTCACAAGAATGGCAAACGAGCCCCCCTTGGACGCCAGCTGGGTCATCACCACCCACAGCCCCTACGTCCTTTCGTCCTTCAATAACCTCATCTACGCCGGCCAACTCGGACAGGACGAGCGCCTTAAAAAGAAGATCAAAATCGACGAACGGTATTGGGTTGAGCCGGGAACCTTCAGAGCCTACAGCATCCATGACGGCAAATCCGAATCGATCCTCTCCGATTCCGGCCTTATCGACGGAGACTATCTAGACAGCGTTTCTGAAACGATTGGGAATGAATTCGATGAGCTCTTGAGGCTGGAATATGGCAAGAAGAAGGCCTCGTAAGTCGGCTGCGCCCGTGCAGGACAACGAGTGCATCGAATTCAGCAGCGAGCCCAGCCTGCATGTCAGCGAAAGAGGGATCGGGGCGACTTTCGTAAATCGTCAGCGCAGGGAGTTGCGAAAGATCAATTACGATGGTTGCTATTGCCGAGTTGCCAGAGAGGGTCGCGCCGATTTCATTATTGGATTTGATCGCTTAATCGACGTCATTCTTGAACTCAAGGGTTCTGACCTGAAACATGCGCTGGCGCAAGTAACAGACACGCTGGGCCGATGGAGAGAAGATGCGATTCGTTATCCCCAGGTCGTATGCCTTATTGTCTTTGGTCACACCTTCCCGCGAATGAGTTCCAAGCTCGGCGTCCTGGAGCGGGAGTTTCTCGATCGGCACGAAACTCTTCTGTGGATCAGGAAAAGCGCGACAGGGAAGTTCAATTTCAGAAGACTTGCGGGAAGATCGTGATGACCACGCTCCAGGACCAGCTCGACGAGATCACAGCCAATACGCGCAAGCTGGTGCAGCCGGAGCGCATGGCCGTGAGCGAAAGAGCTGTCCAGGAACTATTTGCGTCCGGTATCGAGGAAAAGATCCTACCCGTGGGGGCTGCGGCGCCCGAGTTCGCCCTCGACGACGCTTCGGGCCAGGCGGTTCGCTCGGCCGATTTGCTCGCCCTTGGGCCGCTCGTCCTCAACTTCTTTCGCGGGCGCTGGTGCCCCTACTGCGTGACCGAGCTCGAGGCCTGGCGCGATCTCTATCCGCGATTGCGCGAGGCTGGCGTGCTCGTGGCCGCCGTCAGCCCACAAACCCAGCGGCAGAGCGACTTCATGGTGGGCCAGCACGCGCTGCTATTCCCCGTGCTCGCGGACCCGGGCTGCGCTGTCGCCAAGCAATTCGGCCTGGCGTACACCATCCCCGACTACCACCGCGACTACTACCGCTCGATTCTCGTCAACATCCCCTTCGTCAACGGCGACGAGTCCTGGCGGCTCATCCTTCCAGCAACCTATGTCATCACTCCCGCTGGGCGCGTAGCCTACGCCCAGGCCCACGCCGACTTCCGCGTCCGGCCCGAGCCGGAGGAAGCTTTGGCCGCCGCGTTGGATGCGGTCGGCAAGTAGTCGCCCGCCTATTTCGTCTGAGGTGCGTCGGCCTTCGTCCCGTTCGGGTTCGGCTTTGCGTTGCTGTCACGCGGGTATTGCAGGTTCAGGATCGCGAGCTGATAGCCGGCGCGGCTGGGGCGTTTGCGGTGGGGCTGCCGGGTGCGACCTGAGCCTGGCGAGGCGCTTGAAACGTTGCATGGCGATCTACATGGGACTGGCGGCGCGCGACATCAGCAGCATGTACTGGTCCTTTCGCACGTCGGCCGAGGGATCGCAGTTGTGCTCGGCGCAGAATTTTTCCCCGGTCAGGTAGTCGTAGATGAGCGAGGGCACCTGGTAGTGGTGGATGGTTTTGTGGCGGACCACCTTGCCGTTTTCGACGACGAGGATGCGGTTCATGTGGATGCTGTCGTCGATGTTATCGAGATAGCGAAAATCCTTATAACTGTCGATTCCCTCGTCGAGCGGCGGCACATGGTCGGATACCAGGATGATCAGGCTATTGGGATCGAGCTTGATCAGGCCGCGAACATAGGCAGCGATCGCCTGGGTGCGGTACCAATACTGGTTGGCGGCCCGCAATAACTGGAGGTCGTCATGCGGCGCATTCATCTTGAGGACCAGAGGCCGCCGTCCGGTGTCGATATCGTGGGGCTCATGGCCGTAGATGGTCAGCACGTAGTTGAGGATCGGCTGCCCCGGATGCGCCTTGAGCGTGCGCGCGATAAAGGCAAGATTCTGGTCGAACAGATCCCCGTCAAACAAGAAATCCTCGGCCTCCGATATGTTTTGCACCGTCAGGTAGGTCTCGCGACCGGGGGCAAATTCACGAGCGAAGTAGATCTTATCGAACCCGATTCCGGTATAGGCCTTGATGGTGTTGAAGTAGTCGGGCATATAGGCATTGCTTACGTACGTTGTGTAACCCGCCTGGTGCAGGATTGCAGGCATGCAACCCGCCGGATGCCCGGTAAAACTGTTGAATTCAATAAAGGAGATCTGCGACAAAGCCGGCACGCCGCATAGCGCCTCGAACTCCGCCTGGGCGGTCTCGCCGCCGAAGACGGGGGAGATGGAAAACCCTTGGCTGTCGCCGGCCAGCTGCGCGAAGTCGGGATGCCGCGGATCCCTGGAGAATGTGACGCCGCGAAAGAGGGTGGGGTCCAACCAGCTCTCGAGCACAACCAGGTACACGTTGTGGCGATTCCCGTTGGTGCGGATAAAATCGGCAGTGGCGCGAATCCGCTCGTCATACTCGGCGCGCTTGCGGTACGCGATGGTCCGCGCGATTGCTACCCTCCGCGCCGCCTCGAAATAGAGCAGAACCGTGATACGGCCGTTATCGTCGAGGCACCCCGCATCGGAGATATCCATCTCTTCCACTCCCGCCAGGAGAAGCCCCGAGACGACTGCATTCGGGAAAAACTCCGTCGCCGCAGCCCCCAGGATCAGCAGTCCTGCCACGGTGAGGGCGCGCCAGTATCTGCGATAGTCCACGAAAGCGAGCAGCAGGACAACCGGCAGAGCGAGGGCGAGCAACGCCGCCGCTGTCCCCTCGAAATGCAGCACTTGAAGAAGCTCCGGCAGGTTTCTGAGGTCGATGACGCGCACCACGTCTCCGTAGGCGATAAAGTAGACATCGCAGGCGATATAGGCCACCACCAACGGCAGCGCAGCAACAATGGCTGACAGTTTTCCCCGCCGGAGCGCGAAGCCGAAGGTCCAGTAAAGCGCAAGCAGCAAGGGCGCCTCGCTACGGAGGTGGACATGAAGCGGTAATAAACTGCTCCGGCGGCCCAGAACCTCAGAGAGCCCTTCCATGAAGAGCAGAAAAACGAGATAGCGAAGCCACAGGCGGAGGCGAATCTTGTCCGCGGCCTGGCGGATCCGCTGCCGCCATCGAGAGCGACGGACTGAGCCATATCCCGGCGCGGCTTGAGCGCCATCCAGACTGCCCATGAACTGTCTCCTGACAATCCGTCCATATTAAAGGAGTGTTAACGGATTGAGAAGAGCAGGGTGGGGCGAGCCGACCCAGTCTGCGCGCTTTCGAGGATGCATTATGGCTTTCCGCTCGCGCTGCCCTTTGGCCAGGCACCCCCAATGGACAGGTTTTTGTCCGTGAGGTGGTGGAACGGTTGTCGTGCGGATTTCCCTGCGCACACGACGCGTAAACTGGCGGCGTGGACGCCGCCAGTACAGCCGGTCAGGAGACAGGTGCTACAGGACCGGGCCAGAATCTGCATCTTTCTTATGGCAATCACATCAAAAAAGTTGACAGTAAGAGACTCAATCTGACATTCTATTCAAGCTGGATCTCATCCAAAGGCAGGAAAAACATGGCTAAAATCATTGGAATCGACCTCGGTACCACCAATTCTTGCGTCGCCGTCATGGAAGGCGGCGAGCCAAAAGTCATTGCAAATGAAGAGGGTGCGCGCACTACCCCCTCGATCGTCGGCTTTGCCAAGAACGGCGAGCGGCTGGTGGGCCAAGTGGCCAAGCGCCAGGCCATCACCAACCCGGAGAACACGATCTTCTCGATCAAGCGCTTCATGGGCCGGCGCTTCAACGAAGTGACGGACGAAATGAAAATGGTGCCGTTCAAGGTTGTTCAGCAGGGCGACCACGTAGGCATCATCGCTCAGGGCAAGGAGTACACCCCGCCCGAGATCTCAGCCTTGATCCTGCAAAAGCTGAAGAAGAGCGCGGAAGCCTACCTGGGCGAGACCGTTACGGAAGCCGTGATCACCGTTCCGGCCTACTTTAACGACTCGCAGCGTCAGGCCACCAAGGACGCGGGCAAGATCGCCGGCCTGGACGTGAAGCGCATCGTGAACGAGCCCACGGCGGCCGCGTTGGCCTACGGACTCGACAAGAAGAAGGACGAGACCATCGCCGTTTACGACTTTGGCGGCGGCACCTTCGACATTTCCATTCTCGAAGTGGGCGAGGGCGTGATCGAGGTGAAGTCGACTAACGGCGACACGCACCTGGGCGGCGACAACCTCGACCAGCGCATCGTGGACTGGCTCATTGCGGAGTTCAAGCAGGAGCACGGCCTGGACCTGACCTCGAAGGGCAACGAGATGGCCCTGCAGCGCCTGAAGGACGCCGCGGAGAAGGCCAAGATCGAGCTCTCGACCACGGTCGAGACCGAGATCAATCTGCCGTTCATCACGGCCGATGCCTCTGGTCCCAAGCACCTGGTGCGCAAGCTGACGCGCGCCAAGCTCGAGCAGTTGGTTGAAGACCTGGTCGAGCGCTCGGTCGATCCCTGCAAGAAGGCGCTGGCCGATGCCGGCATCTCCACCAGCCAAATCGACGAGGTGGTGCTGGTGGGCGGGCAGACACGCATGCCGAAGATTCAGGAACTCGTGAAGAAGCTCTTTGGGCGTGAACCGCATCGCGGCGTGAACCCCGACGAGGTGGTTGCCGTGGGCGCGGCCATTCAGGGCGGCGTGCTGACCGGCGACGTGAAGGATCTGCTGCTGCTCGACGTGACGCCGCTTACTTTGTCAATCGAAACGCTGGGCGGCGTCGCGACGACCATGATCCCGCGCAACACCACCATCCCGACCAAGAAGACGGAGACCTTCTCGACGGCGGCCGACAATCAGATGGAAGTCGAAGTGCACGTGCTGCAGGGCGAGCGGCCCATGGCGGGCCAGAACCGCACCCTTGGCAGGTTCAAGCTGGGCGGCATCATGCCGGCGCCGCGCGGCGTGCCGCAGATCGAGGTGACCTTCGACATCGATGCCAACGGCATCCTGAACGTGACGGCGAAGGACAACGCCACCGGCAAGGACACGCGCATCACGATTACGTCGAGTTCGGGCCTCAGCAAGGAAGAGGTCGAGAAGATGGCCAAGGAAGCCGACGCCCACGCCGCCGAGGATAAGGAGCAGCGCGAGCAGATCGAGGCCCGCAACACTCTCGACTCGATGGTCTACAACATCGAGAAGATGCTGAAGGAGGGCGGAGAAAAGGTGGCTGCGGCCGATAAGACCGACGTAGAGTCGGCGCTGGCCGATGCCAAGAAGACGCTCGAAGGCTCGCCGTCGACTGCGGATCTGAAGTCGGCGCACGAGCGGCTCACGCAAGCCAGCCACAAACTGGCGGAGGCGATGTACAAAGCGACTGCGGCGCAAGGAGCTGCGCCGAGCGAGCCTTCGGGGCCTGCGGCCGGCAGCCCTTCGGACGGAGCCAATGCCGGTGCCGGAGGGAAGAAGGAAGGCGAAGTCATCGACGCCGAGTACGTGGACGTGGACGAGAAGAAGTGAGCGGAGTAAGCGGTGTTAGCTGAGCTAGTTTCGGGGTGGACGACGGAATGTTGTCCGCCCCGAACGCTTTTCAAGACCGAATGCGATTTGCATTGAAATGCAGGAAAATGTCCGACTATTGAATGCTGTATAAATAATGCAATACACTAGGGCAAAGAAAAAGGCAGCTCGGACTGGGCCATGCAGCCGCGCAGTTTTGCTGGACAATTGCGTATGACCTCGATGGAGTTGAGGACG